>ERZ1026931.937-NODE-937-length-10889-cov-4.956710_pt1 | contig 10889 bp, 8 predicted proteins | sample MGYA00519253_ERZ1026931 | MGnify/ENA primary metagenome ERZ1026931 (study PRJEB26926, sample SAMN06164831) | human gut metagenome | biome: ENVO:00009003; feature: ENVO:2100002; material: ENVO:00002003 | host: Homo sapiens | place: USA | collected 2012 ... | reverse complement strand
CTACACTTATGCGATCGTCGGCAGCGTCAGATGTGTATAAGAGACAGATGTATGGCGATGCATATGGCTTAACAATCCAATCAGTGATTGGGACAGGAACGACTGTAACGATTTGTCTACCGCTTCTTCCTAAAAATCAATCAGAATATCAAAAATAAAGAATAGCCAAGCGCTGATTTTTTTATTTTAAGTTAAATAAATCAATCAGTATTCTTGACTTTCATCTACGCGTCTCTTCTACTGTCAGCACTGGATAACAGCCCAATATTTGACTTTCTCCTCCGAGCATCTTGATTTCTTGGAGCGCATTCTCTACTAATGTCATTGGGCGGTCCAACAACAAATCGATCACGAAAAAATATTCTCCCAAGCTAGTTTTCAATGGTCGGGATTCAATCTTACTTAAGTTGATTTCCCGCCAGCCAAAAGCTGCCAGCATTTTATGAAGCATCCCTGGCCGATTAGCAGGTAGTGTCAAGATGACACTCATTTTTACTGGAGCTGACTGCTGGCTGGTCATCTTTCGGTCACCGACGATCCAAAAACGTGTCTGATTCAACTCATTATCTTGGATATTCTCAGCTAAGATCTCCAATCCAACATGCTGTGCTGTTTCTAATGAAGCAATCGCTGCTGCGTCTTCTTTCGGATGTTCTGCTACATACATTGCTGCAGCAGTTGTTGATTCTGTTGCTACTAAAGGAACATTAGGATAATGCGTTTCTAAAAACTGTTGTGATTGTGCTAGTGCTTGTGGATGTGAAAGGATTTTTGTAATCTTTGTTGCTGGATTGCCTAAAAGCTGCTGCTTGATAGGAAGAACGATTTCACTTTTAACTTCGACTTCTGGATGTTTGGAAAGAAGATCGATTGTGTGATGAACAGATCCTTCCAATGAATTCTCTACAGGAACGACAGCCAGATCGACTTGTTTGCGAAACAAAGCGCGCAAACAAGCAGGGATGGAAGCATACGCAGTCAATTGTTCTGTAGGAAATAGCTGACAAGCCGCCTGATAAGTGAATGAACTTTCTGGCCCTAGATAGCTGACGTTCATATGCTTTTGATCCTTTCTATAATGGTATCGATGATCTTTTCTGGTGTTTGATTGGTCGTGTTGATTCGATGTGTCGCACTTTCTTCATACCAAGAAAGTCGTTGTGCCAATAATGCTTTTATTTCTTCTCTTGTTTTTCCAAGAGCTAAAGGTCGAATAGACGTTTCATCTTGTTGGATACGATCAACTAGACAGTCCGCTTCTGCCTCTAAGTAAAGAACAATCGGCTGTGTTTTTAAAAAACGCCGATTTTCTGCACTTTGGACAATCCCTCCACCAGTCGCGATAATTTTGTCTTCATTTGACAGCTTTCTTAAAATATCTGACTCCACTTTTCGAAAGCTTTTTTCACCGTAATAGTGAAAATATTCGGCAATCGACAATTGGATATGTTCCTCAATCTTTGTATCTAAATCTACATACTCTTTTTGTAAACGTTGAGCTAACCCTTTACCGATTGTTGTTTTTCCAGCGCCCATGAAACCAATCAGCAAAATGCTAGCCATGAGCTTCTCCTCCTGACACAAGTTCTGCTAAATCGTCAAAAAATGCCGGATAAGAGATTGAAACAGCTTCAGCTCCTTCTAGTTCGCAAGGTCCATCAGCTATCAAAGCAGCTACTTGCAGCATCATACCGATTCGATGATCGCCTCTGCTGGACACTTTTGCGCCCTGCAGAGGTGTCGGCCCATGGATGATCAGACCGTCTGCTGTCGCTTTTATCTTTGCTCCCATTTTCTGTAATTCTTCTGCCACCGCATCAATTCTGTTGGTTTCTTTTACTTTTAATTCTTCTGCGTCTTTGATGATCGTGATTCCTTCTGCTTGAGTAGCCACTAAAGCTAGAATGGGCAATTCATCAATCAGACGTGGAATGATTTCTCCACCAATCGTTGCTTTCTTCAAATGACTCGTCTTGACACTTAGATCAGCCGATTGGTTCTGTTCATTGTGATTCGTCTGGGTAATCGCTGCGCCCATCTCCTCCAGCACATCTAAGATACCGGTTCTTGTTGGATTGACCCCGACATTTTTTAATAACAGTTGGCTTTCCGGAACAAGAAGCCCTGCTGCTAGAAAGAAAGCAGCCGATGAAATATCGCCTGGAACAGTTATCTGTTGACCAGTTAATTTTTGTGGTCCTGTTACCGTGATTGTTTTACCTTCTACTGAGATCCTTCCGCCAAATTGATGAATCATTTCTTCCGTATGGTTACGGGAACGTTCTTTTTCAACGATTACGGAAGTGCCTTCTGCTTGTAATGCCGCAAACAGCAAAGCAGATTTGACTTGCGCACTGGCTACAGGCATATTGTATCGGATAGGTGATAAAGAGTTGGTTCCTGTCACAGTGATTGGTAGATACTGCTCATTCTCTTTTCCTTGCAAGTCAGCGCCCATCTCGCGTAAAGGTTCCATCACTCGCCCCATTGGACGTTTAGACAACGAAGCATCCCCGAACAGAGTAGTCGTAAAAGGCTGTCCAGCCAAAATACCCATCAATAAACGTATGGTCGTACCGGAGTTTCCCATGTCGATTGATTCGGTTGGTTGGACAAATGAGTGGCTACCGCGACCATGAATCTTGATCACCTCTTCCTCTTCTTCGATTTCAACGCCTAATTGCTGGAAGGCATGTAAAGTACTCAGACAATCTTCTGCGCGCAAAAAATTTTGTATAGTCGTCGTTCCTTCCGCAATTGCCCCAAACATGATGCTGCGATGAGAAATTGATTTGTCTGCTGGTATCCTAACAGTTCCTCTTAATCCATGTATTTGTTGTAATAATTGCATTTATCCAGCCTCCTATTTGATCCAGCAATGATAACTGGTATTAGACATAATGATTCTTTTTGCTTGTAACAAATCCTGTTGGTTTTTAAAACTGATTTGCAGTATTCCTAAAATATCTTCCCTGGTCTCTTGGATCTTCAAATTAATCAAAGAAACTCCCGCTTTTCCGATCAGTCCAGTTACTTCTGCAATAATGCCAGGTTCATCTGGCACATCGATAAATAAATCAAAAAAGGCAGGAATCGCGCCTTGCTTATGGATAGGCAACTGGTCTCGACTTTCTTTTGCCCGATTGAAAAAAGAAAAGATTTCCGATTGGTTCTCAGTCATGATCCATTCTGCTATTTGTGCCATTTCTTGCTGCCAATCCGCCAATCGTTCCAATAATATCTGCTTATTGCTCAACAAAATATCTGTCCACATAACAGGATCTGAGGAAGCGATCCTAGTGATATCTCGAAAGCCTCCTGCTGCCAGTTGTTTGGCTCGCGGATATTCTTGATTGAATTGTTCTGCCTGATTGACTAAACCAGCTGCCAGAATATGTGGAAAATGACTTAGCATTCCTGTTATACGGTCATGTTCTCCTGCTGTAAGAGTTACATATTTTGCTTTGGTTCCGCAAAATAGTTCTTGCAGTTTTTCAACATCTTTTTTCGTCTTTTCCAAAGGTGTAAAGATGTAATAGGCATTTTCAAATAGTTTAGCATCTGCTGCCTGTATACCTGATTTATGAGAACCAGCCATTGGATGGCCACCGACAAACCGAAGATTTTTCTGCTCAGCGGATGTCACGACTTGCTGCTTCGTACTGCTGACATCCGTAATGATGACGTGATCAGACAAGTTGATTCTTTCAAGGACATCAAGATAAGCTAAGGTTGTACGGACGGGAACGGCTAATAAGATAACGTCTGCTTGTTCTGCACCTGTTTCAAAATCATTTGCAACGTAATCAACGATCTGCTGTTCTACTGCTTGCTCACGGGTTTTTGACTGACTATCCCAACCAACTACTATCAGTTCTGGATTGGTCTGACGAATACAAAGTGCCATAGAAGCACCAATCAGTCCAAGCCCCACGATAAAAACATGTTGTGCCATCTTATTTGCCCCCTTTTTAATATTGTTTCAAGTAGTCACGGTACTCCTTCACTGCAGCTTTCAACTCAACAAGCGAATCACTTGGGAATTTTGACAATAGCTCTGTCGCTACTACAGTGGCTACAACATTTTCCGCAACGACGCTAGCTGCAGGAACTGCTGTACTATCCGAACGTTCTACACTTGCTTTGTAAGGTTCTTTTGTATCGATATCAACACTTTGAAGTGGCTTGTACAATGTAGGGATGGGTTTCATGACCCCGCGGATAATAAGTGGTTCGCCATTGGTCATCCCGCCTTCGAAGCCGCCTAGATTATTGCTACGTCGGAAGTAGCCTCGTTCTTCTTCCCATAAGATCTCATCCATCACTTCTGATCCTGGTAATGAACTAGCAGTGAATCCGACCCCAAATTCTACTCCTTTAAAGGCATTGATACTAACCACAGCTTGCGCGATTTTGGCATCTAGCTTCGTGTCCCATTGTACATAGCTTCCTAATCCAGCTGGAACGCCTCCAACGAGCACTTCTACAATTCCTCCGATCGTGTCTCCATTTTTCTTTGTCTGATCGATCAGTTCTTTTATTCTTTGCTCGACTGCTGAATCAACAACCCGTACATCTGATGCTTCAGAAATTTCTTTGATTTCTTGAATGGAGATATTTCCAGGTATTTCTGCTTGGATTCCACCAAGACAAATCACGTGTCCTGCTACGATGATGTCAAGTTCTTCCAGAATTTTCTTGGCAATTGCGCCGATTGCTACACGCATGGTCGTCTCTCTTGCAGAGGACCGTTCAAGCACATTCCGAAGATCTCGATGATGGTATTTCATACCGCCTACCAAATCCGCGTGACCTGGACGCGGACGTGCAACTCGCCGCAATGATCGGTCTTTTTCAGGCATTTCTGCTACAGACATGACAGTTGTCCAATTTTTCCAATCTTTATTTTCTACCACTAAAGTGACAGGTGAACCAATTGTTTTACCGTGACGGACGCCAGACGTGATCCGAACACGGTCTTTTTCGATCTTCATCCTTCCTCCTCTGCCGTAACCAGCTTGTCTGCGAGCGAGTTCGTGATTGATTTCTTCTTCTGATAAAGGTAACCCTGCTGGTAGTCCTTCAATAATCGCTGTTAATTCTGGTCCATGGGATTCTCCCGCAGTCATATAACGCATCTTACAGCCCTCCTAAGTAATCTTTGAATGCCTCTGTGGGAACAGGAACGATTTTTGCTTGCCCAATCTTTTCTAGCAAGATGATATTCAATTGGCTTCCTCTCGCTTTCTTATCATGGGTTATCGCGTGGAATAATTCCTCTGAATGACTTAGATCGTAAGTAATCGGCAGGTGGAATTTTTGGAGTATCCTTTCTAATGCAGCTGTCGATCCAGTTGGAGACAAGCCGATTTTTTCTGCATGAGAAGTGATGGCTACCATTCCAATAGCTACTCCTTCTCCATGACTGACTACCCCATATCCTGCTGTATTTTCAATTGCATGGCCAATTGTATGACCAAAATTTAAAATAAGTCGATTTCCTTGGTCAAAGACATCTTCTTCCACTACTTTTCGTTTGATTTCCAACGTAGCAGTAATGATTGGAACAGCATGTTCCAGAAGATCTTTTTCGTCTTTCAGCTCGTTCAGCTGTTTCCAAAGCGTTGCATCTGCTATAGCTGCTGATTTGATGATTTCAGCGATTCCTTCTCGTAAACGACGTACCGGCAAAGTTTTTAGAACCTCCGGATCAATCAATACACCAGCTGGCTGGCTAAATGTTCCGACAAGGTTTTTCGCATTGTTTGTATTGACTGCTGTCTTCCCGCCAATACTAGAATCTACTTGTGCAAGTAGCGTAGTCGGAATTTGAACGAAATGGATCCCACGCATGAACGTCGAGGCCACGAATGCGGCTAGATCACCCACCATTCCTCCACCAAGTGCAAGTATCCCATCGCTGCGGGTAAAATCATTATCTGCTAAAAAATCGTATAACTCAGCTGCTTGTTCTAAAGATTTACTGGTCTCACCCGCCGGTACGATTGAAAGGACTGGTTCAAAATTAGCTTGTCTCAATTGGAACATGATTTTTTCTGCATATAGTGGAGCAACGTTTGTATCAGTGATCACAGCTACTTTTTGAGGTCTCCAAATCGTTTGAAGCCATGATCCAGCCTGTTCTAGTGCGCCTTTTTCAATATGAATATCGTATTTTTGGTTATCAACATGTACAGTAAGCATTCGTTTCACTTCTTTCTTTTAAAAAGCTGGAATTAATCGAGTGTCTGAATCTTTTCCATTGCTTCTTTCATGATCGCAACTTCTTTCATCATGCGTGAGTAAGTCTTTTCATTCAACGATTGGGGACCGTCTGACCAAGCATTTGCAGGATCAGGATGGATCTCTACGATCATGCCATCTGCTCCGCTTGCCACACCCGCACGAGCCATTGGTGGTACAAGATCCCAAATTCCTGTACCATGACTTGGATCAACAATCACAGGGAAATGAGTTAATTTTTTCATCAATGGGACAGCACTTAAATCAAACGTATTACGTGTCGCTGTCTCGTAAGTCCGAATCCCACGTTCGATAAAAATGACAGGAGATTTGTCTTCGACTGCAATGTATTCTGCAGCATTAAGCCATTCATTGATCGTACCGGAAATTCCACGTTTCAATCCAACAGGTTTACCTGTTTTACCGACAGCAGATAGCAGTTTAAAATTTTGCATATTACGTGCGCCAATCTGTAGGATATCGCTGTACTCAGCCACCATGTCGATATGCCCTTCATCCATCACTTCAGTAATCACTTTCATTCCAAATTCATCAGCCGCTTGACGGATGTATTTCAATCCTTCTTCTTCTAAACCTTGGAAAGCATATGGAGAAGTACGTGGTTTGAAGGCACCACCTCGCAGAATTTTTGCGCCCCCGGCTTTGGCCATTCGCGCACATTCTCTGATTTGGTCTAATCCTTCGATAGAACAAGGACCAGCCATCGTCACGAAACTGCCGTCACCAATTTTTACTCCGTCTACATCCACGACTGTATTGCCAGGATGGAATTCTCGAGAAGTCAATTTGTATGTGTTTAAAATACGCACAGCATTTTCTACTCCTTCATAGCGTGTAAATGCTCCTTCTTGTAAACTTCGCGTATCACCTTTTAGTCCAATCACTACTCGTTCTGTTCCTTGATCGATTGAGACTTTGAATCCTTCTTTTTCGATATGATCGACGACTTTTTTTATTTGTTCTTCCGTTGCTTCTTTTTTCATAATTACTATCATTGTTTTTCCCGCTTTCTTTTGTTTACTTATCTATCTTGGCTGATTTTCTCTACTTTTTCAAGGTGGTTTTACATTAATTCCTACTAAATGACCGTGTCCTGTTGTTCTCATTTTCGCTCCTTCTTTCCTACTTATGACCCAGATAATCAACAAAAAAAGATGTCCCTGTAGGAAATTGCCTCTACAGTGAACATCTTCAACGAGCCTTAAAAAGCGCTGCAAAAATATAAAATAGCCACTATAGATGAATTTCTCTACGTGGCTGTAAGTCGTGTTTAAAAATCTTTAGCCATCATAGATACAAACCTGGTTTGTTTGTACCCACGAAGTCATGAATACAAACCTATCTAAAATAGCTAAAGTAATACGTATTCAGTTTTGTAAGTTTTCTAGATTTCATAAAAAATCGCTCCAAACTGATGTAAGAATTGTACCTAGTATAGACATAAAAAAATCGACTGTCAATCATTTTTATGAAACTTTTTTTAATTTTCTGATAGTTAACTTTGTTTTTCAGAAAAATAACAATTGGTTTTATTGAAGAAAATAGTCATGAACAAAAGACTCTGAGACTCTTTTACTCCCTTATTCATGACATATAGAATAAAGCAGCTTTGTCTTGTACACTCCGTTTTTCAAATAATAATCTAAAGATTGCTACTGAATAATAAAGCCGATTTCATGGTCCTCTTCGCTGCTGATTCGGTAAGGTGACTCAACATCCGCTCCCCAGCTATTGATACCCCCGACTCCTCTTACTTTTGCAAAAATCGTAAGAACCGTTCGTCTTTCTGGCGGTAGTTCTTCTATATGTGTTGCCTGTTCCAGTTCTTCTGCTTTGAATGGTAAAGCGGAAAAAGCAAATGGCGTATCCTGCTGTTCAAATCGCAACGAAAAATCTTCTTGATCTTTATCCGTATTATCCAACGTTTGATTTCTTGTTAGTTCTACCCATTTCGTTTCCATATGCATGCCGCATTCTTGGGGAACAAGGTATGGGGAAACGGGGAGTCCTGCCACTTTATAAATACCTTCGACACCACCAGCCATCCGATCCGGATATGTTTCCCCTGATAGGCCTTCATACTCAAAAAATTTTGCTTTCGTTGGCATAATGAACCTTAAACCCAATGCGGGTAATTCCGGTAATCCTTTTTGTCCATAATAATGCATATTGACAAGCATTTTACCCTCTCCAGCGATTTGGTAGGAAATTGTCACTTGGGTTTTTGGTACTGTGTTGATTTCCAGTGTAAAAATGATTTCAACCGTTTCAGCGTATTCATTACTTGAATATTGATTATTTACTGGAGCAATCGGCAAATCGATCTTTTTATTGTCCACCAGTACTTCTATTTCTTTGACTTTTGGATACAATCCGGCTCCTAACCACATACCGGATTTAAATCCAAATCCGCTACCTCTGTCATTATCGGTCGTTGCTCGCCAAAAAACTGGAAGTGTTTCCCGGTATAGCCATTCTTTTCCGTTTTTATTGAGCGATTCCAGTCCGCCTCTTGTATAAGAAAAAATATAATGCGTATTCCCCGATTTGACACCTAATGTACAGTCGCCGAAGACGATTGCAACTTTTTCCGTATCCATATGACTTTTATTTACTGTATTTTTCATAATAATATCTTACCTCCTGCATGGCGGGTTTTTCTTGTCCATCTGCAAAAACGATTCCATTCCCTGAGAATTCATAGTCACTTGGTTTATCGTCAAAGTCACCGCCATAGCGCATCACTTCTCTACCAGTGATTGGATCAGTCACTTGGATCGCCTGATCTTTAAAATCCCATATATAGCCTCCTTGGTACATTTCATAACGATCAAGCAACGTCATGTAAGAATCCATTCCACCTAACGAATTCCCCATGTCATGCATGTATTCACATAAGATGAACGGTTTTTCCGCTTTATTTTCAAGGTAGTCAATGATCTCTTCTGGTGGCGCATACATGCAGCTTTTTACATCTGAAATCGAATCTTCGAATGCTGGATTTGGAAAATTCCCTTCATAATGGACGAGTCGATCGGGGTCTACTTTTTTGAAGTAATCGTTCATTTGTCGAATGTTTTCTTCCGCATAGGATTCATTTCCAAGAGACCAAAAAAGAATGCTTGGATGGTTTTTTAATGTTTCGAAATTCGTTTTTGCCCGATCAAGAACAGCAGCCTGCCACTGAGGTACTGCACCGGGCACGTTGTAAGAAGGCTCAAATGCGCCCATTTTTTGCCATGAGCCGTGGGATTCGAGGTTCGTTTCCGCCATCACATGGATGCCTGCTTGGTCGCATAAATAATACCAAGTGATCTGGTTGGGGTAATGAGATGTCCGTACGCCGTTTATCTTTGCATTTTTTATGATAGCCAAATCTTTTTCCATATCTTCTATAGTGATGGCGCGTCCTTTTTTTGGATGCCACTCATGTCGATTTACCCCGTTGATGATCATCCGTTTTCCATTGAAGTAGATGATTTTATCTTTGATTTCGATTTTACGAAAACCGAAGGAATAGTCAATATATTCTGTTACTCTTTTTTCTTCGTCTATCGTCTCCAATTCAAGCTTATATAAATTGGGCTGAAAATGCCCCCACAGTGCCACGTTTTCAAATCCATCGATCCGAATCGTCATTTGCTCTTTTAACGGATATTGCTGTTGATAGATTTCCTTCCCCTCAGGATCTAGTATCGCTACATTCAGCTGACTGTTTTTGGCTACTTGCTCAAAAGACAAATCTACTTCAAGTTTGCCATTTTGACATTTGTCATCTAATCGAGGTTTGATCCAAAGATCTTCTAAATGGTTTTGTCCTCGAGCAACTAAGTAGACATCTCTGAAGATCCCAAAAAATCGGAAAAAGTCCTGATCTTCCAAGAATGCAGCTGTACTTCTTTTGTAAACCTCCACAGCTAGAATATTTTCTTCTTCCAAATAAGGTGTTAAATCAAATTCAGACGGAGTGAACGAATCTTCGGCATACCCGATAAAATAACCATTCAACCAAATAAACATTGCTTGTTCTACACCAGCAAAATGAATCGAGATTTGTTTTCCCTTTAGACCTTCTTCTAATCGAAAAGTCGTCAAATAAGAACCCACCGGATTGTCTTTAGCAGTTGAAAATATCCCTTCCGCCTCTTTCTCAGGGCTTGTCGTGAAAGGGGGACGGCGAAATACATGTCCCTCCCACGGATACATCGTATTGATGTAATGGATCTTGTCATAATTTGCTAATTCAATATGACTAGGAACAGTGATTTCATCAAAAGAACAGGCATCAAAATCTTTTTTATAAAATGTTTTTGGACGTACCGAAGGATTTGGCGAATAACAAAAACGCCATGTTCCATTTAAAGACTGTTTAAGGGAGGATGTGGTTTCTACTTCTTCCCTTGTTGCATAGCAAACATGATCGCTATGTGCATTTGATTGGTTCACTCTAAAAACTTGTGGATCATCTAACCATTTTATATTTGCTTTCATACTTTTTTCCTTCTCTCTCATAACTTTTTGAAATGAAGCAGCTCTGTTTGGAAATCACCTTGAAAATCTGGGAAGTAAAGTCCGACTGTCATCAATTCGGCCCCCGAAAAAATCCGCTTCGAGGTCTGTTCCTG
>ERZ1026931.935-NODE-935-length-10921-cov-12.992361_pt1 | contig 10921 bp, 10 predicted proteins | sample MGYA00519253_ERZ1026931 | MGnify/ENA primary metagenome ERZ1026931 (study PRJEB26926, sample SAMN06164831) | human gut metagenome | biome: ENVO:00009003; feature: ENVO:2100002; material: ENVO:00002003 | host: Homo sapiens | place: USA | collected 2012 ... | reverse complement strand
AAAATGGGTATCACCCGCGCGGTCAACGTGTCGAAAGAGAATCTGACCGACGTGATGGCTGAACTGGGTATGACCGAAGGGTTTGATGTGGGCCTGGAGATGTCCGGGGCGCCGCCAGCGTTTCGCGCCATGCTGGACACCATGAACCACGGTGGTCGTATTGCTATGCTGGGTATTCCGCCATCTGATATGTCCATCGACTGGACGAAAGTTATCTTTAAAGGGCTGTTTATTAAAGGTATCTACGGTCGTGAGATGTTTGAAACATGGTACAAAATGGCTGCACTGATCCAGTCTGGTCTGGATTTGTCGCCGATCATCACCCATCGATTCTCCATCGATGAATTCCAGCAGGGCTTTGACGCGATGCGTTCAGGCCAGTCAGGGAAAGTGATCCTGAGCTGGGATTAGTATTAAGCCGGTAAGAATGAATAGCCAGATATGATTAATATCTGGCTATTTTTTACTTGCCGCGAATTTTTCGTGAAAGTCGGCGAAGCTTTTCTTTCAATAAAATCAGGTTATAAACGAAGCCACGACCCTGAATATCGATATTGTATTTATTCCGGAGCGTGAGGATATCGTTCGCCTGGCATATTTTCATAATGCCTTTGCATGAAAGATCGATAACTTTAAGTTCACCAGATGGCGTTCTAATAAAATTCCCAGGGTGAATATCATTCGATGCAAGACCTGCATTGTGAAGTTTAATAATACAGTTTTTCACCTCTTCGGCATTACTTTCGTTGATTTCGGCAAGGGGTTTGCCATCAATGTATTCATGCACGGTTGACACTTCAACACATTGACGAAAATGACATTTTTCAGCGACGTAATACAGGTCTGCAGTACAGGCGCGTTGTTCTGGAGTTAAGCGTGCCAGTCGTTTAATCATATGTGAATAAAAGGGACCGGAAATAAAGTTTAGCGCTTTTTTTTCAAAACGGTTGTCTATTTCACGATCGTTTTTGACGATGAACTTTTTATTTTCATATTCGACAAGATGGACGCTGCGAAAACCATTTTCAGCATTCAGTTGCTTCCCTTTTATTTCACTATTTGATATTTTTTCCATCAACAAAGGGAAATTAATATTTTCATTCTTGAAATAAACATTAAAGTCACCTAATTCAATCCTACTAATGTTCATTAAATTCGCCTTCGTATATATAATTTATTGTAGATAGTAATATTCTGTATTATACAAAATTGTATCGACGATGGTTAGTTAATACATGCTTTTATGTAAAAGGCACATAAACAGCGCAGCTATACTCTATCTAATTGAAAATAATTGATTAATTTATTTTCGTTATGAAGATTTATGACTTAAAGTATCAATGTAGCAAGGGGGGTTTGGCCATCATTACATTTGTACTGTTCATTTTGTGATAGAGATCAAGTTAGTATAACAAAATCCTTTGTCATACACAGGTAACAACTAAGTTGGCTATTTGTGCTGTTTTTTGTTTCTCGGACGTGTAAGTAAATAGATTATAAATCTAGTTAATATAAATTTGTAGGGACGCTGGCCTATTCCTCTGAAAATTTTATCTCTTGTTCGACCTTAATAATATCTTAATAATCGGGTGATAGAGTAACGACAATCCCATAGATTAGATGATTACCCTAAGATGCAAAGTAAATATAAATTAAGCGTTATTATCCCTTTATATAATGCCGGTAGTTACTTTCGTGACTGTATGGAGTCGTTAATTGCGCAGACCTGGAAAGATCTTGAAATCATCATTGTAAATGATGGTTCTACGGACTGCTCAGTCGATATTGCGCAATGCTATGCGGAAAAGTATCCCCATGTTCGGCTGCTGCATCAGGCCAACCAGGGTGTCTCTGTCGCGCGTAACCTTGGCCTGGATGTCGCTGTGGGGGATTATATCGCATTCGTTGATGCCGATGATGAAGTCTATCCGGAGATGTATGAGACATTGATGGGAATGGCTTTGCAGGATAACCTTGACGTTGTACAAAGCAACGCAGACTGGAGTTCGCGGGAAACATCCCGAGTCTGGGTATCCATTCCAACAGATCGTCTGCGTTCTACCGGTATTCTCTCCGGCCCAGACTGGTTGCGTATGGGGCTTGCTTCGCGCCGCTGGACGCATGTTCTCTGGATGGGGGTATATAGAAATGACCTTATTAAAGAACACAATATAAGGTTTATCCCTGGGTTACACCATCAGGATGTCTTGTGGAGTACGGTGTTTATGTTTAATGCCACTCGTGTGAAATATACGGAAAAACCATTATATAAATACTACCAACATGATGGCTCAATTAGCCACATGAAGCGGCAGGGTGAAGCGAATTTAAACTATCAACGGCACTATATAAAGATCACTCGCCTGCTGGATGAACTTAATCATAGCTACGCTAACCGCATCACTATCCATCCTGAGTTTAAACAACAGGTGATTTATGAGGGACTGCGAGTATGTCATTGTATTCGTAAAGAACCCGATCCACAGATCCGTCAGCGCATGATTGCTGAAGTATTTGTATCGGGTATGTTCAAGCGTATGGTGAGGAATATCTGCAGCGTTAAGCTGGGTTATCAGGTGCTGTTGTGGGCCATCCGCTTTAGCCAGTGGCGCGATAAATCACTGACGCCGCGCCGCCTGGCCAATTTAACGCTGGCTAGTAAAGACTGATTATTGCCAGCCCTGCCACTGCAGGCGCATATACTGCACCAGCGTGCTTTGGGTGATGCTTTCGCCGAGCACGCTGAAGAAGCGGCTGGCGTACACCGGCTCTAACGGCTGTTTCGGTTTGCATAATTTCACTCCACGGAAAGGATTCCGCGGCGCATCAGGCGTACCGTTTCTCGGTGGCGTGAGGTTTGGTCTGGAGGTATCCACCTGTGGTTCATTTAGCAGGCTGCTTGGGCGAACCAGCGTGATGTCGGCTGGCAGGCTATACAGCATCTGCTGCAGGACGCGAACCGTAGACGGGTGAGGGTGGCCAATGGCGATTGCGGAACCGTTGCGGCGCGCCAGCTCGACGGCACGATTAAACTGACGGCGAATATCGGCTTCGTTTTGCGTGTCATCCAGGAAGACTTTGCGTTTGATGACCTTCACACCGGTGCCTGACGCTGCGCGCATTGCCTGGCTGTTACCGATGGTCATGCTGTCCAGAAAGTAGAGGTCGTAGCGTTCCAGCGCCTGCATCACCTTCTGCATGCCAAACAAACTGGAGGTCATCGCGCTGCCCATGTGGTTGTTCAGCCCGACCGCATTCGGCACTTTGCTTACCGCGTCGCGAATAATCCGCTCAATCTCTTCGCTGCTCATTTCCGGGCGTAACGTATCTTTCTCTAACGGCTGTTTGCTCAGCGGCGCCATCGGTAGGTGGATTAAGACTTCATGCCCGCTGTTATGCGCTTTGATTGCCATTTCACGTGCATGTGGGGCGTTAGGCAAAACGGCAACGGAGATGGCAGAAGGCATTGCCAGTACCTGGTTTTCAGTGTGTGGGCGATAGCCGAAATCATCAATAACGATGGCGAGTTTGCCAGCAAATACAGGTGTTGCGAAGGCCAGCAGGCTGGCGAGAGAGAGTAGTAGACGACGAAATTGTTGTGGCAAAACTTATCTTCCCAACCACGGCTGTGGATTGACCGCCTGACCCTGGCGACGAATTTCGAAATAGAGTGCCGGCCTGCCCTGACCGCCGCTGCTACCCACAAGTGCTATAGGCTGCCCGGCGCGAACCTGCGTACCGACGCTGACCAGTGCGCTCTGGTTATAACCGTACAGGCTCATATCGCCTTTACCGTGTTCTACGACGACTACCAGGCCATAGCCCTGCAGCCAGTCCGCCAGAATGACGCGACCATCGGCAATGGCTTTAACTTCGGTGCCTTCGGATGCGCCAATAACCATCCCCTTCCAACGTAGCTCACCCTGCAGCTGTTCGCCATAACGATGTAGAGTTGGACCACGAACGGGCCAGAATGCCTGACCGCGAGGCGAACCCAAACCGCCGGTACGCGACATCAGTGATTTTTCACTTTCGGTCGGTTTATAGGTTGAGCCTTTTCGCGACGCATCCTGTTGCTTATCGCGTACGGCCTGAGCCTCGCGTGCTTCACGTTCGGCACGAGCTTTGGCTGCGGCTTCGGCGCGGGCAATGCTGTTGCGCAGACGGGATTCGTTGGCGCGCATTTCGCCCAGTTGCTGTTGCCCCTGTTGAATCGATGATTCCAGACTCGAAAGCGTTTTCTGGCGTTCGTTACGTGCCTGTTCCAGCTTAGCCTGCTGAGCGCGCTGTTCGTACAGAAGCGTCTGCTGCTCGCTCTGCTTATCCTCCAGCTCGGCTTTTTGCGAGTCGACCTCTTCGCGGGTTTGTTTCAACTGTGCGATAGTTTCCTGTCGCGCCTGGTTCAGATAGCCGAAATAGGCCTGCAGGCGTTGCCCGCGCTGGCTCTCTTCCCCGCTGAGGATAAGCTGAATACCGGTGTGTTCGCCCTGGCGAAATGCTGCATCAAGTTGGGCTGCAAGGCTGCGTTCTTGCGCTGCTCGTTGCTTTTCCAGCTTCGCGAGTGCTGCATTCATCTCTGCGATTTGCGCATTCAGTTGTGCCAGTGAGTTTTGCGTTTCGCGCAACTGCCTTGCGGCAACGGCGATGGCTTGTTCCTGAGCTTTAAGCTGAGCGAGGAGGGTGGCGCGTTGTTGTTGCTGTTGGCGTACCGCGCGTTCTTTTGCCGCGATATCGGCCTGAATAGATTTGAGCTGGTCGCGTTCGTCCGCGTGGGCGGAAAAGGCGCACAGCAATACGCCAGCGCTAAGCGCGCTGGCGTAGAACAAGGGCCTGACTGAAAACTTACGCGGTTTCACGGCCCGAGTGATGGTATTAATCGCCTTTCCCCTCATGGGGAGGGATTATTCCACGATGAACAGCGGCTTACCAGTCATCTCTTGCGGGATTTCCATACCCATCAGCGTCAGCATCGTCGGGGCGATATCAGAAAGTTTGCCGCCTTCAACTGCTTTGACGTTCTTACCACCGACATAAATCAGCGGAACGGGCAGGTTGGTGTGCGCTGTGTGCGCCTGACCGGTGGACGGATCGCGCATCTGCTCTGCGTTACCGTGGTCTGCGGTGATCAGCAGTTGGCCGCCAACGGATTCAACCGCTTTAGTCACCTGCTCAACGCAGTGATCCAGCGCTTCAACCGCTTTAACCGCTGCTTCCATCACCCCGGTGTGACCAACCATGTCGCCGTTCGGGTAGTTACAAATGATGGTGTCGTATTTTCCACTCTCAATCGCAGCAACCAGTTTTTCGGTCAGCTCAGCAGAGCTCATTTCCGGCTGCAGATCGTAGGTCGCAACTTTCGGCGAGTTGATCAGGATGCGGTCTTCGCCTTTGAACGGTTCTTCTACGCCGCCGTTGAAGAAGAAGGTCACGTGTGCATATTTTTCAGTTTCGGAAATACGCAGCTGCGTTTTGTCGTTCTTCGCCATCCACTCGCCAAGGGTGTTAGCCAGAGAGGCTGGCGGGTAAGCAACCGCAGTTTTGATGTCGGCCGCGTATTCGGTCAGCATAACAAAGTTGAGGTTAACGACTTTCTTACGGGCGAAGCCGTCGAAGCCAGCGTTAACAAACGCACGGGTGATTTCACGCGCACGGTCAGCACGGAAGTTCATGAAAATCAGCGTATCGCCGTCTTCCATGGCGGCTTCAGCCTGACCTTCTGCACGGATCACGGTCGCTTTCACGAATTCGTCGTTTTCGTCGCGGGCATAAGCAGCTTGCAGGCCTTCAACCGCCGTAGCGAACTGGAACTCACCTTTTGCCAGCGTCATCAGGTCATAAGCCTGTTCAACGCGATCCCAACGGTTGTCGCGGTCCATAGCGTAGTAACGACCAATGATGGACGCTACGCGGCCTTTGCCCAGCGCGGCAAATTTCTCTTCGAATTTCTGCAGTGAATGTTCAGCGCTGCGCGGCGGGGTATCACGGCCATCAAGGAAAGCGTGCAGGTAGATTTTCTCAGCGCCACGTTCAGCGGCCATTTCTACCATCGCCATGATGTGATCTTCGTGGCTGTGAACGCCGCCCGCGGAGAGAAGACCCATAATGTGTACCGCTTTGCCGCTATTTTTTGCCTGGTCGACCGCATTGGTCAGCACCGGGTTAGCGAAGAAAGTACGCTCTTTAATTTCTACATCCAGACGGGTCAGGTCCTGATACACGATGCGGCCCGCGCCCAGGTTGACGTGACCCACTTCGGAGTTGCCCATCTGGCGATCGGGCAGGCCAACTTCCAGGCCAGACGCATCAATCAGGGTATGCGGACGTTTTGCCCACAGGGCATCCATTACCGGGGTTTTGGCATTAAAGATGGCGTTATCCTGGCTGTCTTCGCGATAGCCATAGCCATCCAGAATCACCAGTACCATAGGTTTTTTAGAAACCGACATTGCGACAACCTCACACTTAATAGATAAAAAATAATCGCGTAATTTTACTACAGCTGAATCGATAAAGTAGCCCCAGAAGATCAAATAATCGACCAGAGCGCGCCGCAGAGGGCGTGGTTTTAGGTTTTTTTTTCCGTAGCGCCCCGCAAAAATGCAATCCAATGCACGCTCTGGCTGTATTTGCGCCAACGCGCAGGTATACTCCTTTCCTGGTTTTTTTAATCACTGAGTCGGGAGTTGTTACCCCCCATGCAAGAAATTATGCAATTTGTTAGTCGCCACCCTGTATTGAGTATCGCCTGGATTGCGTTACTGGCGGCTGTATTATTTACCACGTTTAAGAGCCTGACTTCCAAAGTGAAGGTGATTACGCGCGGAGAAGCCACACGTCTCATCAATAAAGAAGACGCCGTTGTCGTGGATTTACGTCAGCGCGACGACTTCCGCAAAGGTCATATCGCTGGCTCCACTAACCTGCTGCCGAGCGAAATCAAAGCCAACAACTTTGGCGAACTGGAAAAACACAAAAACAAACCTGTTATTGTGGTTGATGGCTCAGGCATGCAGTGCCAGGATTCAGCGACTGCGCTGATTAAAGCCGGTTTTGAGCAGGTGTCTGTACTGAAAGATGGCGTAGCGGGCTGGAGTGGTGAGAATCTGCCACTGGTTCGCGGCAAGTAATTTACCCGTCTTCTTTCATGCCGCAGGGTAAAAAGAACACTGGAGATAAGTCATGGCCAATATTGAGATCTATACCAAAGCAACCTGCCCGTTTTGCCATCGTGCAAAGGCGCTGTTGAATAGCAAGGGTGTGAGTTTCCAGGAGCTTCCGATTGACGGCGATGCCGTGAAGCGTGAAGAGATGATCAAGCGCAGTGGCCGTACTACGGTTCCGCAGATTTTTATTGATGCACAGCACATTGGTGGTTGTGACGACTTGTATGCGTTGGATGCGCGTGGTGGACTGGATCCGCTGCTGCGTTAAGGCGTACCGAAGTATTTAAAGGACAACACTAAAGGGTTTTCTCAACATGTCAGAACAAAATAACACTGAAATGGCTTTCCAGATCCAACGTATCTATACCAAGGATGTGTCTTTCGAAGCGCCAAATGCACCGCATGTTTTCCAGAAAGATTGGCAGCCAGAGGTTAAACTGGATCTTGATACCGCATCTACCCAACTGGCAGATGATGTGTATGAAGTAGTGCTGCGTGTCACCGTAACGGCTTCCCTGGGTGAAGAAACTGCGTTCCTGTGCGAAGTTCAGCAGGGCGGTATTTTCTCCATCAGTGGTATCGAAGGGACTCAGATGGCGCATTGCCTGGGCGCATACTGCCCGAACATTCTGTTCCCGTATGCCCGCGAATGCATCACCAGCCTGGTTTCACGCGGTACGTTCCCGCAACTGAACCTTGCGCCGGTCAACTTTGATGCGCTGTTCATGAACTATTTACAGCAGCAGGCTGGTGAAGGTACTGAAGAACATCAGGATGCCTGATGAACCAAAGTAATGCTTCAATGACTGTGATTGGTGCCGGCTCGTACGGCACCGCTCTTGCCATCACCCTGGCAAGAAATGGCCATCAGGTTGTCCTGTGGGGCCATGATCCGAAACATATCGCGACTCTCAAGCACGATCGCTGCAACGTCGCGTTCCTCCCTGATGTGCCTTTTCCCGATACGTTGCGCCTGGAAAGTGATTTAGCCACTGCGCTGGCCGCCAGTCGTAATATTCTGGTGGTGGTGCCGAGCCACGTCTTTGGCGAAGTGCTGCGTAACATCAAACCATTGATGCGTCCTGACGCACGACTGGTCTGGGCGACAAAAGGTCTGGAAGCGGAAACAGGGCGTCTGCTGCAGGACGTCGCGCGTGAAGCGCTGGGGGACTCAATTCCACTGGCGGTCATCTCCGGTCCGACGTTCGCCAAAGAGCTGGCTGCGGGCATGCCGACGGCGATTTCTCTGGCCTCGACGGACGACACCTTTGCTGACGATCTCCAGCAGTTGCTGCACTGCGGCAAAAGCTTCCGCGTTTACAGCAATCCGGATTTCATTGGTGTGCAGCTTGGCGGTGCGGTGAAAAACGTTATTGCCATTGGCGCAGGGATGTCTGACGGCATCGGTTTCGGCGCGAATGCACGAACCGCATTGATCACCCGTGGGTTGACCGAAATGTCTCGTCTTGGTGCGGCGCTGGGTGCCGATCCTGCCACCTTTATGGGGATGGCGGGTTTAGGCGATCTGGTGCTGACCTGTACCGACAACCAGTCGCGCAACCGTCGTTTTGGCATGATGCTCGGCCAGGGGATGGACGTGCAGGGCGCGCAGGACAAGATTGGCCAAGTGGTTGAAGGCTATCGCAATACGAAAGAAGTTCGTGAATTGGCGCACCGTTTTGGTGTTGAGATGCCAATAACCGAGGAAATTTATCAAGTATTGTATTGCGGAAAAAACGCGCGCGAGGCAGCATTGACGTTATTAGGCCGTGCACGCAAGGACGAGCTGAGTCGCCACTAGCTGTAAGGAACTGTTGAATATAACGACCCGACCCGCGAAGAACGGGTCGGTCGTTTTGCTACCTTCTGGAGTACGCAATGCCGTGTGAAGAACTGGATATCGTCTGGAAAAACATTAAAGCAGAAGCCCGGGCACTGGCAGAATGTGAGCCAATGCTGGCCAGTTTTTACCACGCAACGCTGCTCAAGCATGAAAATCTCGGCAGTGCGCTAAGCTATATGCTGGCGAATAAACTCGCTTCTCCGATCATGCCCGCCATTGCGATTCGCGAAGTCGTGGAAGAGGCCTACGCGGCCGATCCTGAAATGATTGCCTCGGCGGCCTGTGATATTCAGGCGGTACGTACGCGTGACCCAGCTGTCGATAAATATTCCACTCCACTTCTGTACCTGAAGGGTTTTCATGCGCTTCAGGCCTACCGTATCGGTCACTGGCTGTGGCATCAGGGGCGTCAGGCGCTGGCAATCTTCCTGCAAAATCAGGTATCCGTTAGCTTCCAGGTAGATATTCACCCGGCGGCAAAAATTGGCCGTGGGATTATGCTCGATCACGCCACCGGCATTGTGGTTGGTGAAACGGCAGTGATTGAAAACGACGTCTCTATTCTGCAATCCGTCACGCTGGGCGGGACTGGTAAAGCCGGCGGCGATCGTCATCCGAAAATTCGTGAAGGCGTGATGATTGGCGCGGGCGCAAAAATTCTCGGCAATATTGAAGTCGGGCGCGGCGCGAAGATTGGCGCAGGTTCGGTTGTGCTACAGCCCGTACCGCCGCATACCACCGCCGCAGGCGTTCCTGCACGCATCGTCGGCAAGCCAGACAGCGATAAACCGTCTATGGATATGGATCAGCATTTCAACGGGATTCATCATACTTTCGAATACGGCGATGGAATCTGATTTCGAGCTATCTTACTTGTCATCTTGAACCCGGGCTGTGCTCGCCATCCTCACGTACTACGTGTACGCGCAGGTGGCTGCGCGCAGTCCGTGTCCAACCTGACTGCGCCGATAACGCTCGAAAAATAACTGTAAATTCTTTCGTAGGTCGGATAAGGCGTCAGCCGCCATCCGACAAAAATCAACTACGCAATACCGCGCCGGGATAACCTAACTGGCGCCAGGCCTCATACACCACCACCGACACCGCATTCGACAGGTTCATGCTGCGACTGTCCGGCATCATCGGAATACGAATTTTTTGTTCAGCTGGCAGTGCGTCGAGGATGCTGGCTGGCAGACCGCGAGTTTCCGGGCCAAACATCAGATAATCCCCATCCTGATAGCTTACCGCGCTATGCGCTGGCGTACCTTTGGTGGTCAGGGCAAACAAACGTTGCGGATTTTCTGCGGTGACGAAGGCGGCGTAATCAGGGTGGCGCAGCACAGCGGTAAATTCATGGTAATCCAGCCCCGCGCGACGCAGGCGCTTGTCGTCCCAGGTAAAGCCCATTGGCTCAATAATATGCAGACGAAAGCCGGTATTGGCGCAAAGACGGATAATATTGCCGGTATTTGGCGGGATTTCTGGTTCGAATAAAACGATGTTAAGCATACTGCCCCCTTGATAACGGGGGGCAGAATAGCAGAAAGAGCGGGTACTATGCGACGGTCAGCGCGTGCGGTTTATAGCGTTGCAATTTGTAAATCGTTGCGGCAGCTGCGACCAGCGCAGGAAGGCTGAGGAACATTAATATACTGTCTGCTTGCCATTGTAGGGAAAGCAGCTGGGCGCTCATCATCGTTCCGGCTACGCCACCGAAGCGGCCCACGCCCTGCATCCAGGCAATGCCTGTTGCGCGGCAGTGGGTTGGATAAAACGTTGCGGCCAGTGTTTGCAGCCCGGACTGCGCGCCGTTCATGGTAATCCCCATCAGGAAGATCAGTGCGCCGAACAGGATGATATGGTTATGTTCAAACCCGAGAGCGAGGGCAAACAGCATCGTCAGAATAAAGCC
>ERZ1026931.924-NODE-924-length-11087-cov-4.204768_pt1 | contig 11087 bp, 4 predicted proteins | sample MGYA00519253_ERZ1026931 | MGnify/ENA primary metagenome ERZ1026931 (study PRJEB26926, sample SAMN06164831) | human gut metagenome | biome: ENVO:00009003; feature: ENVO:2100002; material: ENVO:00002003 | host: Homo sapiens | place: USA | collected 2012 ... | reverse complement strand
GCAGCGTCAGATGTGTATAAGAGACAGGGCGTTGTCACAAAATCCACGCCCTTAGGCGCAGAGGTTTCCCTGTGCTCCGTGACGATGACCTCGGTGGTCTTTGTCCGCGTGACCTCCGCCCCCGCAGGAATCAACCCCTCGGTAACGCCTGCACTGTCCCCCACGCCAATATCCAAATACATCAGTGCCGCACCATTGGCGACAGCACCCAATGCGTACTCCCCCTGATTCAACGGAATCTCGAAATAATAGAGCTTCGTCCCCGCCCCTTGCGAGTTACCTAATGTACTGGCGTCCTGCCGCTGCTCTGTCAAGATACTTGTATCAAATTTCAACTCGTAACCACTGGCACCGTAAGTATCTTCTTCGCCTGCATATGCGTATACATAACCACTGCCGTAAGCGTATATCTTGCTGATTTCTTTGATGGCGGTGATTTCACCCCCATTGCGGGTTATCTGATGAAGCGAAAAGAAACTGCGCGTATTTGAAACGCCATGACTGCTGGCAAAAAAAGCAAGCTTACCGCTGGATATGTTGAAATCAATGCAGGATTCCGGCATTTGGTAATTTGTTTTCTCGCTTGTACCGATTTGTACTCTGCCCGCTGTGATAACGCGATCCACAACACCGCCTTGAAAACGCAGGCTGTAGATAGAATCCTTGTCTTTGTTCAGTGCCTCAATAAAATGGCTTTTCGCCTTAGCATAGACGCTGTTTGCCGTTGTATCCACAGTTCCCTGCAAAAAAGTAATCGTCTTAATATCTGTTATTCCACCATCACTGCCCTTTTCAAAATAGCCTGTTTCTGAGGTAGTGTCTATGTCCGAATAGGAATGCTTAAGAACTCGTATGTCGCCATCAGTTGAGCCTATATTCGTGCCATGGTTGCTTGTTCCGCCCACGATGTAGCCAGTGTTCTCCGATGTCGCTTTGTATTCTCCATCCACCACCAAGGGGGCATACGTATCCAACAGGTTATCTGCGTCGTTAGAGGTACTGCACTGCGCAAAAAACAGCTCCGTCGCCGTTTCCACAAGCTTCCAGCCACTATTGTACGCAAGATACTTTCCCCCCGAACTGATTTTCCTCCCTTCAATCGTCCATACACCGGCATTGTCCGCTATTGTAGTTGTCGAAAGGCTGTCGCCGGTCGGAACAAGATAATACGTAATGCCGTTAAGCAATGTGTATATCCTCCAATTTTCGCCTGCGCCTTCAACCGTCCATGGCAGGGCATTAAAACGGCTGTCCGCGTTTTTTACAACGCCTCCAAACCCAATCGTTAGCTGTGGAGATACCAGTCCTTGAGAACCATTTGAAATCCGGTAAATACTCCCACTTGCCAAGTTACTCAGATTATAGGTATAACCTCCTGTCCAATACTCACCTGTCCTGGCTTTGCCAAAAAGGTAATCTTTATCATCCAAAAGCGTGAAGGAACCTTTCTTCCAATTATCCCCTGAGTCATCATAATAGGTTTTGATTCTTCCACTCTGCGCCGCGGCTGCTGAAATCGCTTTAACCCGGTCATACAAGCTCGACACATTCAGACTTCCGCCGCCGGTGGTTTCATCGTCTCCCGTTTCGCCCTTGGCGGTGAAAGTGCCCTGCGCGGCGGTGGGCTGATAATGCTTCACGGTGTTGCTCGTATCGGTCTCAACGTCCTTCGTGTAGCCCACAAGCGAATGATCGGACAAATTGGCAGAAATAGCGTTCAATGGTGAGGTGTTAAACTTGATGTTCAACTTGGACATCAAGGTATTGTCCAGTTGGATTCCAACGTTTGTCAGCGTACCATTTACGTACCCCGCAGCCAGCCCGATCAGCGCATTCGCGGTCTGCGTCTCCACCGTCAGCCCCTTAAAGGTCACATTTTTGACCTCATTCGCCGCGCTGGAATAGGTGTAATTCCGTCCATCAATCGTGATACTGTCCTTTGTATCGCCCATTGTTCCCACTACGCCGAACGCGCCAACAATTTGCGGATATTCGTATGCTTCCTCGATTGGCAGGTCTGTCGGCACGGCGATTTTCAGCCCCGTGACCGTTTTGCCATCGCCGTCAAAATTGCCGACAAACGGGTATTTCTCCGTGCCAACAGGCGGCAGGACGTAACCCGTCATGTCAATATCAGCGGATAAATAGAAATACGTGGTGGGAATAGTCTCATTTTCGCCAGCTTCGTTGAACTTTCCCAGATATTGCAGCCACGCCAGATTGTAAAACTGCTCCGGCTTCGCTATCTCAAACGGGTGAGCCTGCGAGCCGTCACCGCTCTGAAAATAGCTGGCGCGGATGGAGCCGTTCACCTTCGCCGGGGCGAAATTCAGCTTGATAGGGCGGTACCAGGCATACGTCACCGCCGCGCCCGCCAGCAACAGCGCGCACAGGCAGAAAAGCAGCAGAACCCGCGTATTTACGTACTTTTTCATACCGCGCCTCCCTTCATTTCGTTAGGTGGTCGGCGTCGCCACCACCTCAATTTTGAACGCATCCGTGAACTGGATGTTCTCGTCTCCCAGCTTCAGCGAAATACCGTTATCCGCAAGGTATTTGTTCACCAGCTCGTGGTCATAGTCAAGCATCAGATACACATAGTATCTTCCGTCGTCCGGTTCCTTCGCCCCCGCCAAATCCACATTGATAATCAGATTTTTTTCATCGCCAACCGAAACCTCCGGAAACGTTGTCGTCACCGTTTCGGTATAATGCTGTGTAATTGTCAAATTCATTTGATTCTGGCTCAGCGACCATACATTCCCAGAAAACGAAAGATAATAGGTTGAATTCCAGAAAGAATCCTGTATTTCGCAAGAAATCCGAACATTTCCGGCATCACCCGTCACCGTCCAAATCGCCGCATCATCGGCACTGTCCGTTGTAATCAATGTGACAGATTGTAGTTCATGCCACCATCCCGTATCGTTGTACGTGGCGTTGTAACTCAAGTATTTGTCGCCGTATTTCAGCTTGTAGCCGCCGGAGACTTCCTCAAATTCCACGTGGTCGGTGTCGTTTTGATTCAGCACATTACCGCCATTACTTATCGTATAATAATCAATATTATATGTGTATGTCTTTGTACTTCCATCAGAATTTGCTTCCGGTGCCCTCTCCGGCAACGTCCCGATCTGGTTTACGCTGATGGATCGGCTGCGCTGGCTGCTCTCACTCGTCGGCTCGGGCGTGGTGCTGCTGCCGGGCGTCACAAACTTCACCGGCGTGATCGCCGTGCTTGCCCGGAAGAAGTCCACCGCGTAGTTGTAAATATAGTCGTCCGCGTCCTTGTATGTTGTTGTGCCGCCAGCGGTATGCGGCGTGTAATCGCCTGCAACGGCGCGGGTTTGCAGTCCGGGAATGTACCCGGCGCGGACGTTCACCACGTTGGAAAGCCAGTTGATCTTATCGCCCGCTTGCCAGTTCGTTTTGGACAGCAGACCGTTATACTGTGCCGCCGTGTCAGCGGTCAGCGTCTCCTGCTTCAGCTCCTTGCTGGCGCAGGTGATCTTCAAGGAGAGCTTCTGGCTCGTGCTGTGGTTGCTGCTCAACACGGCGCGGAGAATGATGGGCGTGCGCTCGTTGCGCTTGGGCAGCTCCTTGTCGTAGGCGTTCATGGTCACCGCCGCATCGTCGTTGATGCAGACGCCCTTGTCCAAGTTGACGTCAAACTTGTACGTATCGTGACCGTCCTGCTCCGTCACGCCGGCGGACTGGATGTCCGTCTCGTTGGCGTCCACGTTACGGTTGGGGTTGGAGAGCCAGCCGAGGGTGACGCCCTCGAACACCGCCAATGCCGCCACAGCCGCCAGCACCACCGTGACCACGATGCTGCGCGTCAGCTTGCGCCGCGAATCGCGCAGCGCGTCAACCGGCTGAAGCTCCGGCTGGGTTTCCATCGGGGTCTCCGGCTGGGTTTCCTGTCGCTTATCCTGTGCCATGGCTTGCTCCTTTCCCGTTTTTTAGGGGGTCGCCGCCTCCACGCCGGTGAAGTACACCGACAGCTTCAAGCCGGAGGCGTTGTCCGATTTGCTCAAAATCGCCTGGGCGTCCGTGCCCTCCAGCCAGACGTAGATCTGCACCGGTGTGCCAGCACTGGTTGCCGTTGCCAGCTTGTTTGCCTTTGCCGGAACGGTGTAGCCGTCCTCGGTCTGAATCACCTGCCATTTGGAAATATTTGTGCCGTCATAGACAGTCGCGGGGGCGGTGGTGTTCGCGCCGGTGACGGCTTTGTAGCCGCCGTCCTCCTGTACAGGCGCGTAGAGCAGGAGGGTATCCTCCGTCTTGATTCCCACGCGGAGGGCTTCGGACAGTGATTTTCCCGCCGTGCCGGTGGAGTCAGGTCGATTGTCACAGTATCGCCGATAAGCACGCCGTACAACGTACCACTGGTGAGAGTAACCTCAAGGTTATCCTTCTCATAGGCGCGATTGGCGGCAGTAATGCCGGTAACGGTAACTTCCTTCGCCGTGATCTCCGCAGTGACGCTCGCCGGCTGCGCCGTCAGGTTGTAGTTCCCCGCAGCCGTACCGCTCAAAGTGTAGCCGATAAAGGTAACCGTCTTTCCTGCGCCCACGTCCTTGTTATTAAAGGTCGCCGTTCCGCCAGTCACAGTCACATCGTCACTGCCCACCTTGCCCGCAACAGCGGCGGTGCCGGTGACGGTAGCAGAGTTAGAACCGTCATACACCTTATTCGCCGCACCCAACCCGGTAATGGTCACGTCCTTCTGCGCCACAGTGATGGTAACGCTCTTTGTTGCCTTAGCGTAGTCGCTGGTTTCAGCCGCCGTGATGGTCACCGAGGTGGTACCGGCTTTCTTAATAGTCAGCGCACCCGTGTTGCTGTCCACTTCGACCACACCGGCAACGCCAGTCACCGCATAGGTGATTGCGCCGTCGCCGTTGGTCGAACCCACCACCTTGACATTGGTGTCACCGTAAGTCGCACTCACATCATCGGCGGTGACGGTCTGGACTTCCTTCGCCGTAACCGTGACCGTCACAGTTTTATTCGCAGCTTCATAATTATCGGTCGTCGCAGCATCAACCTTCAGCGTAAAGCTGCCGGTCGTCGCGCCTACGGTAAGTACCTTGCCGGAAACCGAACTACCCGTTGTATTCGCGCCGGTGATGCTATAAGTCAACTCACCTTGCGCGCTAAACTTTTCGTCCAGATTCACGGTTTTCCCCACCTTAACGGAGAAATCGCCGCCGCTAATGGTCTGTGTAGCCTTGTTAATCTTAATCGTCGCCGTTCCCGTCACTGCCTTATGGTTCGGCGCAGTGATCTTGTAGTGGACGGTCATGGACTCGCTCACATTCGTAGCCGTCGGTGCAGCATCGAGGTCGTAGGTGCTCGAAGTCGTACCGTACTTGATGGTGATTGGCTGACCATTCACCGTAGTGATTTTGCTCGTATCCACCTTGATACTATGCGAATTTCCGTCATACACGCCCGTGTAATCCGTAAACGCATCCGTACCCACGGTAATCGTCGCCGCGTTGATTGTATACGGCTGCGTCGGCTTGGTGCTCGGCAGCTTGTAGTTACTCGCCGCAGCACCGGTCAGTGCATTGGCTGTCGCCGTATGGCTGCCCGCATTCGCCTCCGTACCGCCGGTAACGGTGACGTTCACAACATCCGTGCCCTTCTTGTTGCTGACGGTGGCGGTCACGTTGCTGTTGTTTCCGTCATAAGTGCGTGCAGCGTGACCACTCCAAGTAAGCGTCACTTCCAGCGGCTTGATCTCCCACGTCCCCAACTCCACCGTCGTAGCGGCGTAATCATCGTGCGCCGTGACCTCGGCGGTCAAATTGTACTTCCCCGCATTGGTGGGTACAGTGTCCGCACCGTTATATTTAAGCGCAAACTTTCCGCTGTGCGCGACAGAGCTCACCGTCGCCCCATTCGCCGAGCCGGTATACACCGCCTCCTTGGTCGAGTAGGTAAACTCACTCGCGGCGGCACTCATACGTGTCTTAACCTTGGTACCGCCGCTGGCGGCACCTGCATAGGCTTCATCCGTCTCTGCAAAGCGGGTGTAGATATAGTATTCCGTATTGGCGTTCTTTCCGGTCACGACCACATCACCGGCAGTTTCGGTTTTCCACTCGCTACTGTCAGTCCCGGGAGCAATATTGTTTGTTGTGATCGCATACTGCTGCCCGGCGATTGCCGTATAGGTAAAGCCCCCCGCCGTGATATTCTTCACAGCAATCGAGCCAGTGGGCGCATGCGGTCCATCCTTCTTGACCACCGCCGCCGTTGCCATAGAACTCACGCTGCCGGTATTGTTGGAGTTCGTCACCGTCACGGTGATTTTCTTGTTATAATCCCCAACCTTCACAGTGTACGTGCTGCCTGTACCAACATCCGCACCGCCAGCCTTCCACTGATAACTCAGCGTCCCGGCGGTGGCACCGTTGTAATTAAGGGAGCCGGTATTCGCCGTCAGCGTATCGCCGATTTTGGGATTAGGGCTGCTTGCGCCCGTAATCGTCACCATTCCCCCCAGCGCAGGTTTGTCCGTCACCGTCACCGTCTGCGTCGTCTGCTTCACATTATCCAACTCCGCATACTTGATGGTCACGCTTGTGGCACCCGATGCAAGCGAACTGCCGCCCTCCACGGTATACCCCGTGACCGGTATTGCACTTCCATCACTGTAAGTCGCCGTGACCACCATTCCGGCCGGGTCAAAGTTCTCCCCCTGTGCATACGTCGTCTTGCTCGGCGGCATAGTAATCGCAATACTCTGCAACTCCCGCAGTGCCGGATACCCCGCGCAGAACAAGCCAGACATCTTGGCATCATAGGTATAGGTTATGCTCCCGATGGTGCACGCCGCACCGCCTGACGCAATCGTACCCGTTTTCAAGAACAATCCATAGGGATGCCCTGTCATCCCTTCATCGCAGTTCGTCACGTCCACCAGATAGCGGGCATTCCCCACCTCCACCACATTCCACATGTGGTTGCCGCCGCCCATCTTACCGGTAACACTGTAGCAGCGCAAGGTACTATCCTTAAACTTTGAGTTTTTCTTCGCCAACTCGCACAGATATTGGAACGCCTTGGCATATCCCTCACAGACCACATTGCTGGTGTCATCACCGTCAAACACCCAAATCATCTGCCATGGATTTCCGTAGTAATCCAGGGTGTAGGAATCTTCCCACTCCGATGCAGGTTTGTTGTAACTTACACGTTTGCAAATCTCATCACAGAAGTACTTCAGTATATCCCTATCAGTACTCCCCGCAGGAATACCATTCACAATATTCAATGCTGTAGTGGCAGCACTTTTTGCCGCACTAGTAGGTGCGGTATTTGTCTCAAAAATCTTTCCGCTTGCAAGATACTCCTTGGCAACAGTAAACTTAAAAACCAATCCTGTTACCTTTGCGGTATCTCCCGTCGTCGGATCACTCGTGAGACTGTATTTAATCTCCGTGTACATTCCCTTTAGCTTGTTGAACCAATAAAGCTCGTAGGGGCAGTCGGCAAGCAGACAATCCATGATCTTTTGGGTGTTAACCATAGTGCCGTTACTTCCAATTTCTGCGCTGAATGTCGCACTTGCCATCGGAGTAAGTGTTGCAGTGCCACCACTCTCGGTCCAAACTTCTCCGACCGCACCGGTCAACGTACTGCTGTATGTGCCTCCCGTCACCGTAAACTCCGTGGAAGCCAAAGTACCATCCGCTACTTGTATAATCCCTACCTGTAACGTATCGTAAATATCTCGTTCCGTGGCGTTTAGGGTATTTTTTGTGTGGGTAGACGCATAGTACACCGGCGCACGGGCATAGCCTCTGTAGCGCGCACGGTTGAACTCACGCTGAACATATCTCGCAAACAACTCGTCGTTGTCTGCCAGAGTACCCGGCGCGGGGATATACGTTCCCGTGTCTATTATCACCTCGGCATTCAACGGCGCAGCTTCTTCCTCGCTCACGTCGCCGTCCTCGTCGCCGTCCTCGCCCTCCGTGAACGTGGTGGTTTTCTCACTGGTCGTACTCTGCGTTACCGACCCTCCGTTCACGTCCTTCGTGTCCCCGTCGCCGTTCTCGCCTCCTGTGGACGTGTCACTGTTCTCGTCAGCGTTCCCGTCGCCGTTCCCGCCTCCCGTGGACGTGTCAGCGTTCTCGCCGCTGTTCCCGCCTCCTGTGGGCGTGTCAGCGTTCTCCATGGCCGCGCCCTGCGTACCCGGCGTTCCGTCCCCGTCCTGCCCCGGCTGTGCGAATACGCACGTGGGCAGCAGCAGAGAGAGCACCAGCAGCAGGCTCAACATCTTCATGGCCAGCTTCTTCATGGTCGTTTCTCCTTTCATTTGCACCTCTGAATGTTTCCTTCTCCGAATTTGCCGAAGTCCTTCCCGCATCACAGCAGATTTTCCTCGAATTACGTCCTCCCCTCTCTCCGTTTCCGCCGCGCACCGCGCCTTGCATTCCGCCCTGCGCTGTGTTACAATTAGTTAGATACAGTGAAATACCTCCCCACGGCGGCTCCCTTTGTCTCTCCCCCCTTTTTTACCATAGTTTACCCTTTTTGTCATACCCTGAACCCCCGAAAAAGGGTAGAGGGGGGTAGAAAATTTTTCGCCTATTCACAATAAATCGCCCACTTTCTTCCGGGCGCACGATATAGGAGGAACCCCCATGAGAAAGCGTATTCTTGCCCTGCTTCTGCTCCTTGCGCTGCCCCTCGCCCTCACCGGCTGCGGCAGAAAGTCCCTCTTGAGCAAAAACGCCCCTGTCTCCCTCACCTTCTGGCACGTCTACGGCGAGCAGGCGGATTCCCCCATGAACCGTCTGGTGCAGGAGTTCAACCGCACCCTCGGCGCGGAAAAGGGCGTGCAGGTCAGGGTCACGGAGATCACCAGCGCGTCCCGCATCGGCTCCTATCTGAAGGACGCCCTCGGCGACGGTACCGACGTGCAGGATATGCCCGACATCTTCACCTGCCACATCTCCGACGCGCAGGAGCTGGGCGAGGACGTTCTGCTGGACTGGAACACCTGCTTCACCGAGAGCGACCTCTCCGCCTTCGTCCCCGGCTTCCTCGCCGACGGCACCTCCGACACCGGCAAGCTCCTCGTCTTTCCCGTCTCCAAGTCCACCCAGGTTCTCATGTGCAACGGCAGCGGCTTCGCCCGCTTCTCCGCCGCCACCGGCGTGACCTACGATGACCTCGCCACGTGGGAGGGCTTCTATGCTGCCGCCGCCAAGTATTACGACTGGTCGGGCAAGCCCTTCTGCGCGCTGGACTATCCACTCCGCGCCGTGGAGCTGAACGCCCTCGCCCAAAACAGCGGCGACCTCTACACCGCCTCCGGCTGGTACGACACCGCCAACCCGGTGCTTGCCGGCAGCTTCCTCCAATTCGCCCGCGCCTTGGCGCAGGGGCACATCGTCGTCTCCGACCTCTACTCCAACACCCAGGTGATGACCGGCGACGTTCTCTGCGGGCTTGGCTCCTCCGCCGCCATACTGTACTATAACGACACCGTCACATACCGCGACGGCACGCAGGAGCCTATGGATCTCCACGTGGTGCCCATGCCCAAGGTCGCCGGTGCCGCCGGTCTGATGACCCAAGCGGGCGTAGGTCTCTGCGCCTACAAGACCACCGACCAGAAGGCCGAAGCCGCCGCCGTGTTCCTGCGCTGGCTCACCGAGCAGCAGCGCAATCTGGAATTTGCCGCTGATACCGGCTACATGCCGGTGTCCAGCGCCGCCTTTGACGCCATTGCGGACTATCCCTTTGAGCAGCAGAGCTATCAGCGGCTGTACGACGTCTACAACGAAATGCGCATCCAGAACACCCCCCTGTCCGAACCGGGCATCGTGGGGTACCACGCCAAGGCAAAGGCCTTGTACGACAGCCTGCGCCAGCGCCAGAAGGACTATCCCCAGCGCCTTGCGGGCGGCGAAACGCTGGAAGCCCTTGCCGAGGAAACATGGCAGCTGCTGTGTGACAATGCCTGAGCCTGCCGCTCAGCCGGAAAGGAGGGACTTTGATGCACTTTGTTGACCGGCACCGTGAAAAGATCCGCCAAAGCCCCATGAGCAGCCGGCTGCTGTGGGCCTGCCTGCTGCTGGTGGTGCTGCTGGTGTTGACTTTTGGTGCGGCGCTGTTCCTGTTTGCCAGCCTGCACAACACCAAAAAGGACACCACCCGCAGCCTGGAGATCCAGTATTCGGTGTTCCAGAACGATATGGAGCGCTATTTTGACCAGCTGGCGGTCATGGGCGTGAACCTGTCCGAGGACATGAGCGCAGAGGTGGACAAGGAGCTTGCCCTGCGGCAGATGTCCTTTGCCCAGCTGAACGACTCTCCCGAGGTGCTGAACGCGCTGGAGGAGAAAATGATCGAGCCGCTGTGCCGCCGTCTGCGCCAGACCGGCTGTTCCGGCGCTTTTGTGCTGCTGGATGCCACTGTCAACACCCGCATGGAGGGAGCAGAGCATTCCCGCGCCGGGCTGTATGTGCAGAAAAGCGGTGCCGACACCCCCACCGTGCCTCTGCTGCTCTACCGCGGCAGCGCCGATGTGGGCAAGACCCACAGCGTGATGCCCCACCGCAAATGGCGCATGGAATTCCAGACCGACCAGTTCCCGGACTACGACCGCTGGATGACCACCAGCAGCACCCCGCTGTACCAGGCTTATACGCTGACGGAGCGGTTCAGCCTCCCCGGCACCTCGGAGGAGGTACAGCTGTTTTTGCTGCCCCTGCGGGGCCGCGACGGCACCATGTACGGGCTGTGCGGCTTTGAGATCAGCCAGAGCTTTTTCAAGCAGAACTTTGCCCAGCCCACCGGCTTTGACCACCTGATCTGCCTGCTTGCCCCGGCAGACAGCGGGCTGAATGCCAGCGCCGCCCTCAGCAGCGGCACCACCGGCGGCTACTTCCACGCCCCCCGGGACATGCTGGTGCTGCGCAGCATGGGCGGCAGCCTGACCCAATTGATCGGCTCCGACAGCGCCTATGCAGGCATCTCAGAGCTCTGCCGCCTGAGCGAGAACCAGTCCTACCGGCTGGCCGTCTGCATCCCCATGACGGACTACCGCAGGCTGATCT
>ERZ1026931.922-NODE-922-length-11091-cov-8.494201_pt1 | contig 11091 bp, 16 predicted proteins | sample MGYA00519253_ERZ1026931 | MGnify/ENA primary metagenome ERZ1026931 (study PRJEB26926, sample SAMN06164831) | human gut metagenome | biome: ENVO:00009003; feature: ENVO:2100002; material: ENVO:00002003 | host: Homo sapiens | place: USA | collected 2012 ... | reverse complement strand
ACGAGATGCAGCGTAGTCTCGTGGGCTCGGAGATGTGTATAAGAGACAGATCGACTCCTTCTACGAGCACAACCGCGTTGAGGGTCTTGCCGAGATGATGAACTACGTCGGCGTTGCGAACGCCGACGAGCAGGTGCTGGAAAAGATCGTCGCCGCGCAGGCGCACCACAAGAAGATCGATGGCCACGCGCCGGGGCTTGCGGGCAACGACTTAAACGCCTACATCGCAGCGGGCGTCTATTCCGACCACGAATGCAGCAGCGTCGAGGACGCCATCGCCAAGCTTGAGCGCGGACAGTACATCATGATCCGCGAGGGCACGGCCGCGCGCAACCTTGACGCGCTCCTCCCGCTGCTCACACCGCAGTACTACACCTACTGCATGTTCTGCACCGACGACAAGCACCCCAACGACCTCCTTGAGAAAGGCCACATCGACTACATCGTGCGCCGCGCCATCAAGGCGGGCGTCGACCCGATCATCGCCGTCAAATGCGCGAGCCACCACGCCGCGCGCTACTTTCTGCTCAACAACCGCGGCGCGATCGCGCCGGGCTTTCTCGCGGATTTTGTCATCATCGACAACTTTGACGATTTCAACATTCTTGAGGTCTATAAAAAAGGCAAGCTCATGTTCGACGGCAAGACCGTCACGCCTTTCGAAGCACCCGAGATCGACCCGCACCTCGTCAAGCGCTCGCATGAGACGTTCCACGTCGCTCACCTTGAGGCGAAGGACTTCATCGAAGGCCGTCCGCGCGCCGTGCTCGGTATGGTACCGGGCGAGATCGTCACGACTGACGCGGGCTACGCTGAAAAGATCAGTGTTGAGGACGATATTCTGAAGATCGCCGTCATCGAACGCCACAAGAACACGCACCACATCGGCATCGGCTACATCAAGGGCTACGGGCTCACCTCCGGCGCGGTAGCGACCTCCATCTCGCACGACAGCCACAACATCATCGTCGTCGGCACAAACGAGGAGGACATGGCCGCGGCGGTCAACCGCGTGGTCGCGCTTGGCGGCGGCATCGTCGTGATGGACGGCGGCAAGGTGCTCGGCGAGGTGCAGCTCCAGATCGCTGGCATCATGAGTGAAGCGCCGCTCATCGAAGTCAACGAGGCGCTGGAAAATGCCAAGGAGCAGGCCTTCAAGCTGGGCGTTTCGCGCGGGGTCGATCCATTTATGACGCTCTCGTTCATGGCGCTCACCGTCATTCCGACGCTGCGCCTCACCACGCGCGGCGTGTTCGACGTCATCAACCAGCGCTACGTGTGATGCTCGCAGCAGAAAGCGTTCCGGTGCAATACAACGAACCAGACAAAATAATCGCCCCGCCGTATGATTTGGTGCATACGGCGGGGCATTGCTATGGAAGCGTGTTCTTTCATTCTGAAAAAGGCCGATCCGTTCGGTAAAGCGGAAGCTCCTTTAAGGGCGGTCAGTTTCTTTCTGATGCTTTATTATTTTGATCAAACGTGATAGTCCTCCAACAATCAGCGAGCCAATGGCAAGTTCAATCGCCATCAAAGCCCAAAGCATTACAGTTCCATCGACTCCGTGATCCGCAAGGTGGTTGGTCCAAAACCATACAACAGCCGATGTCAGCGCGAAAATGCCCGATAAAACGTATCCTCTTTTCCATTTCAGAAACATTGATCTAATCATTGCTCCAGTCAAAAACGGTAAAACAAAAAGTATAAAGACCGTACTGTTCATCTCGCCACGCTCCTTTCGTCAGCTTTCGATTTGTTCTATTAAGGTTATCACGAAAGTGCAAGGAATGCTACCATTTCTGCCAAAAATGCCCGGGGCAGTTCGCCCGATTGCTCTTGCCGGCAATCATGAAAGCCGCGTAAACCTTACTCTCATCATTGCTGCGCAAAATTTTGCTTGCAAATGGGACGGCTATCGCATATAATAGCTCTTGCACCTGCCGGTGTGATGGAATTGGTAGACGTAGCGGACTCAAAAGCCAGTAAGTCTGGCAGTATGAAATCTGATAAAAACCTTGATTTTTCAAGGCTTCCCAGTTACAATAAAATATGGCTTTTGTAGTGAGTTCTCTCCTTGTTCTCTCCTATGAGGATTTTAGGGAGCTTCTCGATAAAATGTGCCGGTGTGATGGAATGGTAGACGTAGCGGATTCAAAATCCGCCGGGGGCGACTCCGTGTGGGTTCGAGTCCCACCACCGGCACCATCCTCTGAAACGCTTGATACCTCAGCATTTGAGGCATCAAGCGTTTTTCCTTTTCTCCAACAAGAAGCATCCATTTCGCTCTGTTTTTTCACAGTTCTCTCCGCAGTTCTCTTCACAATCCTCTTTCAAACGCTTGTGCTGATGCCTGGTTCAATGATAACAACATTGCTCATCTTCGATGCTGAAGTGTTTTTTGACGATGTGTCCAGATGTGCGTAGATATTTGCGGTCGTGTTATAGCTGCTGTGTCCAAGCCACTCCTGTATATCCTTCATTGGCACGCCATTTTTTAGCAGCAGCGAAGCGCAGGTATGTCTCAAGTCGTGAAAACGAATATTGCGCAAGTGATTTTTCCTCAAGACGAGCTTGAAATGCTGTGTTACATAGTTCGGCTGATAGGGTTCTCCCATATCGTTTACAAAGATATACTCGCTTTCTGTATAGCAATTTCCACACAACTTCCGACAGCATTCCTGCCGTACTTTCATACGCAACAAAAGGTCGCGGTATTGCGGAACCAATGGCATTGAGCGGCAGCTTGACTGATTTTTTGTACGATCCTTTTCGACTGTGATGGTCGTACCATCGCACATACACTGAACAACTGTATGGTCAATCGTAATCAGATTGTTTTCAAAGTCGATTGCCCTCCACCGGAGCCCCATGATCTCACTCCTTCGCAAGCCATAAAAAGCTGCCATTAGAACAGGGAACTCGCAAGGATCACCTTTCACTGCTTGAAAGAGCGTTTCTAGTTCCGACACAGAATAAAATGCTCCAACATATCTTTGACTCTTTGGCCGCTCCACATTGTCCATCGGATTCGAGGCAATTAAATCGTGTTTACGAGCATACTTCATTGCCTTATGGATATTCGCATGAAAACGCTGAACCGTGGTTCCTTTTAGGTGCAGTTCATTGAAACAATAGCTGTAAAAATTCTCCACATCCAGCGCAGTCAGCTCTCTGAGCAGTATTCTTTGTCCACGAAAATATGGGACAATTCGCTTTTCAATATTGTTTACATATCCCGCATATGTATCTACCTCCACAGAGTTCTTGATGATACCCAACCACTTGATCATGTAGTCAGAAAAAGAAATATCTTCTCTGCTGATCACGGGAGATACTGCACAAGGTGATGCAGCATCTTTATAGGTGCATCTGGTTTCGGCTAACATTTCTTCCGCCAACTTTGCACTTTTCTTCCCAGTTGCCGGTATCCCTGTTGAAATCCATTTGGACTTGCGATTGCCATCTTCGGATTTCAAATTCAGCACCATGTAATAGTAACCTTTTTTTGTTTGCAGATGACCCGCTACCATGTTGTTCCTCCTTTTTGTAGCGGTACAACCTATCTGTCAATGGCAGATCAATTATACCATAAGCTGCCGTTCTCTCCAATGTGCCTATAAACTTTATTTTGAAATCCTTGCGCCGAAATTTCTCCGTCAACCAAGCAGATACTCAATCACGCAAATCTTCGGAATCTTAAATGACTTACCAATTTTCAGATGGTGAATTTCACCGTTCCCCAACAATTTGTAAGCTGTTTTCATGCTGATTCCGCCCAACATGATGCACATCTGCTTAACGGATACCACATCAGGATATTCTGCAAATAGCTTTCCTTGATATGTAAGAGTCATGACACAACTCCTCTCTCAAATAATATTGATTAACAGCCAAACGGCAAAGGAGATGCCCCCGTTCGTCGGGGGCATCTCCTTTTTACCAGCCTAATCATACCATAGCGCCATATGACACTTCAAGTACATCGGCTTAGACATTTTTAGGACATTTTCAAAAAATCAGACGCGAAACTGATCGGAATAGGCATACATCTCCGCAAGATTTTCGATGGCAGTACGCTTGATCCGGTCGATGGTGCGGTAGGTCAAGCCAAAGCTGGCAGCAACTTCCTTCGTGGGAATTCCGTCCACAAACACCAGACGAATCACCTCAGCCTGCCGCTTATCCAATAGACCAATAAAGTATGTCAGGCGTCTCTGCTCACATTCCAAAGCAAACAGTTCCTTTGCAATTTCGTGTGCTGACTCTGCATTCATGCGTTCCGCCTGTTCTTCGTAATTGAGTGCAATGTAGAGGGTCTTATTGGAAATATGTCCCGCACTATGACCAGGTTTTCAGGTCGCTGCTGGTGAGAAAATGATTGTATCCGCCTTTGAAGTCCCTGCTGCTTCGGATCGTCCGATAGCAAAGCACTTTCCCATCCGCGCATAAGCGCTGCTCGATCCACACCGCAATGCCTCTGTCCTCCCACATTCCATAAAGGGAGCATGTTCCCGACACCGCGATGCCGCCGCTGTTTGCACTGACTGTAACCTCGTGCAGTCCAAGATCCTTGGCAAGGGCGCGGAGGAATACCTTTCCCACATTCAAAAAAGCTTTCTTACTTCCATTGGGTCCGCTTTCCCTCTCGCCAAAGATGCAACCTAAATCAGTGGTCAGCAGCAGCGCAAGCTGCCGCATGTGACCTTCCTGCGATTTGATAGACATGTTGTATCCTCCTTTATTTCCGGATAAAAGAGGGCAAGGAACACGATCTGTTCCTTGCCTTCCGTTCGGGCGGCTCACGCCGCTCCCTTCCATTCTTTTTCGTGTCCCGCCGCCCGCAGCTCCATCTGCATACGGGCAAGGGGAATCCGCCGCTCATAATATGCCAGCAGGCGCAGTCCGCCGCCTTGCGTCGGAACACCGCGATAGATCTTTTCATAGAGCACAGTGCGACCGTGTTCCTCTACGCGGGTTCTGCTTTCCACTTTCACTTCACACATAGGCAGTTAAGCTGCGGGGCGAAGGATGCGCTCGTTTTCGAAATCGAAAACAGGCGCGTTTTCCTCCGGTGTCCCGGGAATCAGCTTGAGGGTATAACCCTGCTCACGTGAGAGCTTAAAGAGCCCAACGATACGGTTGAGTTCCTCATCCACTACATCTTCCTGCTTTTCTTCGACTTCCGGCACACTCTGGTCAGATGCAGAGAACTCCGCGCTCCCTTCATTCTGCACAGTTTCCGTGTGGTCTTCCTGCGCGGGCACAAATTCAGCATCCAGAACTTCAGCTTTCTGCCCGGGCGCTGTCAGCGCCGTCCAGAACGAGCGCAGCATGGAGGCAAAGAGTGTACCGAAGAGGGTGCGCTTTTTCGGCGTGAGATTCACGACCTCCTGCGCCACGACCTCATCCACCTCGCTGATCGCTGCCGTCAGCTTTCCCGTTTCCACATAGGCTGCGGAGAGGAAGCAGGATACGGCGGCACTCTCGGAGGCAAACACCTCCGGCGCCTGCACACGCTTGGCAATCAGGCGCTTGCAGATCACGGTGCCGCTTTCCACATCGTCGATGCAGACGGTATCCGCGTTGATGCTGCTGGCGTCGATCACGCCGCTTCCGGTGATGCTCTGCGCCTTGACGCCATAGGTCACATGAAGGCGGCCATGCACCACCAGATGCTCCGTTGTTAGAGACTCATAATGGACGGTTTCTCCCTTGGGAATGTAAACAGTTTTCATCTTGTATTCTCCTTTTTCTTTTTTAGATGGCTATGCCATCTTTTTTCTTTTCAAGCTGCCATTTCTTCTTTCAGCCGGACCGGCACCACGAGGGCAAAATCACTGCGTCCCGCAGCATCGATCACGATGGGAGCATGAGGACTGCTGAGATGGATGCAAACCTCCGCTTCTCCCTTAAACTGCTTCAGGGCATCCAGCATATGATAGAGGTCAAAGCCGAGAACCATGTCTCCGCGGCCCCTCACCTCAATGCCGGTTTCAAATGCTCCGCCGGACGCCGCAATGGAAAGCTGTTCGCCTGCAAAGCGCACATAAGGCTTTGCCGTGAGCGCAGAGCACTCCTTCAGGTAATTCAGTTCCCGCACAAAGTCAGCCGTTTTGACAGTCACGCTCTCCCGATACCCTTTAGGGATCACCGCATCCACGTTATAGGTATCCACGCCCTGTAAGCGGGCAAGCATACGCAAATTGCCGCTTGCAAACAGCACATGGCTGCTTCCGATCCGCACGGTCATATCTTCCTTGCCGAAAGCGCTCAGGTGCGCAAGCACATCGGCGCGCACCAAAAAAGGCTTTGGGAAAGAAACACCTTCCAGCGTATCGCAGGCAAGGCGGGTTCCATCCAGTGCGTAGACGCGATTCCCGCAAAACTGCACGCAGATCGCAGCGGGTCTTGCACTCACGCTTGGCTTTTCCGCAGCATAGCGCACACGCTCCACACAGGCGGAAAGCCTCGCGCTGCTTACTGAAAATGCATCGCCCTCCGGAGCCTGCGGCATATTCGGATAATCCGCTCCGTCGTAGACCTCAAATTCCGCACCGCGGCGTTCACAGCGGAGCAGAATCTTTCCGGCTTTTTTGCTGCCGCTCCGCGTTTCGGAAAATTCCATCGTCAGCTCACCGGCAAAGTGGGAACAGGCGCGCAGGATGTCTTTGGTTTTTCGGAAAACAAAGAACATATCATCGCCCGAAGCCGGGAGCTCTGCTGTAAGCCATGTTTCGAGATCTGTTGCCGTCAATGTGCAGCGCCCATTCTGAATCCGGAGACAGACCTCCTCCAGAATGGGTATTGCGCACTTTTTGAGGATTTTACTGATTTTGCTCATTGCATGGGAAAACTCTTTTGCGTCAACTACTGCACGACTCATGCCGCACGCCTCCTTGTCTGTTTTTCCAGCACCGTCTGCATCCGGATCGTTTGGGTGGAAAAATCCGTCTGCATGGCATTGTTTTCTCCATGTGTCAGAATGTTATAGACCATGATGAGCACAGCGGTCGCCGCAGTCACATTGGCCACAATACTCTGCGGATCTTCCTGTGCGGCTTCCGCACAGCTGATCTCCGAAGGGAACAGGTCGGTGTCCTTCAGCATTTCAGGATGAACGCCGCCGATGGATTTGCGGATCGTTCTTCCGTTTCTTCGCACGCCGCACACGACCTGCCCGGTGTACTTTCCGTTGCCGCTGTCGATGTAGATGAGTTCCTCGCTCTGATGAAAAGCCTGATGGCAGAGCTGCCGCGTCTTATTGTTATCCACGCAGCCCAGCAGCAGTACCATTTCCTTCGTCCGCTTGGTAGAATAGGGATTCAGCTCCCATTCCTTCGGCTCGATCAGCTCCATCAGATCCGGCAGCTTTTCAATGAAGTTTGGAACATACTCTGTCTCCATTCCAAGCACAGTGGAATACCGCTCTGCCAGCACGCGGGCTTTATTTTCACCCAAGTCTGCGGGGACAAAGTTCTGCCGGTCCAGGTTCTTTGGCTCGACAATATCCCCATCGCAGACAACAAAGCGGGCAGGACGATCCAGCATATGAAGCAGGCGAAACACATACGGGGCAACATAATCCAGCCGGATTACATAGCCGTCTATGAGCATTTTCCGCGCATAAACGGAGAAGCAGCCCGTACCCATCTGCTGCATTTTACGCTCGATCATTGCCCGTTCCTCGGCAGTCACAGGAACGCGCAGCACGATATTCCGCGTTCGGTTTGCCATTTGTTCACCGTCCTTTCCGCTCCGAATAAGGGTTTGGGATTATCCCAACAAGCAAAGCACAAACAGGTGCTTTTTCGGGAGTGTGGCTACACTCCCTATGCTTGCTACGGTATCTCCCTCACTACTACAACGGCGGCACAGCCGCAATTTGGCAAACCGCAGGCAAACTTTTTCAAAAGAAAAACGCCATGAACCACCTGTTCATAGCGTTCCTTATACCGTATTCAATTTTCTCCCTCGTTGTCCGTCCTTGCGTCCAGCAACGCTTGCGCGGTTGCTGTGAGGATTTTGATTTCATCGTCCGTCAGCTCATCCAACAGCGTTTCAAACTGCATCCGCTCCGTGGACTTGCCCTCCATAGTTTCACCATGAAGAATCTGATCCACAGAGATATGATAGCGGGACATCAGTTCTAAGAATACCTGTACGCTGGGATGCTGCCCCTTATTTTCGATGTTGGCAAGATAGCGCGGCGAAATAAACAGCGCGTCGGCCGCCTTATTCCGGGATTCTTTCTGCTTTGTGCGCCCAGCTTTGATTGCTGCACCATACGGCTTGAAGTCGATTTTCGCAACAGGGCGCTTTTCTTTTTTGCTCTTTTAGACATTTTCAATCACCCTATTACATTCTACTGTTCCCCTTTCTTTTGAAATATGTCTTGATTATTCAATGCAGTAGCTTAAATAATTCATATTACAGGAAGCGCTAAGCGGCGTGACCTCTTGCAAATATCTGAATAATGCAAAAACGCCATCTCGTGAAATTACGAGATGGCGTTTTTTGACGAAGCATGTATCGTATGTGAATACATGAAATGCGCACTTTATAGAACATATCGAAACGGGCGTACAATAATACGCAACAGCGATTGAAGGACTTGTTTGGTAGCTGAAACTTTTGGTGTTATATACAATTCTCCCGTAACTGTCACTCCGTCTGGTGATATGGTTTTGCCCTCGTACATCATCTGCTGTGCTTCATCCCGAAGTATAGCATTTAGTGCAGGACAGTCTATCAACAGCATCATTTCCGTATCCAGATAGGCACTACGCATATCCCAGTTAAATGATCCGATGATGCTAATTCGATCATCAATCAGAATCGTTTTAGTGTGCATGGAGAAGCTGCCGTTCCACTCACATATATCAACACCCGTTTCTAAAATATCATCCCTATGATTGAGATAATCAGCGCAGCCCCACGGATTTGCTCCACTCTGCGGCGCGTTGGTAATGACCTGTACCTGTACATTGTCGGTGACCTTTTTGAGTGCATTATACATAGCTTGGTTGCAGATCATGTATGGGGTTTGCAACACAATATTTTGTTCACCCTTCTGCATCAGCGTTGTCAAGGTATTCAGAAGCATCGGCTCCTTATTCCACGCAGTGCAATCACCACTTAAAAGTGCGACTTCATTTGTCTGGAGCGTTTCTGTCTCCCAGTTAATCGCTGTTAACTGTTTTGCGTCATTGATCTCAGTCCAACGTCTTGCAAGAATGGCAGTAGCTTTTTTAACCCTGTGATTCTCAGCCTCTGCGTGGAATGCACGGTTGGTATCAAGTAACCATATCCTATCAAAATATTCTAACAAGGTATTAGCGGACGCTGTTGTGAAACCGCCGTTGTATACGACTATATCACGATCTATGTTCTGACGTGACGTACCCCCACTCCCAAGGAATAAGTCGCTGGTGTTCCGCCCACCCATAAGATATGTAGATCGGTCGATAATCAAGTATTTATCGTGGCAGCGATAATTGACCGTCCAAAGTTGCGTCAGCCGAATAGGGTTGTAGAATTTGACCTCCACATTGTCGTGCGCTGCCAATGCCTGAAACACATCACTGCCGCTTAAATGCAGTTGCGCATTGATTCCGTCAATAATGAGCCGTACTTGTACGCCGCGCTCTGCCGCGCCCCAAAGCGCCGCGATCACATCTGTTCCACTGCTGTCGGCGCGGAAGTCAAAGGTTGAGAGAATGATTTCTTCCTGTGCCGAACGAATGAGCCTCAGCCTCCAAAGAAGTGCATCCTCGTTATTGTCAATCAAGCAAACTCGTTCAGACGTTGTTATGGATACTTCTGCCTGCGTATCACTCTTTTCATGTGTTCCAATCAGCGGAGGAATAATTAAAGAAACAAGTAGATATATCAAAAAGCATAATGACACACCTAAAACTAGTTTGAAGCATTTTATGCGAAAGGTTTTTTTCATGTTTGATTCGATTTCTCCAAGCAAATCATTTTTTCCTGAGTTGCTAATTTTATCTGCAAAATTGACTTATTTATGAGGACTATCATAATCTGCACGCGCTGGAACACAAGAGCAACTTTTTGAAATAACGTACCTTTGAGGAGTCTGGACTGGCTCCTCTTTTTTGTTGCACAAATTGTGCAGGCGGTGCTTGCACAATTATCAACCTAACATCTGCATTCCATACAATCTCGATATTGTCCTCCTGTTGTTCTGCGTTATGCTTTCTCCGTGCATTTTCGTATTATTTATTCTGCCATCTGACTTCGCCCTTGGACAGAAGCGGATAACAGATCAGCTGATCTGAATCCAGATTTTCCGCATGCATGTCAACCGCTGTGATCTGATGATTATCATAAGTCGTATAATAATAAATACCTTTTGCTGTATTACAACAGGACGTGTATATCGTGATCTCATATTTGCCTTCTGTCACCTCACAGCATCCACGCTGCTGATCTACGGATCCTAAGATATGGAAGAACTGGCTTACACTCTCATCCTCTTCTTCACCGGAGATCGAATTTAATTTTGTAAAGGCAACTTTCACAAATCTTGACTGGCTGGAAAGATCTCCAGGTATTCCCATTCCACCCATTCCTCTGCTATATGCATCAAGCTGTAATACTCCTGCAAAAGTACTCTCCGGCTGTTTTCTGGATACTCCGGCATAATTATTCAGTGCAAACATCTGACTCGGGAATGGTGGATTATTGGTAAGCACTCCTACCGGATTATCATATACATGCAGCCCATCTTTCATAGACTCAACAACGATACAGGAGTCTTTGTCTGCAATGATCCAGTGAAGCTGTGCTGTCGGCAGCTGTTCACTGAATGCTGTGCCTGTCAGTCTCATTGCTGCCAGCTTCTCTCTCGCCTCTGCTACAGTAGCACACTGTGTAAGGATCCATGGGATGAACTCGAACTGTGCCACCTGGCTGACTTCTGTTTCATCTTCCGGCAAAGCTTCTTCATATGCCGCATTGCCGACAAAATTAAGACCTGCCATTCCAAGGCCTTTTTCATTAACAGCATCATAATAAAGCGGATAACCTCCTGCAACAAATGCCATTCCGATCAAAGCATAATGGCTTTTT
>ERZ1026931.905-NODE-905-length-11296-cov-3.971177_pt1 | contig 11296 bp, 4 predicted proteins | sample MGYA00519253_ERZ1026931 | MGnify/ENA primary metagenome ERZ1026931 (study PRJEB26926, sample SAMN06164831) | human gut metagenome | biome: ENVO:00009003; feature: ENVO:2100002; material: ENVO:00002003 | host: Homo sapiens | place: USA | collected 2012 ... | reverse complement strand
GAATCGTCAGCGTGTAGGTTTTAGCACCGATTTCCACGACAATGTCGGTTGTGCCGCTGTCGGGGATGGCAACGGTTGCGCTGCCGCCGGTGGACAGAGCCTGTCCGTTGATGCTCACGGGCTCGCCGTTTCCAGACACCGCTGTGACTAGCGTAGATGTTGCTCCGCTATCATTTTGCAGCGTATAGGTATAGTTCGTTCCGTTGGCGGTAAAATCGCCGATCCCCACTGCCAGACCTTCAAAGGTCAGAAGGTCATTACCGGGCACTGCGGCTCGCACCACTACGCGGGTGCCAAGCCGGGAGAAGGTGACGGTTTCCGTCCGGAAGGTTTCCCCGGAGATGGCACCGCCAATACGGGTCTTTTTCGTTTCCAGAACGGTCCCGGCAGCATCCAGCAGCGTGGCCACCAGCTCTGCGCCAGTCTGAGACTGCAGGCAGTTGTTGCGCAGGGTAATGGCGGCGGTGCTGTGACCGTTGCCGTCGTTCCCCTGTGTCACATCCATCGTCAGCTGCTCTCCGGTGCGGGCCAGTGCGCCGGTCATATGGACGCTGGCCTCGCTGTCACTGCCGTTATACTCCGGCAGGCGCTGATTGCTTCCCGTTCCACCGACCTTGCCTTCCGCCCACGCCTCGGCGTACAGATAGGTACCCACATTGGGGATCTCGGTTTTGCCAATGAATGTCATATACTCGCCCAGATCATAGGTCAGATCCAGTGTAAAGGTTCCCTGATCAATGCGGGCGAGGGCGCTGTCTTCGGAAATGGTGATTTCATTATCGCGGATCGATACGCCGTTTGTGGCGCAGGCTACCTCTGCATGTTTGGTATGCAGATCATCCGCATAGAACGCAAGCTTCACCTCGCGACCCTTTTTGCCGGCCAGAGTGGCAGCAGAGGAATTATAGAGGGTCATGCGCACCGTGCGCTTGCCGGCGCTCTCCGCAATCACTTCCATTTGCGAGATGCCAATGTCGGGATAATCCAGATACACTGTGCCGTTTTCGTTGATGCCGCCGGCGGCGGTGATGGTATAGCTCGGGTCGGTCACGCGGTCCTCCACATGGTGCCAGACGGTAAGGGTGGTGCTTTCATTGGGCAGCAGTTTTTCCGTAAGGGTGGCGGTTTCCCCGCCGCCAAGGCTGACCGTTAGGCTTGTCACATCGTTCAGCCCGGTGTTGCGGATGGTAAAGCGAATGGGTGTCAGGCTGTTCAACGCCAGCGTTGCATAATCCACACCGATCTGTTCCACTGCCACCGCATCGGTGATAAAATCAGAGGTAGCGGTATAGAGGATCGTTTCCTCACCCGGAACGGTCACGCCGCCGATTACCTCTGGGTTTTTATCGTCATACCGGGTGGCCTGAATGGCGGCCTGCACCTGATTGGTGCCGCTGACATAGGCATCAAAGTGGTCAGCCAGCGTGCGATCCGGCAGCTCTGCCAGTTCCAATGGTGCGGACAGAGTGTAGGTATTTGTGGCATAGCGCAGCTTGGCCGCCTTCAAAATGCCGTGATCTACCGCGCCGTTGGCGTCATTGACAGTCTCATTCCAGACGATGGTAAGATCATTGCGGCTGCGATGATCCCCGCTGAGGGAAGCGAAGCGGAAGTCTCCGCCCACGACGGCGTTGCCGCTGCTGGTCAGGGCAGACAAAGAGCCTGGGAAACTGTTGGACATGGTGCCTCTGCCGTCCACAGCCAACAGCTGAATATCGCTGCTGCCGTCTCGGACACTGTGCCAACCGATGACAAATCGGTCATCCCCGCTGCCGAAGTTGGTTGCAACGACCTGGGGGTTTTCGTCAAGATTGCTGTCACAGGTCGCCAGCATGGCTGTACCGGGAGTTCCGTCAGCAGCCACGGTACAATAGGCGGTCTCGTAGGCGGAGGTATCTCCGGTTCCGCTGCGGTCCAGCGAGTAAACTGCCATAGCGGTTCCGTCGGGCAGCATGGCCGCCTGCAATGCCTTCACGCTGCCAGTAGCACCGTTATAAAGCATTTTTTCCTTGCTCCAGGTGCCGTTAGTGCTGTCATAGCAGCTGTACATGATACAATCTCTGGTCGTGAAGTTCAGCAGGTTGTTGCTGCCCTGCGTACCGGGATCGGGGGTGTAGACGTTGCGCCAGAACACGATGGCTTTGCCGTCGCCGCCCACTGCCGTGGCTGGGGCCAGATCCGGCGTGCCGTCGTTGGTTAGGCGGGTGGAAGTCCAGGTTGTGCCGTTATAGACGGACACTACGATCTCCGTGCTGTTCATCAGCAGGTTTTGCTCTTCCAATGTCACGGCATCACCGGCATTTTTACCCGGCAGGTCGGTGCCCATGCGAACCCAAGCCGCCGCCGCGAAGCTGCCAGTGCCGGACAAAGAAACGCTCGTGTCGCCGTAGCCGGAGAACCCTGTGGGATCGTCAATTTGGCTGGAGGAGGTATAGACGCCGTCATTGAGGGTAGCGAAATGCGCCCGGCTGTCGTAAATACTGCTGCTGTTGCCGTCGTTGATGTAGGCCAATACCTTCCCGTCATCGCTGAGCTGTGGATAGGATGTGGGGTTGGCATTGGTCTGGATGTTTTCCAGCCCACTGGTGGAGTTCAGAGAGAACAGCATCATCCGCTGCTGGGGCTGGCCCCAGGTACGGGCATATTGCTCCAGATAGTCCCGGCTTTGGAGCGTTGCACTGCCAGAAGCCACCTGCATTCCGCTCTGGGCCGCCGCCATCCGCAGCGAGGCAAGGCTCAGCCCACTGGTGGCGCTATTCCAGTAGTCGTCGATTGTGTTCCAGTCATTAAAAGTCCTGGTGGCTCCAAGGGTTCCGGAGGCGATCACCGCCTCGTAGGAGATAAACAGGAAGGTTGCCACAAATTTGATTCCCACTTCGCTTTGGATTCCCAGGGCCTGACCGTTGATCTGGCGCTTTGTCTCGTCGGCAAGATAGGTGCGGGAAAGGAACTTATTCTGACTGTCCACATCCAAATTGCCGAATAGGCCGATCTTCAGCGCCACGACCGAATAGTCAAAGCCAATGCCGCCAAACGCGTGGACATAGGCGTTGATACGCAGCGTGGTCAAAAAGTCATTCACTGCCGTGGCCGTGGGATCGCTCCAGGCAAGCTCTGTACCCTCGCCCTGCCGGCCGTAGCGCACTGCGGTACGGAAATCCAGCTGAATGGCACCACCCAGCTCAAAGGTTGCTGTCAACGGCACGGGGCCAGCCATGGCGTTCACGCTGAAGGAGAAGCCCACGCCAACGCCGGCGGTAAAGCCGCCGCCTACGGTGAAAACCTCCCACTCCTTTTTTTCGGCGTTATAGCGGATTTCCGCTTCGTAAAAGCCCTCCAACTGCAAGTTGAGATCCGTGCTGGTGACATTGTCGGCTATGGAGTTGGTTTTGTAGTCCCCCTTGGGATCATAGGTGCCCTGGGCCATCTGGCTCAGGTCCCCGGTCCCGGGCATACCCACTTCCAGGTCCTGCGTCAGCACATTCGCACCCAACGCCACGCCGTCCTCGGAATAGTCCATGTCCTCCATCTCCAGCGTATTGTACCCGGCCCAAATCATGGCACGGAACACGGAGGGATCTTCGCTGGGGGTGATAATCATTTTGAACACGGAAGTGTCCACCGGACCGCTCAGATCATCCAGCCGTCCGGTCAGTACCTTGAGAATGTTACTATCGCCCACTCCGCCAAAGTCAACGTCATTCACTCCACTGGAGTCCTTCATCGTCAGCAGAATACCGGTGACGCGCTCATCCTCTGTCACCTTGGGCACTCGGGTCAGATCAACGACCCGGAAGGGCATTATTTTCTCCTGTAGCAGGCTGCCGTTCAGGCTCAGCTGCGTTTTCATACCCACATCCTTGCCGTCGGCGATCCATCCAGAGGTGGTCATGGTGGCCTCGGTGAGGGTCAGATCGTTTTCCGCTACGGGGATGGATGAGAAGGGATACTGCTTGGTACTGCTGCTCTGGGCGGCAGGAAGAATGCCGTATTCGTCCGCCAGCTTGAGACTGTAATTCCGCGCGTTGGCAATCTTCTCGCCCCAGAGGAACATGGTGGTGTGCAGGGTTGCTGTTTTAAAGCTGCTGTTAGGGCCAATCTTCCCAGTCGAGTTGCGGACATCCACCTTCTGACCGTTGGCAAGACCGTAATCAACGCTTTGCGCCACAATGAAGGGTTTGTTTTCCTCCCCCTCCGGCACGCGCTCCAGAGAGACAACGCCCTCTGCGGTGCGCATTACATCGTCCACGCCCAGCTTGCCGTTGACGGTCAGCAGCAGCGGATAGTACTTGTCGCCGTCAATTGCGCTGATCTCCAGAATGTACTCCAGCTGATCCAGAGCAGAAAGCGCCGTGGTGTTGCTCTCGCCCTTTTCGGCCGACCAGAACTGGGTGGAATCCAGATAGACGGTTATATTTCCCGCCGCATCCGTGGTATAGGTGTCGCCGGTGATGCCGCTGACAAGTGCTCCTGCCCTGGAGCCCAGCAGAGCTGTCTGGCAGTAGCCTCCGTTTTTATAAACGCCGCCACGAACGATCACCGTCTTGTTCGCCAGCGGATCGCCGCCCGGCGTGATGAGCGTCACAGATGCCCGGGCGACTCGCCGAAGGCTGAAGGTATTCAAGGGATAAAGCTGCAGTTTTGTGGCATCCCGCTCGCCGGAACGCAAATTTTCTTTATAGATGGTGCCCAGATAAATATCCGCGCCGGAGCCGGACCGCAGAGACACCTCACTGGCGATTCCGTTGGGTTCGTAAAGCGCCAGCACGCCTTCACTGTTGGTCGTGACCGTTTTGGGCACACCTTTGCCGTCGGTGTATTGCAGCGTAGTTTCCGCTGCAGGCGTCAGCTGGAAGAGATAGAACTTATTTTGCAGCGTTTTCGCTGTCACCTGTACGGCGGCATTCATGCCCGTGGCGGCATGGGTAGCCGTGACGGTTGCGGTGCCGTTGGCCAAGCCGGACAGCGCCATTTTGGTTTCGGGAAGGTAGGAATCAAAGGAGAAGTTTCTGATGTCCTCATACAGTCCGCCCTGCTTGTAGTTGACGGAAATGGCATTGTTGTTGCTGGAGAGCCACCGGATGCCGTCTTTAAAGGAGTTCCATCCGTACTCGTCATAGTTGATGCCTATGTACTCGATCAGCCCCAACTCCTGGCGCAGCTGCAAAATTTCAGCTGTATCGGTGGGCAGGCTGCCGCTGACCTTGGAGGTATTGTCCATGGTCAGCTTAGAAATCGTTTCTCCTTTGTCGTTCTGCACCTTCAGTGCGTCGGCATCGTAGACATACAGGGGGAAGGAGTCGGTGCTGGGAGATTCCTCACCAGGGTTCTTCACGCTCAAAACCACTTGATAGGTGTCCTTCAGATTGCCGTCTTTCACACTCTGTAATGACAGGGGGATGCTTCCGGAGGTACCGGATAGGCTCTCTCTGGCCACCTCTTGGGTGGTGTTGTCCTCTGTGACCCGGGTAATGGTCAGCGTGGGCTGTTGAGAGGCCCCGTCAGTGGCGTTTTCCACCGACCAGTCGATATTGACGGCACCGTCGGTATCCTTGAGGTAAATGCTCTGGGGCGGTGTCAGCTTGGCTGTGGCAGGCGGTGCCTGCACGATGATCCAGGCAAGTGCCGACAGGCGGACGCCCTCACCCTCGGCGTTGGGGTGCGGCATGGAGACCAATACCGTGTAGGCAGGGGTATTGCCGTTGGAGAGCTTGGAGAGCACATTCTCCCCGATCCGCACGCTGTTTTTATCCTTGCCGACGGTATAAGTCGCAACGGGCTTGCGGCCGCTCAGCGCCGCCTCATTCGCGTAGTTGCCCTCATACAGGTCAATCCTGTAATTGAACTCTTTGTTCGGCGCCATCAGCGCGGCGTTGGAGCTCCACAGCACGGTGGCGGGCTGATTTACCCGCGTCACGATGGACGAGCCGCCGGGAATCACCAGTGCCAGGGAATCGCCTGCCGTCACGGTATAGGACTTTGACTTGCCCGTCACATCATCGGCAGTGTCCTCAGTCCCGTTGTCCGCCGTAAAGGTAAAGGTGACGGCTCCCACCTTGGTTCCTGTGGTGGCAACAACGCCGGTATCCTCGTTGATGGTGGCAATGAGCGTGTCACTGCTGCTCCATTTGCCGGTGGTGTAGCTGGCCGTCTCACCGCTTTCCCCCAAAACCTCGGCCTGAAGCGTGGGGCGGGTGGTTTCGCCGAGGGAAATCGTATAGTCGGCGTCATTCGCTTCCGGGACGATGGTCACCGTGTGCGCGGAAACTTTCTTTGGCACCGTGAACTGCCGGGTCAGGGGAAGAACATTCACCCAGTCAGGAGCGTCTTTCGTGCCCTCGTTGGCCTGCAGCGTCACCGTGTAGGTGCGGTCGGAAGCAGAGGGTGCGATTGCATAGTCGCTAATGGTGAAGGCTTCCTTCTCTGTGTCCAGATAGACCTGCAGATGGATTGGTTCAACCGCGGAGTCGTCCCTCAGCTCGAGGCGGAAAGGGGCTTCCTTCGGCTCTGTGCCTTCCAGGGTGTGATAATTGCTGTATACGGTCTTGTAGGCCTGCGCCATGTTGGCCTGCATCGTGAACGATGCCTTGCCGTTGGCGTAGTCGGCGGTCAGTGCGGTGGGAGCGTTGCGCATCAAGACGCTCTTCAGCGTAACGTCGATAATCGAATCGCCTTGATAGAGTGTGGTATCCAGCATATGGCCGAAAACATCTTCCACACCGGTCATACCATTGACGGTGACCGTGGTGTCATCCGCATCCTGCACCGGATACCAGAGCATTGCCGTGACGCCGTAGTCGTTCATGGAAAGCGCAGCGGCGGTATACTCTTTGCCATTGATGGCCACGCGGGCGTTTCTAAGATCCACGAACTCATTAAAGGTAACTGTGATGGGCACGTGCTGTCCGCTGGCATAGGTTCCCGCCGGGGCCGTGACGCTTTGAATGATGGGGGCGTCCGAGTCCAACAGCTTGGCGGTGGCGTTGCTGGTCTCGGCGGAGGTGGTGGAATTTAGGATATCTCTATTTACATTCTTCAGATACAGTTCGAAGGGTAGCCAGTACTGCTGATCCCCTCTGTTTTGAGTGGTAGACTGCAGGGAGATGTTGACCGTTTCGCCCTTGTTAATCGTACAGTTCAGCGCTCTCGTTTTGTCGCTGCTGAGCTCCAGAGATGTTCCATTGAACATGTACTCCGTCAGATAGAACGGGGCATGGGGTTGTGTGTCACTATTATAGCCATACGGCGCAAAGCCATTATAGGTCTCTACATCGGTACTCCAGTCAAACTCGATGTTGGCATCGATTTTGTATGGCTGATAAAATGGGTCGGAGTCGACGGGAAGCACCGAGTTGCGGGCACCCTCCAAAATTCTGATGGTATCGCTTAGCGCAACGAAGTCCTGATTGTTGGCACCTTCGCCGATATTGTATTCATTTGCCAGCAAAGGAATATACATATCCCCCTGTATTGTTTCTGTACTTTCGTATCTTTCCTCATAGTTCGGCGCGCTCACTGATGTTTGTATTGTGGGGGCGTCAACCGTCTTTTTTAGCTTGAGCTGACAGTGGTCGGCATAAGCGGCGCCGTCATAGAACACCAGATTTTCCGCATCGTAAAATTCGATCATCCCCAGCAGGTCGCCATAGGAATAAGAATCCTTGAGCCAGTCTGGGTTCCCTCCTTTGGTTGTAACCTTGACAGTGATTTTACAACCACCTAAACTGTAAGTTTCGCCTACGTCATAGGTCAGCTTGTAGGACCCGTCGCTTTGCTCGACGACCTTACTCGTCTCGCCTATCGAGACCTCCACATCGGTGATATACTTGCTGAGCTGGCCTCCTTGAATGCGGTAGGAAAAGCCGGCCGGTTTTCCGCGGTATACAGTAAAAGTCCCGGAGCTCCAGCTGTTGGTTGCGAGTTCCCCCAGCGTTTGGCTCATCATGCCGCTCATATCCACCGTCTCAACGCCCTCAGGCTTTGTGGCAGAGGCGGAATACTGCAAACTGATGCCCTGCAGCTCCAGCTGCTCCATCAGGCTGTTGAGATTCTCCAGTGCTTCCCCGGTAAACTCCCTGCCGGAGAAATAGGTGTCCTTGATCCGCTGCAACTCCTGTTCGATTTGGATCATGGTCTTCAAATCGCCCAGCGCCACCGGAGTCCCATCCACGTCGGCTATACGGGTGAGATCCGTGGCGGGATTTTCCAGCAGCTCCATGACAGCCGCCAGTGTCAACACCTGACCGTCCAGCGTGATGGTTTGATCCACCTTGAAATTGCCGTCTTCATCCAGCAGCCCCAAAGCGTTCAGCATGGAAAGCACCTGGTCGCTGCTACCGCCAGTCAGGGCGGAGAGCTGCTCCAAAATCGCCTGATTTTCCTCGGGTGTGTTGCCTAGCGAATCGCTCACCGCTGCAAACGCCGTAGTTGGCAGCAGCGTGAGCGTCATGCACAGGCTCAGCAGCGCCGCTAAAAATCTTTTCTTCATGTTTCCTCATCCTCCTTGGTTTGTTCCTGCTGTTTATTGTTTTTTCTCAATCGTGTGCAAAACACGGTAACGACCACCGCCGCTGCAAAGGAGACGACGGCCACCAGCACATAGCCGCCCGCGTCCTCCCGCAGCAGCATCGCGCCGAACACGCCCCATGCTTCCGGTTGCCCCGGCCCGGCGACCGTGCCCACCGCCTGCATCAGCACCGCGAACAGCAGCATACACATAGCGCTCAGTCCATATATGCCGCGCCGCTGCCTCCGGCGGGTGTTTTCCCGCACCCGCTGCTTGACGAGTGCGACCCGTCTTGCGGTATCGTACATTTCGTTTGAACCTCCTCTCTGGATTTTTTGAAATGCGGCCTAAAAACCCTTTCACTTATATAGGTACAAAAAATCGAAAAAACTCTCACCCAAAACGCAAATTTTTTCAAAAAAATTTGAGAGCCGCCAAAAAGCAGCTCTCAGGGAGTAAATGTTCGGTTATTTTCTCCGCGATAAGCGGAACGCAGACCATCTTCCCGCCGCCACCAGCAGCACCGGCAGGGCGTAGGCCACATACTGCGCCGCGCCGCCGTAGGCAATCAGCAGATTATAGCTGGCGTGGAGGGTGATGGCCGCGCCCAGCAGCCCGCAGGTGCCTGCGATCTTCAGCCACGTCCGCTGCCATGTGTATGCAAGCCCGCCGCCCACGATCAGGCCGCACAGCACGTGCATCGCTCCCGTGCCGAAGCCCCGGAAGAAGATGAAGGAGAAGCGGTCCGCGCCGTTCTGAATGAGATAGCACACATTTTCAAAGGTGGCGAAGGCGAGGGCGACTGTTATTGCGGCAGTCTTGATCTTATCCTCCTCTGGCTCAAACACCAGAAGATAGAACACCAGCGGCAGCAGCTTCATCATTTCCTCCACCACCGGCGCGATCTCCGCCGTGGCGGCAAGGGCGTCCGCCTGACATACCGCCGCGAGGAAGGTGTTGATATAGGCCGAGAGCAGGCATACCCCCATTCCGGCAATGCAGAACAGGAAGAAGCGGAGCTGCCGCCTGCCCATGCACAGGGCGGCCACCAGCAGGGGAGATACCATGCAGAGAAAAATGTTTTCAATATAGGTCATGCGTCCACCGCCTTTCTTGTGGCAGGCAGCAGCCCCAGAATCGCAAGCGTCAGCAGCATATCGCACCAGAAGGTGGGGCTAGCCGGAGAGGTATCCGGCCAGAAGCAGCCCGCCGTCCAGAGCAGATACTCCGAGACAACAAAGCACAGCACGCCGATATGGAAGCATCGCATATTCCGCGCCGCGCCTGTCTGCGTTTTCGTATAGGCAAGCCCCCGAATGGCGCAGAAGGAGAGCCAAATCATCATGCCGCACCAGATCAGGTTGGAGAGAATATCCCCGAAGATGCAGTAGAACACCAGCAGCGGCACGCCGAACGCAGGCGCGAGCCACGCTCTGCGACAGCGGAAGGCGCGTTCCTCCGGGGTGGAGAGCGTGGCCTGCAAAATGCGCAGGAAGATCACGCTGGCCACCCAGCCGAACTCCGACACATAAAAGACGCGCGGTGTGGTATCGAACAGCAGCAGATACAGCGTCCAGTAGAGCGCGCCGAGGGCAAAGCAGCCGTAGAAGCACAGCAGCAGAAAGTAAGCCTGACGGTGGCTTTTGCGGTAGGCGATACCCGAAAGCAGCGCGCCGACGAACGTGGTCAGTAATTGCAGCAGGTTCTCAATCAGCTCCATGCGCATCCTCACTTTCCTTGTCCTGCGCGTTCTCGCGGCTGAGCTGCCGGATGCGGAAGCACAGAACTGTCACGCACACGCCAAGTAAAAACGCCAGCAGCCCGATGACGATGTATCCCAAGGCAGCGCCGCTGTGAAAGATGCTTGCCGCCGTTTCAAAGCCGGAATAATTGCCGGTCTGGATGCTTGCGGCAATGCCGGGCATGGCGAGGGATACGCCGATGAGCAGCACAAGGCACGCCGCCGCAGCGGAGACCATTGTGATCCTATCGCGCCGCAGACGCTTTTCCCGCTGCCTTGCGGCGATGCGCCGCTTGGTCTCCGCGACCCGTTCCTCATGACTCCGCATTTGTGATTCCCTCCCGTTCTAAGAGCCTTCGCAGGCTCTCTTTTCCGCGATACACCATGTTGGTGATCTGTTTTACCGTTTTTCCCGTGACCTCCGCCGCCTGCGCGTAGCTCATATCCTCAAAATAGGTGAGATAGAGGACTTCCCGATAGCCCGGGTTCATTTCGCTCATGCAGAAATGCAGAATGCGGTTTCGCTCCTCCGTCCGGATGACCTCCTCCACCAGCAGCCGTCCGTCCGGCTCGTTGGTCAGCGCATCAAGGCTAAACAGTGGCTTTCGTTTGCTCTTGTGGCGCAGCGCCATGTGCCGCGCCGCCTTATAGAGATACGCCTTGAAGCCGCCGTCCCGTATCTTCGGCTTTTTGGTGAACAGATAGGCGAAAACGTCCAGCATCAGCTCCTCCGCCTCGTGAACGTCGTGCAGATAGCCGTCGATATACAGGGTCAGGGGGTCGCCGTATTTTTTCATCAGGGCATTGAGCCCTTCGTCGTCGCCGCTCAGATATTGGCGGTATAGGGTTTCATCGCAGGCCATCGCACTCACTTCCTTTTTGCGGATGCTTCTAATTCCAATGCGGAGAGGATCCGTCAGGTGCTTGTCCTGCCGGGATCGCGGTGCTGTTCCTGAAAGCGCGGGTCGGACGGCTTTTCCGCGTTTTCCGGAATCGCCCATGAACGCCCGAACCGGGACGCACTGGGGATCCGCCCCTCGGCGCAATAC
>ERZ1026931.898-NODE-898-length-11324-cov-5.638211_pt1 | contig 11324 bp, 7 predicted proteins | sample MGYA00519253_ERZ1026931 | MGnify/ENA primary metagenome ERZ1026931 (study PRJEB26926, sample SAMN06164831) | human gut metagenome | biome: ENVO:00009003; feature: ENVO:2100002; material: ENVO:00002003 | host: Homo sapiens | place: USA | collected 2012 ... | reverse complement strand
TCTCGTGGGCTCGGAGATGTGTATAAGAGACAGGTAGAACCGCTGAGAAGGTTGATAAAGTCACCCTGAGCAAGAATCCATGCAAGAGCAAGGTTAGCAATTGTGCAGTTATATTTTTCACAAAGAGGCTTCCACTGATCCATAACATCCATAGCCTTCTGCATATTTTCGGGCTGGAACCATTTCTTTGGAATCTGTGCGCCTACAGGCTTGTAATCTCTTGGGAATGTACCCGAGAGAAGTCCCATTTCGAGCGGTGAATAAGCCTGAATTGTAACACCGTTTTCACGACAGCAAGGAATGATTTCATCCTCAATGCCACGGTCAAGAATTGAATACTTAGCCTGAACGATATCAAGCTCGCCCCACTTGAGGTACTCCTGAATCTGCTTGATATCTACATTTGCAGCACCGATAGCCTTGATTTTGCCCTGAGCCTTGAGATCGTTGAGAACCTCCATAGTCTTCTGAATCGGAACATAATACTCGCTGCCCTCGATTGACTGCCAGTGTGTCATATATACATCAACATAGTCTGTGCCCATTCTCTTGAGTGATTCTTCAATTTCTCTCTTGATTGAAGCACTGTTGAGGTTCTTATAAAGCTGAATGCCGTTTACCTTGTTGAAAAGGTCGCCCTTCATCTCCTGATCCCATGTAACACCGCACTTTGTAATGATTACAACATCTTCACGGTTCATGCTCTCAAGAGCCTTGCCGAGGATTTTCTCGCTGTTGCCGAAGTTGTAACCCGGAGCTGTGTCGATAAGGTTTACGCCGAGCTTCGGAGCTTCACGGATTGTATCTACAACAACCTGAAGGTCGTGGTCGCCGCCCCATGCCGAGCCGCCGCCGATTGACCAGGTGCCGAGTCCCATTCTTGAAATATCAATGCCTGTTTTGCCAAGCTTCATCGTCTTCATTTTGCATCTGCCCTTTCTTTAATAATATATTGGTGTGGGGGGGTGCCCTGCATTCTTACGAACACAGGGCGTAATGTCACAGATTTATTACTATTACAGGATATAATCTTTTTTATACTTTTCAAGCATTTCTTCAACCATTTCTTTGTTCCGAACGCCTGTTGTTGCGCCGACATACTGAACCGAAATAGCCGCTGTGCAATTAGCATAGATACCGCAGTCACGGATATCCTTGCCCTGAAGAAGTGCCGAAATAAAGCCTGATGCAAAGTTGTCGCCTGCACCGATTGTGTCGATTGCGGTTACACCCTTGCAGGCAGGAACAATCATTGCTCCTGCGGCATTGCGGATGTAACATCCACGCTTGCCTATCTTCATGATTACATTCTTAACGCCGCATTCAAAGAGCTTGTCCGCAACCTTTGATTCTTCGGTTTCGCCTGTCATAAGGCAAGCCTCGTCAAAGTTCGGGAAGAAGTAATCCACATAGCTTAATGCTTCTCTGATATCGTCAAGAGTTTCACCGAGTCTTGGCTTTATCATATCGGCGGTAATTGTCATACCTGCCGCCTTTGCCTCTTTAAAAATCTTTACAAGCGTCTTGCCGTCAAGAAGAGGACAGTTAAAGATACTTGCGAGAGAAAGGATTTTTGCCTGCTTCATTTTTTCAAAGTCAACATGCTCAATGTTTTCTTTCCACAAGCTGCCATTGCGGTTTGTAACAAAGGTTCTTTCACCGTCATCGGTTACAAGACCAATGTTCATTGAGGTGTCGATTGTCGGATCAATCTTGATGCCTTCAACATCTATGTTATCCTTCTCGCAGGAGCGAAGGATAAACTGACCTGCAGCGTCATCACCGATACAAGCGATAATGCCTGTTTTAAAGCCTAAACGGCTGATGATTGTTGCCTCGTTCATTGCGTCACCGCCGACAGACATTGCAATTCTGTCAACCGGATATGACTCGATATCAAAAATATCTCTTGATACCGGACGAAGTGGAATGTCAACTACCGCTGCGCCAAGACAGATAACATCAAGTTTTTTCTCTGTATTACTCATATTACTCATCTGCTCTGCCGTCATCGCCAAAGAGCTTAATCTTGTACATTGCACGCTCTTTAACAGCCTTTCTTACTTCACGCTCAACAGCAAGGAACGGCTCGTCCTTGTGAGCATTAATAGCTTCCATAGCAGCCTGGCAAAGCTCTGTGTGAATGTTGATTTTAGCGATACCGAGTGAGATAGCCTTTTTAATGTCCTCATCACCGATACCCGATGCACCGTGGAGTACGAGCGGAACATCTACTTCTTTGGCAACTGCCTCGAGTACATCGAAAGCAAGCTTTGGCTCTGAAGAATATACGCCGTGAACATTACCGATTGCAACTGCGAGTGAGTCACAGCCTGTTCTCTCAACAAATTCCTTAGCCTTTGAAGGATCTGTGTACTGGTACTCTGAAAGTGCCTCTTCATATACTGTTTCGTTACCTACATGACCAAGCTCAGCCTCAACAGGAATGTTGTAAGCGTGGAAGTAGTCAACGCATCTCTTGATTTCAGCAACATTTTCTTCATAAGGAAGAGCTGATGCGTCACGCATTACCGAATTCATGCAGTGATTAACAGCGTTCTGAAGAATTGTCATGTTTCTGCCGTGATCCCAATGCTCAATTACAGGAACAGTAGCCTTCTTTGCCATTGAATCCATCATGTAGCAGAAGTCTTCAAAAGAAGTGTTGCCTGTGAAACCTGTACCGAATGAAATAATGATTGGAGCACGGAGCTCTTCGGCTGCGTCAATAACACCCATGAGCATTTCTGCATTCCATACATTGAAGTGAGGAATAGCGTAGTGTCCCTCTGTTGCCTTCTTTTCCCAATATCTGATATCTGATAACATTTTAATCACCTTTCCTTATGAAAATTTTTAATAAATCTGTGTATATCAGTCGGCTACCTTGATAACGCCCTTAACCATATTGGCTTTCTTTTCTGGGTCGATAGCGTCCATAAATGCCTGCTGAACATCTTTGTAATCATAGATGTTTGTAACCATATCCTTAACATTGAACTTACCGCTTGCGATTGCCTCAATTGTCTGCGGGAAGTTGTTGCAGTAACGGAATGATGTCTGAATCATAACCTCACGGTTAATCTTGAGGAAGTCGATCGGAACAGGCTTTGACTGTGTGCCGACCATCATAATCTTACCGCCTCTTGCAACGATCTGAACAGCCTGCTGAGCTGTGAATACAGAACCTGCTGCCTCGAATACGAGTTCACAACCGTGATCACCGAAATATTCGGGTGAACGGAGAAGTGCAACCGTATCCTGCTCCTTGCCGTTGATAACTCTGCTTGCACCAAGCTTTAATGCAAGGTCAAGACGATTCTGCATAATATCAACAACGGTGATGTCTGTTGCACCGAGGCTCTTACAAGCCTGAAGTACCATAAGACCGATTGTACCGCCGCCGAGGATAACAATGCTCTTACCAAGCTGTGCGCCGCCGAGGATTGCTGCGTGCATACCGACTGCTGCCGGCTCAACGAGAGCTGCTTCCATTGTTGTCATACCCTCGGGAATGTGGTATGTCCACTCCTCGGGATGTGTCATATACTGTGTGAGTGCGCCCTTGTAGTTAGGCTGTGTAGCCATAAAGTCAACATCAGGGCAGATGTTGTATCTGCCTGTACGGCAGTATTCGCATTTGTCATCCGGAACACCGGGTTCGATGAGAACCTTGTCGCCTGCTTTGAATCTTGTAACCTTTGAGCCAACCTTTACAACCTCGCCTGCAACCTCATGACCAAGACCGATTTTCTGGTTAGGATCCTTAGGTGGGATAAAAGGACCGAATTCAAAGCCGTGGATATCGGAACCGCACATTCCGACATATTCAACCTTCATAAGAATCTCGTGATCCTTTGGCTCGGGAACGGGACATTCCTGAATTTCAAACTGCTTTGGAGTAACTAAGATAGCTTCTGAATTTTTCATAATAATCTCCTGCACTTTCTTTATAATAATTTATTTAAGCATTTGCACCCGATGTGCTTTCTGCGTATATTCAAATTTATTTGCCTGTGATTAAAAAATTGATGGTTTAGCTGTTAAAAATTTAAAGATAAGTTTTGAATGTTTTTAAATTGCTGTATTTCGTTTTCCATTACTAATGATTTTAGTTTGCGGTGCCCGATGCACTCAGGCACCGCATCTAAAATTTTTGGTTGTATGTATTAGAGGGTTTTGCAGAATTACTCTACATCACCGATGTCCTCAACGGATTCGCCTCTGGTTTCAACACCGAGGAAGATAACTGCAACAGCGATGATTGCTGCAACAATTGCGATAAGAATGAATACACCGCCTGAGCCCATGCTGCTTGCAGCAACATTTGTAACGAGGAATGGGAAGAAGATGTTACTTACACGACCCATTGCGTTACTGAAGCCCGAACCTGAAAGTTTTGCCGATGTAGGCCACATCTCAGGAACATAAACTGCTGATGCGTAGCAAACATACATATAGATGATTGTGTTAAGAAGGAATGTCATAACAATGAGTCCTGTCATTCCGAGTGTCGGAGCAAGAAGACCTGTTGCAACACCAAGACCTGCCATGCCTGCAAGGAGGATAACGCCCATTACACGGCGAGGAATCTTATCCATAATAAGAGATGCGATAAAGATACCAAACGGAGCACCGAAGAGTCCGAACATTGTCATAAACTGTGACTTTGATGTATCATAGCCAAGACCTGAAAGCATTGACGGCATCCAGTTCATAAGTGTGTACTGGATTGTGTTCATACCGATGAGTACGAGAGAACCAACGATAGTTCTTCTGAGGAGTTTGCCTTTGAAGAGAGCTGTGAATGGGAGCTTCTTAACAGGCTTTGGATTTGTAACTTCAACGGGCGGGAGTGGCTTGCCTGTTGATTTTTCAATTTCTTTCTCAATGCTTGTCATAATTTTATCGGCTTCATCAAGTCTGCCCTGTGATTCGAGCCATCTCGGTGATTCAGGGAATTTAACATAGATGAAGATACAAGCGATGATTGAAAGGATTGAAGGAATCATAAACTGGATTCTCCAGTTCATATTCATGCTTACGCCTGTTGAAACGATAAGAAGAGCAATACCGTTGCAGATTGGGTGAGCCCAGTTGCCGATGAATGATGTACGGCTTGACCATGTACCACGGTTCTTACCGGGAACATACTCTGTGAAGCCTGCGAAAAGAACTACAAGGAGAGCGCCGAGTGCAAGACCCTGGATGAGTCTGAACACATAAAGAACTGCGATGTTCGGTGAAAGAGCGCCGCCGATCATGGCGATGATATGGATGATTTCGTAAAGAAGGATACTCTTTTTACGGCCGATTTTATCGCCGATAGGACCACCGATGAGTGCGCCGAAGAGCTGTCCTGCTGTGTAAGTTGTACCCCACATTGCGAGGAGTGTTGAACCGGGTTCGAGCCAATGAAGTTCGTTCAAAAGAATGTTCTGAACGGAACCGCCGATACCGTTTGACCAGCATACCAAGAGTGCAAAAGCTGTAACCAGCCAGATCTTAACATGCCATTTTGATTGAGGCAAGCGGTCAAGTCTTGCGCCAATGTTGACAGAAGTTTTGTTAGCCATTTTTCTTCTCCTTTTAATTTCCTCTTTGACTTTTTATTTAAATCAGATTTTTCTCTCAGCACCGTCAAGCTCTCGCTCAAGCTCACTTTCCATTATGTCCCAAGCCTTATTGAAATCCGTGTCCTTGTTCCATAATGCCGGAGGTCCCAGAATTACGAGATCTGCACCTGCCTCGTAAAGCGGACGGTAAAGACTGCTGTTCATTGAACCGTCGGCTTCAATTAAGAAGTTAAGACCTCTTTCCTTTCTGATCTTAGCGAGTTGGTTGATTTTTACGAACATTTGCGGATCAACCGGCTGACCTGCGATGCCCGGATCAACAATCATGATTGTAACCTTATCAAGCAACGGGAGGTAATATTCAATAGTAGAAAGCGGAACCGAGGGACTTAATGCAATGCCTGCCTTACAGCCAAGCTCTTTGATCTTGTGAATCGTTACAAATGCGTCGCCTTCGATGCAGTCTGTGTGAGGTGTTATGTAAGCAGCTCCTGCCTTTGCAAAGGTTTCAAGATACTGCTGAGGATGTTTTACCATAAGGTGAGCATCCATTGGTTTGAGATTCTCAACATGTTTGTTAAGGTAGTCGAGATAATCAGGACCGATTCCGTAACTCGGAACATAAACACCGTCTTTAATGTCCATGTGGAGGTAGTCTGATTTTTCGTTAATCAGCTGAACCTGTTCTTCAACATGGAACAAATCACAGCAACCCACTGACGGGGCAATCATAAGCTTTCTCATTAGAAAATCCTCCCTGATGCATATTTTCTTTAATTAATCTTCGTAATCGTAGTGGAAGATAACCTTGATAGCCTCTTTCTTAGCCATCTTGTCGAAACCTTCCTGCCACTGTGAAAGACCTAGGCGATGAGTAATCATCGGCTGAACCTTAATCTGACCTGACTGGAGAAGTCTGATGCAATTTCTCCATGATGTTGAGTCATAAGCCATGTGACCGATAATGCTCTTGTTCCAAGCTGTAATGTCGTTGATTGAGAATTCAAGAGGTTTGAAGCCCATACCTACACGAACGATTTCAGCGTTTGGTCTTGTCATTTCGATTGCCTGCTTGAGAGCTATGTTAGCACCTGAACATTCAATTACGAGTCCGAGGTTATCTCTGCCGCAGATTTCTGTACATCTTGCAACTACATCTTCCTTAGAACCGTTTACACAATGTGTAGCGCCAAGCTCTTTTGCAACGCCGAATCTTACTTTTACATCATCGTCAAGACCAACCATTACGATGTTTACGGCACCCATAAGCTTTGCAACCTGTACTGAGAAGAGTCCGAGAGGACCTGTACCGAATACTACAACATCCTGTCCGGGGATAAGATGTGACTGCTGAGCAACTGCCTTGTATGCGTTACAGATAGGATCGAGTACACAAGCTTCTTCGTACTTGATGCCCTCAGGAATTTCCCAGATTGCGTGTTTGTGAATTGCGAGGATTTCGCCCGGTACTTTACAATACTTTGAGAAGCCGCCGCCCCATGTGTTGTTGTCAAGTCCAAGGTTTACTTTATGTTCGCAACAGAGGAAGTCGCCCTGCTCACAAGCCGGACATACGCCGCAAACATGTGCGCTGTTGTCTGAAACAACTCTCTGACCGATATGCCAGTCTTTTACATTTTCACCGACCTTAACGATTTCGCCTGCGAACTCGTGACCACGAACCGACTGCTGCTGATCGGGAGTGATGTTTGTGTCATCGTAACCGTTGTCAACGCCCCAGTGTTTCATGTCGGCACCGCAGATAGCGGCTGCCTTGATTTCAAGAATAATGTCGTCCGGACCGCATTCGGGAACGGGGTAGTTTTCCATCATTTTATATCCGCCGAAAGCTGTACCAAATCTTTTTAAAGCATGCATAATATTTTCTCCTTTTCTTTATTAAATAAGATTTAATGTTTCCGATTCGTTTGTTTGATTTCCGTTTTCCGAATCGGTTATTTCCTTTGACACCTATATAATACAACGCAAAAATGTGGATTTCAAGCATTATTTTCTGTTTTTCGCAGATTTGTAGCAATGCCTAAAAAACAACACCGTTCTTTGTGCAATTAGCATATATACATATTTTTATTTCACATATCTGTTATTTTTATCAAGATTGAACAGTTGAATAGCAATAATCAGCCCATATTCCGACCTATAACCGCTAAGCAGGCGTGCTTCTGTACAAATTTTGCTACATATTGTGTGAAAGGAATGATTTGGGTTTCGGAAGAAATGTTCTTTATTTCACAGATTTCACTTTTAAAGCGGACAATTCTGCGTTTTGACTTTTCCTGACCGTTTCGGATGTTATTTTTGTTCATGGAGCAAACCATAGTTACGGATATTTTGTAGCGGCGAACCGTGTTCGCCGCTACAATTTAACAGTTCATTCCATATAAACCAAAACAATTGGGAAACGATGTTTTGTATTTTGAAAACTGTCTTCCCGACTATAATTTTCCATTTTCAATTTTCAAGTTTCAATTTAAAAAGCTTACTCTCGCCCTATTAAGACTATCTGCACGAACATAAAAAGGCTGAAAGAACAACTATGCTCTTTCAGCCTTTGATTATAATTTTATTCTGTTTTATCGGATTGCCAAATTATTTGAGTGCGGCGATTGCGGCTTCGATAAGAGCAATCTGCTCTCTTTCCTTTGCGGCCTGTCCCTTAACCTTTTCAATTACAGCCTCGGGAGCTTTTGCAACAAAGCCCTGATTGTTAAGCTTGCCCTCGCTCTGTGCAAGACGCTTTTTAACCTGTTCAAGCTCTTTGTTGAGTCTTGCAAGCTCCTTTTCCCTGTCAACAAGCTCGTCCATAGGAATGTAAATCTTTGCGTCTGCCGTTACAATGTTTACGGCACCCTCAATTTCAAAGCTTTCAGCAACTTCAACCTCACTTGCTGATGCAAGCTTCTGAATGAACTGTGTGCCGTCTCTGAATGTGTCGGCAAACTTTGTTGCAACATAAACCTTTGCTTTTCTTGACGGCGGAACATTCATCTCTGCACGGCGGTTACGGATTGCGCGGATTGCATCCATAATTTTTTTCATTTCATCCGATGCCTCGGGATAATCAAGCTCTGCGTTGTATTCGGGATACTTTGCGAGCATTACTGTTTCGCCCTCGTGAGGAATTGTCTGCCAGATTTCTTCTGTGATGTACGGCATAAACGGATGGAGAAGTCTGAGAATTTGATCAAGCACATAAAGAAGTACCTGTCTTGCATTCTGAGCGTCCTCACCGTCACTTGAAAGTCTTGTCTTAACAAGCTCAATGTACCAGTCGCAGTAGCAGTCCCAGATGAATTCATAAATCTTCTGAACAGCAATGCCGAGTTCAAACTTCTCAAGATTTTCGTTTACTTCTTTTGCAACTGTGTTGAGAGTTGAAACAATCCACTTGTCCTCTGTTGTGAGAGTTTTCGGAAGTTCATTCTTAACATCATGGTCGTCAATGTTCATGTGAACATAACGGGATGCGTTCCAGAGCTTGTTTGCAAAGTTAGCGCAAGCCTCAACACGCTTGTCGGAATAACGCATATCGTTACCGGGTGTGTTGCCTGTTGCAAGGAAGAAACGGAGTGCGTCTGCACCGTATTTATCAATAACTTCAAGCGGATCAATACCGTTACCGAGAGATTTTGACATCTTGATGCCGTTTTCATCTCTTACAATACCGTGCATAAATACGGTCTTGAACGGAGCAGAACCCATATTTTCACAAGCTGAGAAAATCATTCTTGCAACCCAGAAGAAGATGATATCATAACCTGTTACAAGAGTGCTTGTGGGATAGAAATACTCAAGTTCGGGAGTTTTGTCGGGCCAGCCGAGTGTTGAGAACGGCCAAAGTGCCGAACTGAACCATGTGTCGAGAGTGTCCTCGTCCTGATGAATGTGTGTACTGCCGCACTTACAGCACTTTTCGGGTGCGTCTTTTGCAACCATAACTTCGCCGCAGTCATCGCAGTACCATGCAGGAATTCTGTGTCCCCACCAAAGCTGACGGGAAATACACCAATCCTTGATGTTCTCCATCCAATGGAAGTAAACCTTTTCAAATCTTTCGGGGATGAACTTTGTGTCACCATTGCGAACAACATCAATTGCAGGCTTTGCAAGCGGAGCCATTTTTACAAACCACTGCTTTGAAACCATAGGCTCAATTGTTGTGTGACAACGGTAGCAAGTACCGACATCGTGAGTAAGCTCTTCAACCTCTTTGAGAGCGCCGATTTCTTTAAGGTCGGCAACAATAGCCTCTCTTGCCTCCATTGTTGTCATGCCTGCGTATTTTCCGCAGTCGAGAACCTCGGGTTCGTTTTCGGCAAGCTGTCCCTTTGCCTTTAACTCGTTGTATTCTTCAACATCCTTTGCACCGGTAAGGTGACCGTCATATGTAAAGCAACGGACAATCGGAAGATTGCAACGCTGACCGACTTCAAAGTCGTTAGGGTCGTGTGCAGGAGTGATTTTAACAACACCCGTTCCCTTTTCCATATCTGCGTGTTCATCACAAACAATCGGGATTTCCTTGTTAAGGAGCGGAAGGATTACATGACAGCCGTGGAGGTGCTTGTAACGCTCATCGTCCTTGTTGACGGCAACAGCAGTATCACCGAGCATTGTTTCGGGACGGGTTGTTGCGATTTCAAGGTACTCGCCTGTTTCCTTAACCTGATAGAGCAAGTGCCAGAAATGACCGTTCTGCTCCTTGTATTCAACCTCGGCATCCGAAATTGATGTACAGCAATGAGGACACCAGTTTACCATACGGTTGCCACGGTAGATTTTTCCGTCATTATAAAGGCGAACAAAAACTTCTTTAACAGCCTTTGAACAGCCCTCGTCCATTGTGAAGCGCTCACGCTCCCAGTCACAGCTTGAACCGAGCTTTTTAAGCTGACTTGTGATTCTTCCGCCGTACACCTTTTTCCATTCCCATGCACGCTTTAAGAATTCTTCTCTGCCGATATCCTCTTTAGTGATACCCTCTTTACGCATTGCCTCAACGATTTTAGCCTCTGTAGCGATTGACGCATGGTCTGTACCGGGGAGCCAAAGTGCGCTGTAGCCCTGCATTCTTCTCCAACGGATAAGAATGTCCTGAAGTGTTTCGTCAAGTGCGTGTCCCATATGCAGCTGACCTGTGATGTTTGGCGGCGGCATTACGATTGTATAAGGTTTTTTATCTTTGTCAACCTCTGCATGAAAGTAGTTACCTTTCAGCCAGAAGTCGTAAATTCTGTCCTCAAACTCTGACGGGTTGTAGGATTTAGCAAGTTCCTTTGCCATAGTCATTACTCCTCTTGATTTATTGTTCGGATAAACCGAGTTCATATACCTTTTTATTATCTCATTTATGTGTCGATTTGTCAATTATCCGCAAATAAAATGTGGCATATAATTTCAATTTTATAACATTTAAAGTTTGACGAATAAAGCGTAAAATGGTAAAATATATTGCATAAGAGGAACAAACAAATTCAAGGGTGTGTATTATATGAAAGTCAGGGTTATGTGCCTTGTGCTGTGCGTGTTTGTTTTCGCATCAATTTTCTGCGGATGCGGAAGCAACGGAAATACCGAAATAATCGGCAAATGGGTACCGACAACAGCAAAGACAGACGGCGAAACAATTTCATACAGCGAGCTTGGAATTGACGAGGATCAGTTTGGTCTTGATTTCAAGGCTGTCTCTTATACACATCTGACGCTGCCGACGATCGCATAAGTGTA
>ERZ1026931.893-NODE-893-length-11376-cov-6.656391_pt1 | contig 11376 bp, 6 predicted proteins | sample MGYA00519253_ERZ1026931 | MGnify/ENA primary metagenome ERZ1026931 (study PRJEB26926, sample SAMN06164831) | human gut metagenome | biome: ENVO:00009003; feature: ENVO:2100002; material: ENVO:00002003 | host: Homo sapiens | place: USA | collected 2012 ... | reverse complement strand
CTACACTTATGCGATCGTCGGCAGCGTCAGATGTGTATAAGAGACAGGATTTTGAAAACGGAACTCTTGAAACAAACAAAAGGACATTAACCGTCGGTGCCGTAAAAAATTCAGTTGTTTTTGATTTAAATGTTCCGTTCATTTGCTCGGAATACGATAAAAAAAGAACAGGCATTGCAGTAAGACTTTATGAAAACAGTGCCCTTATTCAGCAAAAAACTGTTCTTTTCTGCCGCGAAAACGAGCTTCGCTTGCCAAAAGCCGAGCTTAAAACCGTTTTTGAGGAAACGGCAGACGGATTGAATGTTACTGTGTCATCCGACAAATACGCTCGCCTTGTCAAAGTTGAAAGCAGCAAAAGCACTTTGCCGTTTAGCGATAACTTTTTCGACCTGCTTCCGGGACAGAAAAAGACTGTAACGATTAAAAATGACACGTCTATTTCAACTACCGAGCTCAGAAACAGTATTACGACATACTCCCTCTCGGACATACCGTTCAGTAATAATAAGCTTGATACAAAGTTTAAACAGCTCAAGGTCTTTTTATCACCGACAAATATATCAAACGCTATATACCACGGCAGACTTACAAAGGATGCCGAAATTACCGAATAAGCTAAAAAAAGAGTCTCAACAGTTGCTATAAGCAATCATTGAGACTCTTTTTATTCAAGAACAATTTTAAAGCATAACGGCAAGGTCGTTTGCGGAATTTCCATAAGTTTAAGTTCCATATATTTTTCGGTTCGGCTGATTATTATCGGTGAGTGATTACCGAGGAGCTTTACCGAATATACAATTGCGTCCTGCGTTATCTTTTTAAAGTTCTTAATTCTTATTACACCGTCATGTGTCGGTTTCATTTGGAAAACGTAAACCGCTCCGTCCTTATATGTAAAACGAAAATCCTTTTCGGTATACTTTTTTGTCTTATTATCCTTAAATGACCCGTCCTTTGTATTGACTTTTCCTTCGCCGAAGGTTTTCCACGGAACCGTATCGTATATCCCCTCACCGTTAGTCTTCAGCCAATCGCCGATTTCATTCAAAACCGCAGTTTCTTCATCTGTAATCGTGCCGTCGGGTTTCGGACCGACATTTAAAAGCATAACACCGTTTTTACTTACAATATCAATTAAATCGCATATAACATGGTATGCCGACTTAAACTTGTTATTTTCGGTATATCCCCATGAATTTTTTGCTATTGAAGTGCAGGTCTGCCACGGTACGGGCGAAATATCTGTCAAAGCTCCCCGTTCAACGTCAAACGTAGCACTTCCCGGAGCAAAAGCCTGAAGCTTATAATTTATCGTAACTTCGGTTCCCCATTCTGCGGCACGGTTATAATAATATGCCGCAAATTTCTTTAAATACGGTTTAAACGCCCTGTTATGTATCCACCAATCGAAGTAAACAACTTTCGGCTTGTATTTATCTATCAGCTCACATATGCGGACAAGCCAATCTTTTAGGAAATCCTCCGTCGGAGGTACAGAACGGCAGTTTGATGTCGTTACACCCATTTTATCGGATGACAGCTCCTTACAATAATAAGCAGGTCCGTAAAAGTCGGCATATCTTTCATCGCACACATCGCTGTCAAATGTTCTGCCCATATTCATAAAGAAATAATGTTCGGCACGATGATTTGACGCACAAAAGGCAAGACCGACATTTTCCACAGCCGTTTTCAGTTCTCCGAGAACATCTCGTTCCGGTCCCATATTTACACTGTTCCAACGATTAAACTCGGTATTGTACATGGCAAAGCCGTCGTGATGTTCAGCAACCGGCATTACGTATTTTGCGCCGCTGTTTTTAAAAAGCTCCGCCCACTTTTCGGGATTGAAGTTTTCGGCTTTGAACATCGGTATAAAGTCCTTATATCCAAAGTCCTTTTGATTACCGTACTTTTTACGGTGGTGCCGATATGCCGGCTTTGATTTATCATACATCTCACGCGAATACCACTCATTGCCGAATGCAGGTACGCTGTAAATTCCCCAGTGAATAAAAATTCCAAATTTAGCATTCTTATACCATTCCGGTGTTTTATGTTTACATAAAGATTGCCAACTGTCTGTATAAGGTCCCGATTCGATAACGTAATCAATTTGCTTTAAATAATCCTTTTCTGTCATATTTTTTCACCCCCCAAAAAATCTCATTGCTCAATATAATACTTTTATGTGAGAGAATCATTATCCTGCGGAAGTGTTTTTTTCGACGAAGAAACGATGTTCTTTTTTTGCTCGGGACTTATATTTTCCGCCTGTTCCAAAAGATCGAGGCGGCGATTTATCTTCTTTTGGTTTTCAAGAACAAGATCCATCTTTCTGTGCAAATCATCGATTATAAGTTCACTTTTTAAATTGACTTTAAAATCATTTTCCGCACGCTCTCTGTCCTTGGCCTCCTGCCTGTTTTGGCTCATCATAATAAGCGGAGCCTGTACTGCCGCAATACAAGAAAGCACCAAATTCAAAAGGATAAACGGATATGCGTCAAAAGCCTTATCTTTAAGCACTATATTCAGAACCATCCAAATAACCATTATAGCTATAAAGCTGAATATAAACGCCCAACTTCCGGCAAAACGCGCAACAGCATCCGCCGCATGCTGACCGAAAGTGAGTTTGTCGGTTTTATCCGAATCCTTGGAAAGCTCGGTGTTGATAAGCTGGTGTATCAGTTCCTCATCCGTAAATTCCTTATCCGTAACGTCAAGCAATTCCTTTACTATTCTGCGACGTTCTTTTTTGTTGCTCATAATTTTTAACCCCTTTCACGTTTTCATATATTAATTATACTAAACACCTGTTACGATGCAAGAATTTCTCAACAATCAAAAACCAAACGAGCTTTTTTGGGAAATGCAACAATATATTCCAAAAAGCTAATTACTTTCGCGCAACAATTATTATTTTATCACATCTTACTTTCCGATTCTACAAAAACAAAAGCTAATAAAACTAAAAAAGGATTTAGCTTATGCTAAATCCTTTTATGTGAAGACAGGACAATAGAGATGTTTTTGCATTTTCACTGTCTTGATTTGAACACTCGTCACAATCATTCTACATCACTCCGGTTCTGTTTTCAAGGCTGTTTACAGCGTCATCTCGATTTCGGTGCCGCCGATAAAGACCACCTTGATTTTCTCTTTTGATTCCACCACTACACATTCGATGATCTGACGGACGAGCTTATCGTTATATTCCATCGGGTGGTTTTGCAGTCCGTCAAGTATGGTATAAATCTCATCGAGTCGGAATTTTGCGCTTTCTCTTTTTTCGCGCATGGCTACATACTGTTCGAGCTGTACGTTCAGCCTTTGCTTCTCATTCATCAGCTCGGTGATGCGTTCCTCATCTATACCGTCTGCATTGTCGGCAGATACCGCCTTGAGCATTTTCTGAAACTCGGCGTTGATTTCGGCAATGCATATCTGAATGTCGAGGGTTTTATCCTCGGTGACTTCATCCGTAAGCCCCATGCCGATATGAATTTTCAGTGTTTTCAGCACCTCGACATTTTGTTTGCCGTCTGCATGATGGCTCTCATAACAGCGTCTTGCAGTAGGCTTTCCTCAATGCTCGGCGAGTGGTGGCAGTATTTTTTACCGTAGTCAAGTCGGTTAATGCATCGCCATACGATTTTTTCTTGCCCTTGGCAGTCCATGTGCATCGGCGGTAAGGCGTTCGGCATTCGCCGCAGATCAGTAGTTCGCTCAGAGCGTACTTGCTTGAATAACGGCTCAGTTCGGTTTTGGTGCCTTTTTGCTTGACCTTTGGCTTGCCGGAGTGCCTTGCGATTTCCTCCTGGACTCTTGCGAAGGTGCCTGCGTCAATGATTGCAGGGTGGTTATTCTCGATATAGTATTTGTTCCTTTCGCCGTTGTTTGCCTTAATTCTCTTGCTGATGCAGTCGGACACATAGGTTTTGTTTATAATGGCATCGCCCTTGTATTTCTCGTTCGAGAGGATGGAGCGAATGGTTTCCTGCCGCCATACACTACATCCGGCAGGCGTCGGTATCTCTTTTGCTTCGAGATAGCATTTGATTCCGTGCAGGCTCTCGCCGGATAGGTATCGCTCATATATCTCTCTGATAATCTCGGCTTCTTCGGGGACGATCTCAATTTCGCCGTTTGCGTTTTTGGTGTAGCCGAGGAAGTGTTTGCATTGGAATGGCACATTGCCTTGCTTGGCACTTTGTGCTTTGCCCCATTTGACATTGGCGCTGATGTTCTCTGATTCGCTTTGGGCTATTGAGCCGTAGATGGTGATGTAAAATTCCGATGCCGGATCAATGCTGTGGATACCTTGTTCCTCGAAGTACACATCCACATTGATCTCTCGGAGCTTCCTCGTTATCTTGATAACATCGAGGGTGTTTCGGGCGAATCGGCTGATAGATTTTACGATAAACATGTCAATCTTGCCCTTGTAGCAGACATTCAGCGCTGGGAAAATAATAAATGGGTTACTGATTGCAAATCCGATCAGATTGCTAAAGACCGCTTTTTCCATTCGGGATCATATTATAGTCCTACAGAGCTTCCGACGGGATATTATTACCGTGCAACAATGCAGCATTATGCAAAGGAGCAGGGTCGGTTTTTCCCTTCTTCGCAAAAGTTCTATAATGAAACGACAATTATTTTATTACAGTAATTACAACTAAAAAATATAAAAATGAACCTCACTAAGAAAATCTCTTGTGAGGTTCATTTTCAACTTTATATAATTTTAACGAGTTTATTCTCGTAAGTGTGCTACATATCACACTTATTATTGCGTGTCTGCCATCTCCACTATTTTTTCTCATCTAAACAATCTGCGTGGGGTGCTTTTTATGATTTTCTGGCTTTTGGTAACGGAGCTATTCCGTTTATATATTTATCGATCGCAAACGCGTCAAACAAATCAACCGAACCATCACCATTAACATCTGCATTGACAAATTGCTCATCTGTCATTTCAAAGTCGCCTACGGAAGCAAGAATAACAAGTGCATAGTCAGTTACATCAACATTACCATCAAGGTTAATATCACCGTATGAGGGGATGACGAGATTGATTGAAGAATCAACGGTAGTTAAAACAATGTCGTTTAAATCTGCGTCATTGCCTGAAATTGAGGTAATCTTAACATCAGTTACGCAAGGATCTTGTGCTAAGACTTTAAATCTTAAAGTAGCTACTTTTCCGGGCTCGACAGCAGTATCATCTGAGCAAACAAGCCTAATCTTACCTTCTTTTGCCATGCTTGATTTGAAGTTATCAAAAGCAACATCGCAAACAGAGAAGAATTGAAGTTTTGTTGTATCATAAGTAAATTCAGCTGAAAGATAACTCAAAGATGCTTTGCCGACGATAAGCGGAATATCAACATAGCTGCCAACCGCAGCGGTTCTGCTCTGAGCGGTAAGGGTAAATTGTTTGTCAGATGCGGGGTCGATAATACTGATTACACAGCCGGCAACGATACCGTTAGAGGTTGTTGCGGTAATAGTAACTTTACCACCGCTTTTTGCAGTTACCGAGCCGTTTTGAGAAACAGTTGCAACATTTTCGTTTGAGCTTTTCCATGTCAGAGTCTTATCGGTAGCATCAACCGGTGTGAAAGTTCCTTTTAGAATAAGAACTTCGCCGACAAGCATGGTTTTTTCTGTATAGTTAAGCTCTAAACCTGTGGCAATAACAGGCGGGTTTATGACTTTTACTTGGCAGGTTGCCGTAGCTCCGCTTGAAGACTCTGCTGTGATTGTGTAAGTACCGGTGTATCTTTCGCTTGCAGTTATAACGCCGTTTGAATCGACGGACAAATCTGAATCGGAAGAATTATAAGTGATAGTGTCTGTACAATCATCCGGTTTAACAATTAAATTTAACTTTTTAGACTGCCCTTTTACAAGTGTAACATTCGGTTCCTCAAAGTACATATATGTTGCCGGTGAAATAACATTTAATGTATATGACGTGGTGAAACCGCTTTCGCTGCTTACGGAAATGGTCGTTTTTCCGACTGAATTCGCTGTAACATTTCCTGTGCTGTCAACGGTAGCAACTGAACTGTTTGAAGAAGTCCAGTTTGTAAGCTTAATATAATTGTTAGGTGTGGGGCTGATAATGGGATTATATCTAACCGTTTCGCCTTTTTTGAGATTTACTTCTGTAATACCAAAACTGATTTTGCCAATACCTTCAACAACATTTATGTTGCAGTTTGCTTTGTTTCCATTAGAGTCAACAGCGGTAATTGTAGCAAGTCCAATATTTAATGTTCTAACCAAACCGTATTTAGTTATACTCGTATTTGGCGATCCGTAGGTAACAGACCAAGTAATATTCTTAACTTCAATGCCGTTTCTGTACGCTTTCAATTGAAGAGTGTCACCTTTTTTCACAACTTTTGAACAAATATTAAGCTGTAAATTATTTTCAGTATTTTTCAAATAGGGATAGCCTTCGTTTATAAAGGAATTCATCGTCCAAACATTTTCAAAATCAAAGTCGTTAAAACTGTTTTGATTTCTCATTTGTTCGGGGGTTAACATATATCCGTTATAGTTACCATTTTCTCCCACGCTTCCGGTTAAGCAGTAGCAGTTATCAGTTTTCATTAAATCACCGTTGTTAGATCCAACAAATCCGCCGGAGTATGAGGATGAGGCTGAAACATTACCTGTGTTTGAGCTGTTGGATATTGTTAAAGTACCGTTACCGTAGTTGGCTCCAACAAATCCGCCGGAGTATAAGCCTGAGTCTGAGAATGAAACATTACCTGTATTTGTGCAATCGGTTATTGTTAGAGTACCGTCGTTCTCTCCAACAAATCCGCCGGAGTAGGCGCATCCTGAAACATTACCTGCATTTGTGCAATCGGTTATCGTTAAAGTACTAACGGAATTATTTCCAACAAATCCGCCGCCACCGCCTGAGAATGAGGATAAAACATTACCTGCATTTGTGCAATCGGTTATTGTTGTAGTACCACGGTTATAGTTATATCCAATAAATCCGCCAGAGTCGAATACGGATGAAACGTTACCCGTATTAGTGCAATCGGTTATTGTTATAGTACCATAGTTAGGGTTAAAGTTATATCCAATAAATCCGCCAGAGTATGTGCCTCCGCCTAAGGATGAAACATTACCTGTATTTGTGCAATCGGTTATCGTTAAAATACCGGAGTTATATCCAACAAATCCGCCGGAGTCGAATACGGATGAAACGTTACCCGTATTAGTGCAATCGGTTATTGTTATAGTACCATAGTTAGGGTTAAAGTTATATCCAATAAATCCGCCAGAGTATGTGCCTCCGCCTAAGGATGAAACATTACCTGTATTTGTGCAATCGGTTATCGTTAAAATACCGGAGTTATATCCAACAAATCCGCCGGAGTAGCCCGAGGATGAGTTGCTGTCTGAAACATTACCTGTATTTGTACTGTTGGATATTGTTATAGCACCATTATCATTATTCCCAACAAATCCACCGGAATATGAGGATGAGCTCGAGCTTGAAGCTGAAACATTACCTGTATTTGTGCTGTCGGTTATGTTTACAGAGTATACAGAATTGTTTTTGCCGATAATTCCGCCTGCTACAGCTAAACTGCTTTCGTTATTTATTTTTAGATTTGCGTTATTTGAAAAAGTACCTTCTACAAATCCTTCGTTATAGCCTATGATACCACCTGCATAGATTTCGTTTATGCCGTCGTCCGCTTCAATGTCACCGCTTGAAACAGAGCAGTTAAAAACCGAACCTAAAGTTGTGTTTTGTCCTACTACACCGCCGATGTATCTTGTGCCATACACATAAATTCCCGAAAGCTTAACATTTTTTATCGTGCCTTCATTGCAACCGAAAAGTCCCGCAAACTTTCCCGAAAATACATTTAAGTTGCTGATTGTAAAACCGTTTCCGTCAAATATGCCCGAAAATGTTCCTGATTCGGCATTTCCCAACGGTGTGAAATCTTCGCCGTTTAAGTCTATGTTTGCTGTCAATTTGTAGCAAGCACTCAAGTTATTATTAATTGCCTTAAGCTGCGTCGCTGTGGAGATTTCATACGGATTTTGCTCTGTTCCGAGCGTTGCGGCAAAAACAACTAAATTGCATGGCATAAATGATAAAATCAGAAATATTGACAATATAGTTGAAATAAGTTTAATTGCTTTTTTCATTCTTTTCCCCTCCGATTAGGAATTTGAAATTATTTTGTCTTCAGCCTTGATTACACTTGTATTTTTTTCATAAACACCGTAATATTTAATGCTTGTATCAAGGCTTACTCCGCTTTTTGAGGTGTTGTCAACAGTCAAATCATTGACGGTTATTGCTGAACCGCTTATTATTTGCGGTACTTTTGATTTTAAATTCAGATTTGGTTTGTTCCATGTGCACGAAGATGTATCCAAATCGCCGTATAATGTAATTAAGCCTGCACCGGAAACGGTAGATGAATTTAACCGTGAATCACCTTTAACAACAATATCGCCGTCCGCTGTGATTGAACAGTTAGAGGTATAAATGTAATCGCCTATAACAAGCCTACCGCCGTTTTCGATAATTATTGTTGTACTATTTGCTTTAACACCGTTCTTGATTTCGAGTGTAGCTCCGTTTTTAACAATAATCGTTGCGTTCCCCAAATCTGCTTTCTTGTTGACAAATACCGTTGCGCCGTTATCAATCGAGAATTTTGAGCCGTCGGAAACATTCAAGCTTCCTTTAACATTTATGTCTTCGCTGACGGTTAACTCTGAATTGACGTTGTAGTTTCCTTCAAAAGTGTTATCAGTTACCGTGTTCGATAAAATTATAATGTTATCTTGGTTTATTACTTTTACAGAAGTGGTTTTGTAATCTTCCGAAACGGTTATTTTACTGCTGATTGTTATACCTGACAGCGATTTATTATTTAACAGTAACGCTTTAACATTTGTTGTAGATGAATTGTTAAACACTTGCGTGGTGTTTGATGTCATCTCTAATGTATCAATATTTATCGGAGCACTTGCATCAACACTACCGTGAAATTCCCAATAACCGTTGCTTATCGGTGCTAAAAAAACAGAGTCCTCTTTAACAATTACCTTACCGTTGTTATTAAACGAGCCACTTGAAATTTTCATTTCTGTCGTTGATAAGGTTTTGTCTTTTGCGAGGGTTAATTCGCCTTTTGAGGTTGTAATTCCCTTTACCGTCAAATTACCGTTTATATCACACTTTTCATATAATCTAAGAGAACCTTTGATAACCGCATCGTTGTTACAAGTCCAATTTTTCGCTGAAATTCCGCCTTTTAATTCTCCGATTATTTCGGCGTTGTTTGTAAGAAAAATATTAGTGCCGTTAGCAAACTTAGCGCCATTAACATTTCTCAAATATTTGAGCAGTGTAACAGTACCTTCAACGGTTATTCCGGACTTGGATTTGTTTGAGTTTATCAGTTCGTTAACTGTAATGTTGCTTTGTATCGTTTGCGGTGTATTACCCGCAAATTCAATTTTGTCTATAACTCCTGTATTGTTATCGGTCTTTAAGTTGCCACAAAGCTTAAGGTCACCGGTAATTGTTGAATTCTTTGCATTGAACAAAGTGTCTCCCATTACGCTTACATTCCCGTTTACAATAAAGTTTTGACAACTGTTTGTTACGTTTAAAGTGCCTTTTACAACAACATTTCCGTTGAAAGATGCGCTGTTTATAACAGTTGCATCGCCTTCGATTGTCAAATTACTGTTTGAATTGTAATCTTCAAAAGTAACATCACCTTTGTAATAATTGTTTTCAATTGCGCAATTACCTGAAAGATGAATATTTTTACCTGATCGTATTCTTGTTTTTCCGGTAGATAAAAATTTGGTTACTTTTTGTTTCCCGTGTATACCAACTCCTCTTGTTGTATTATTGTTAAAATACAGTTCTGAAATTGTACCTGAACCGGAAATGCCTTGATAAAGCGGCTTTGAGAAGTACACGTCAAACAACGGGTCACCACAACCGTATATATTTACTTTGCAGTTTATATCTCCGTTATTTATTAACTGACCGTTTATATTAAGCTGAATATTTGAAGTGTTTATTGTTCCTTGGTTTGTAATATCATTAATCAATATCGACTTCTCAGCATTGGCATTTGATATTGTTAATGTGCTGTTATTTGTTAATTTGTCAAATATGGTCAATTCCGCTGTATCATTTTCGAGAGCAATTTCGGTATTTGTGTTACATTCAAGTTCACCAAAACCTACATCAGAACAATATATGCTGATTTTACCGCCTGCAACGGAGCTTTTAACAAAGGGGATATAACAACCTTCGCATGCCGATATAATCCTAAGTTCGCCACCGTTTAAGTAAATCCCGTTTGCCAATTTGTAATCAGGTTCTGCAAATGTAATAGTACCGCCGGACGCTTTCTTCCATACGGCTCTTGTGAATTTTTTACCACCTTGTGTTGTATCGTCAGCGATTGAGAATATATCGCCTTCGGAAAGAGTGATTTCACTTGCGGATTTTCTTTCAAAACTGCAACCGAGCAAGTTATCAATACTGTTTTGATTTTTTGTGTCTAAATATTCAGCTACGTCGTTTCCGCCTAAAAGGATTCCAATCCATGAATCTGTTTGATTCCTAATAGTGTCATAAGCTGTCTTTTCTCCATAAAGTCTTAACGCTTTTAACAGCTCTAAATCTTTTAAAACAAGAGCAGCATTTTCATCAGTTTTATTGTTTTGATAGTTCTTCAAATCAATCTTATATATTTTAACCACTTCGTTTATCAGTTTGTTTATATATTTGCATATATAAGTTTTTTTAGAAGTGTCCTTAATGCCTGTAGCCGTGTCTGCAACCCATGTTGACAATTCGATTATTGAGAGTGCTTTCATTACTGCAGAACACGACATCTGTTTTGCGCTTTTTACAGGAAATTTTGCAGCATCAATTGCATATTTCGAAAGAGATTTTTCAATTTTTGATTTTACAAAATTTGAAATAACTTTTTCAGAGCCGCAGTACTCTGCAATTTGATTTAAAATGTATTCATCACTCGAATCATCAACAATTTTGTTGAATCCATTCATTGTTTTTTTGATGTTTTTATCAGGCGTGTTTATTGCAACTCTATTTAAAGTTGCAGTCATTCCTTCTTTTTGCGCAACAATGCTATCGGCAAGAATACATTGTTCTAACACATTATCCGCTAACTTAAATGCTTTACCACTTTTTTGGGCTAATGATGCATATTCTTCACTAAAGTCTTCGCAAAATATTTGAGCCAACATCGGTGAGGTTTCAGACTGTCTCTTATACACATCTCCGAGCCCACGAGACTACGCTGCATCTCG
>ERZ1026931.892-NODE-892-length-11385-cov-5.523654_pt1 | contig 11385 bp, 10 predicted proteins | sample MGYA00519253_ERZ1026931 | MGnify/ENA primary metagenome ERZ1026931 (study PRJEB26926, sample SAMN06164831) | human gut metagenome | biome: ENVO:00009003; feature: ENVO:2100002; material: ENVO:00002003 | host: Homo sapiens | place: USA | collected 2012 ... | reverse complement strand
GAAGATTCTTACTTCGTCCACGATCACGCTTAAACCACCGTCCAGTACCTGGGATACGGTTGCCTTAAGTACCTCGTGATTGTTAAATGCTTCTTCAATTCTCTTGTTGCCTCTGTCTGCAGCAAGACGCTTGTAGGTAAGGAGAACCTGACCCTCACCGTCATTTACTTTCAGGACCTTGACTTCCATGGTGTCACCAACCTTGGCAACCGTGGTAAGATCCACGCTGGAGTCGTTGGTGTATTCGTTCTTGGTAAGAATACCGTCAGATTTGTATCCGATGTTCAGAATGATCTCTTCCGGTTTCACATCGATGACTGTACCTTCGACTACCTCTCCTGCATGTATTGTCTTTAATGATTCTTCCAGCATTTGTTCAAAAGTTAATTCTGACATAATTTTGAACCTCCTCAATTAATTTATTTGGGGTGGAAGCCCCCGCGGTAATACCCACTAGTCGAACAGCTTTAGGTAGATCTAAATGCAAGTCATCCAGTGTCTGTATAAAATAGGTGTGCACACATTCCCTTTGGCAGATTTCGTAAAGCTTTCTGCTATTAGAACTGTGCTTCCCTCCTATTACAATCATAACGTCAGCTTCCGCTGCAATGGCCTTTGCCGATCGCTGTCGCTCTTCTGTAGCATTACAGATAGTGTTCACAACACTATCATTGTAACCTTTTTTTTCAAAAATTTCAACTAATTCTTGAAATTTATTGTAGTTAAATGTCGTTTGTGACACTATGCATAGTTTTTTTGTACTATTTTTCATGTAATTTTCGGCATCCTCAGGCGAATTTATGATGGTTACATGGCATTTTTCGTCTGCCCAGCCCTTTATTCCACACACCTCAGGGTGCTTTGGACTGCCGACAATTATAATATCATAGCCCTTTGAGCTGTAATCCTCCACATATCTGTGAATTTTTGATACAAAAGGACAGGTTGCATTAAGCACCTCAAAGCCACAGTTTTTTATCCTGTCATACTCAGCCTTGCTTATACCGTGTGAACGGATAATCATCACACCCTTTTCATGAGAAGAAAGCTCATCGAGATCGTTTATGACGGTTACGCCATTTTTTTCCATATCCTTTACGACCTCATCATTGTGAATAATCGGGCCATAGGTGTATATAGGCACATTTTCCTTTTCAATTGCCTCATAGACCATATTTACTGCTCTCGTCACTCCAAAACAAAAGCCGGCGCTCTTTGCGATAGTAAGCTCTCCCATACGCTATGCCTCTTTCACAAGCTGTTTCATTCTATCTACCACCTCATCGATTGTCATATCAGACGAATCAAGCAGCACAGCATCATCCGCCTGCTTCAAAGGTGATGTCTCTCTTGTCATATCCCTGTGGTCTCTCTCTATAATATCCTTCTCGATTGCATCAATATCGCATTTCTCACCCTTTGCAGTAAGCTCATCGAAGCGTCTCTTTGCACGTACTTTAGAGCTTGCTGTTAAAAATATCTTGACATTGGCATCAGGAAGCACAACAGTTCCTATATCTCTTCCATCCATCACCACATTCTCTCTGGCAGCGAGCTGTCTTTGAAGCTCAACAAGCTTTTCTCTAACTACAGGATAAACACTTGTTGCTGATGCCATATTGCCGACAGCCTCCTGTCTTATAAATCCTGTGATATTCTCACCATTTAAGATAACCTGCTGTTCACCGTTTTCATAGCTGATTGAAACCTCAACATCCTTACACAGCTTCGTGATGGTGTCAATATCCTCCTTGTCCACACCCTTTTGGATAAAATAGTATGCCATGGCACGGTACATGGCACCTGTATCAACATAAATTGCGCCAAGTTCCTTTGCAAGTCTCTTTGCTATAGTGCTTTTTCCGGCTCCTGCCGGTCCGTCAATTGCTATATTGTATCTCATAATTTCTCCTTAAAATATTATTGTTCATCATTTTTATTAAAATCCCAGCTGCTCAATTCACTATGTGCATATATAACTGTTATTATAAGTGTCTCAAAATAGTTTTCCAAATCATCAAACCGCTGCACTTGTTCCTGCCAGATATCCGGTGGACCATGCTATCTGCAGATTGAAGCCTCCCGTGTATGCATCCAGATCCAGCACCTCGCCGGCAAAGTAGAGGCCATTCACAAGCTTCGACTCCATAGTGGATGGATTGATTTCCTTCACCTTTATGCCGCCCTTTGTGATAATAGCTTCATTATATCCTCTTGGACCATTAAGAGTGACAGGCAGCTTCTTAAAAAGCATAAGAAGTCTGTTTCTTTCCTCTTTTGATATCTCATTGACCTTCTTATCCGGGTCAATGCCTGAAAGCTCAATTATCACCGGAATCATTTTTGCAGGCAAAAGCTTGTTTATCGAATTCTTAAACTGCTTGTTTTTTGCCTCCTCAAACTCCCTGAGAATCCTCTTGTCCAAGGCCTCCTGTGTGAGAGCCGGCTTCAAATCAATATACATGTCAAGAGGCTGCTTAATAAGGCTTTGCTTAATTGATGCACTCGCAGACAAAATCATAGGGCCGCTGACCCCAAAATGCGTAAAGAGCATCTCTCCAAAATCCTCATAAAGCTTCTTTTTGCCGCTATATATGGAAATAGCCGTATTTTTAAGGGAAAGTCCCTGAAGACTCTTTACCCACTCTTCCTTTACATTAAATGGCACAAGCGACGGTGTGCACTCTGTCACAGTATGACCTGCGCTTTCTGCCATTTTGTAGCCGTCACCTGTAGAGCCTGTAGAAGGATATGAAAGTCCTCCTGTGGCCACAATAACTGCATCAGCATCCATTTTGGTGCCATCCTTTAATATGACACCTGTTATTTTTAATTCAGGCTTTTTATCACTAGGCTTTTTATCACTAGGCTTTTTATCACTAGCTTCTTCATCTGCCTTTGTATCAGTGATTTTCTCATAGCACAGCTTTGATACCTCCGTGTGAAGTAATACCTCCACATTCTTTTCCTTCAAAGCTTTCTGTAAAGCAAAAATCACATCCGACGACTTATCAGATACCGGAAATACACGATTGCCACGTTCCACCTTTACAGGCATGCCATGACTCTCAAAAAAATCAATCACCCTGCTGTTGTCAAAGCCATAAAAAGCGCTGTACAAAAACTTACTGTTGCTCTTTACATTTAAAAAAAGCTCCTCGACATCGCACGCATTGGTCAGGTTGCATCTGCCCTTGCCGGTTATATATATTTTCTTCCCAAGTTTTTCATTTTTTTCAAGAAGCGTAACCTTATTTCCTGCGGCTGCAGCAAAATACGCCGCAAGCATTCCGGCAGCTCCGCCACCTACCACAATAATTTTCTTACTCATCCTGCGAATCCCCCAGCTTAGCGTAATGTACCTTTATAGAGTCATCAATGTAATCAATCTCATCATTCTCGTACACCTGATACTCATTCCATATATCCTCAAGCTCTGTCAGTGTCTTTGCGACAATACTCTGCTTTTTCATGCAAAGAGCCACAATCAGGGCATTGATGACAGAAAGCGGAGCAACAAGTGAATCAACTATAGAGGCCATATCACTGTCGGCAATCAGATTACATGAAGAATACAGATTCATCGGTGAATGAATGCTGTCTGTGATAGTGATAACCTTTGCACTCCTGTTGTTGGCAAATTCTAACGCCTTAAGAGTACGCATAGAATAACGCGGAAAGCTGATACCGATAATCACATCATCCTTGCCAATGCGCACCATCTGCTCAAAAAGCTCGCTCGAGCTGTTTGTCGTAAGCAGACACACATCCTCAAACATCAGATTCATATAAAATGCAAGAAAGCTTGCAAGAGGTGCACAGCTTCTGATTCCAACAATATAAATTTTCCTTGACTGTAAAATAGTATCTACCGCCAGGTCAAATGCATCCGCATCAATTTTTTCCAGAGTGGTCTTAATCTTGTCACGATCAGACTGCAGTACAGTCTCAAGAATCTGTGACTGGCTGATACGCCCATATGTAACCTCCATTCGCTGAACCGAATTGAGCTTGTTCCTTACAAGCTCCTCAAGCGCCTTCTGAAAATCGGGATATCCCTTATATCCGAGCGATGTAGCGAACCTGACAACCGTAGACTCAGAAATCCCTACTGTCTCGCCCATCTTAGCCGCTGTCAGAAAGACAGCCTTATCATAATTATCAGTTATGTATGTAGCAAGCAGCTTGTGCCCCTTGCTCATCGTACTGTATTTAGCATTTATCCTGTTAAGTAAGTCGTTAGTATTTGACATCATATACTCCTGAGCTTTCCCGTTTATGGCTGTGCTTCACACATTTGTGTGACCTGCAGCAATTTTTTCATACCTTAAAATATTATCACTTTTTTCCTCTATATGAAAGAGCGAATTTATATTTTTTATTTTTGCCATAGAATAGACTCGTAAGTCCCGGGCACCGGGCAGGCACGCACACTTTCCCGTGCGCTACGCTACGTCTCTAAGATACTGTACGAAATTATGTTTGTAGTTGTTCTATGCTTGACGAAACCGGCTTTTATGCGCCATCCATGGCGCATAACACCTTGTCCTGCCGTCCATGGCAGGACATTTCTGTGTTTCATGGACATAATTTCTACAGTATCTAAGAGGCTGCGCTATTCGCGCACATGAAAGTGTGCATGCCTTTCCGGCGCCCTGGACTTACGAGTCACCCTATCCACATAATATAAAAAACAGGCCCGGCAAAGCCGGACCTGCTTGAAATTCAAAAGAATGAATTATATTTTTAAATACTATACAGGATAAGCCTTATTCTCAGTATCAGCGGCCTTTGCATCAACACCTGTCTGCTGTGCCTGTCTGTACTTGAAGAAATCAGTAGCAACCTGTGGGAAAAGAGCATAAGAAAGAACATCCTCATCCTGCTGTTTCCACTGCTTCATCTCAGCCTCAATCTTGTCAAGCTCAGGCTCAAGAAGATCTGCCGGACGACATGTGATGGCATTCTTCTTATCATCACCAAGAACCTTGTCAACAACCTCTGGGTTGAAAGGCTTAACTGTCTGACCATACTTACCAAGAAGGATATCCTTAGTCTCCTTAGTAGCAACCTTGTATCTCTCGCCCATGAGTACGTTAAATACAGCCTGTGTACCAACGATCTGTGAAGAAGGAGTTACAAGTGGTGGCTCACCGAGGTCTTTACGCACACGAGGTACCTCTGCGAGAACCTCCTCGTACTTGTCCTCTTTGCCCTGCTCCTTGAGCTGTGAGATAAGGTTTGAAAGCATTCCTCCAGGAACCTGATAACGGAGAGTATTGATATTTACTCCGAGTACCTTTGGGTTCATGAGACCTGAAGCTAAGGCTTCCTCTCTCATTGGTCTGAAGTAATCAGCAATCTCACTTAAGAGATTAAGATCAAGACCTGTATCAAACTCTGTGCCCTTGAATGCCTCAACCATAACCTCTGTTGCAGGCTGGCTTGTTCCAAGAGCGAATGGTGACATAGCTGTATCAATGATATCAACTCCGGCCTCAACAGCCTTCATGTATGTCATTGAAGCAACACCTGATGTGTAGTGTGTATGAAGCTCGACAGGAAGGCTTGTAGAATCCTTTAAAGCCTGAACAAGCTCTGTAGCCTTTGCAGGAACTAAAAGACCAGCCATATCCTTGATACAAAGTGAGTCAGCACCCATGTCCTCAACTCTCTTTGCCATATCCATCCAGTAGTCAAGTGTGTAAGCATCTCCAAGTGTATATGAAAGAGCTACCTGAGCATGTCCTTTTTCCTTGTTACATGCTGTAACTGCTGTCTGTAAGTTTCTGATATCATTTAAGCAGTCGAAAATACGGATGATATCGATTCCGTTTGCGATTGACTTCTGTACGAAATACTCAACAACATCATCTGCATATGGACGATATCCTAAGATATTCTGTCCACGGAAAAGCATCTGGAGCTTTGTATTTTTGAAGCCGTCTCTTAATTTTCTGAGACGATCCCATGGATCTTCCTTTAAGAATCTAAGGCAGGCATCAAATGTTGCACCACCCCAGCACTCTACTGCGTTGTATCCAACCTTGTCCATTTTGTCAACGATTGGAAGCATCTGCTCTGTTGTCATTCTGGTTGCAATCAGTGACTGATGTGCATCACGAAGAACAGTTTCTGTTATTTTTAATGGTTTCTTTACCACTTCTGACATGATTAATCCTCCTTAATTAAATCTAAATACCGAATATAGCCATGAAGCATCCGGCCGCTACGGCAGTTCCAATAACACCGGCTACGTTAGGTCCCATAGCATGCATAAGAAGGAAGTTTGTTGGATCCTCTTCTGCACCGACCTTCTGAGATACACGGGCAGCCATAGGAACAGCGGATACACCGGCTGAACCGATAAGTGGATTGATCTTGCCTTTTGTAAAGAAGCATAAAAGCTTTCCAAAAAGTACTCCGGCAGCAGTTCCCACCATGAATGCAATAAGACCAAGGATAACGATCTTGATTGTGCTCATATTAAGGAATGACTCTGCGCTTGTAGAAGCACCTACTGATGTACCGAGTAAGATAACTACAATGTACATAAGGGCGTTGCTTGCTGTCTCCTGAAGCTGACGTACTACACCAGACTCACGGAAAAGGTTTCCAAGCATGAGCATACCAACGAGTGGTGCTGTAGTTGGAAGCAGTGTACAAACAACGATAGTAACTACTACAGGGAAGAGAATTCTCTCAAGCTTGCTTACAGGACGAAGGTTCTGCATCTTGATTGCACGCTCTTTCTTTGTAGTAAATAATTTCATAATTGGCGGCTGGATGATAGGTACTAATGCCATGTACGAGTACGCTGCCACGGCGATAGGTCCCATCAGACCTGTCTGACCTAATTTTCCGGCAAGGAAAATAGATGTAGGTCCGTCAGCTCCACCGATGATAGATACGGCTGCTGCTGCCTTGTCGTTAAATCCGAGAAGGATTGCAAGGAAATAAGCTCCGAAAATACCAAACTGTGCTGCAGCTCCGAGTAAGAAGCTGATAGGGTTTGCGATAAGCGGACCAAAGTCTGTCATAGCTCCGACACCGAGGAAAATCAGTGAAGGAAGAATTGACCACTCATCAAGTGTATAGAAATAATAAAGTAAACCACCTACTCCATTGCTTGAGTGCTCAGGACTTACAATAATATCAGGATAGATATTAACAAGGAGCATACCAAAAGCAATAGGTACTAAAAGTAAAGGCTCAAATCCTTTTTTAATAGCCAAAAACAGGAATACACATGCTACGGCAATCATAACATAGTTTCCGACTGACAGATTAAAAAAGGCAGTCTGATGTAGGAGGTTTGAAAGTGTTTCACCTACGTAACTCAAATTAGTTTACCTCCTGGAATTAGTTTAATGTTGCAAGTAATGCACCTGACTCTACTGAATCACCAACAGCAACATCAATGCTTGCTACTGTTCCATCCTGTGGTGCAACAACAGGTGTCTCCATCTTCATGATCTCAAGAATAAGAAGTGTATCACCCTTCTTTACTGCATCGCCAACCTTAGCCTCGAGCTTAAATACCTTTCCGGCAGCTCCGGCCTCAACCTTGATGCTTCCTGCTCCTGCAGGTGCAGCAGCCTTTGGTGCAGCGGCAGCAGGTGCTGCAGCTCTTCTAGGTGCGCTGGCTGTGCTAGGTGTGCTTCCTGTCTCTTCTACTGTAACATCGTAAACATTTCCGTTAACGGTAATTGTATAGTTTTTCATCTCAAATGTCCTCCTAAATTATCTTCTATTGATTGAACGGACTACAAAGCCCTCTGTTGTAGTACCCTCGCTTGCTGCTATAGCTGCTGAGATAACAGCTACAAGCTCTGTATCATCTGTAAGGTCTGTAGCAGGTGCTTCTGCTGCAGCAGTCTCTTTCTTTTCAGGCTCGCTCTTTGCTTCTGCCTTCTTTGGCTTATTGCCGATAAGAGCAATAAACTTGAAGCAGTAAATGATAAGAGAGATAAGAATAAGTACACAGAATACAATGCTCATTGAAATTACTGTGTTCTGTCCTGCCTTAGCAAGCTTCTGTCCCATTGTCTGAACAGGAGTAAGTGAGATACCTGTTACCTCCATGGTAACCGAATCATATACTAATTCGTATGTTACATCCTGCTTGCCAAATGTAAGTGTCATGTCGGTAGTGAGTGTACCACCTGACTTGGTTACTGTAAAATCCTTGCCATCAGTTGCATCCTTTACGTCTCCGTATTCGTCAACCATATCAAGCCATGATGAAACGGCATCAAGCTCAGCGTCGATATTTTTCATTGAAACGCTTGCTCCCGACTGTCCGAGTGTGTTGTAAACAACCTCACCCTCTGTCATGCCTGTCTTCTCCTCAACTTCCTTGACACTCTTCTCATAGTTGTCATAACCGCCACAACTATCTACGAGCGCAATGTAGTTCTGGATATTGCCAAGGCTGTCTGTTGCCTCAGTATGAAGCTCGTCTGTTGTGTATCCGCCGTATGTCTTTTCGGCATTGTCAGAGCCACATGCTCCAAGCATACATACAATCATAAGAAGGCTAAGGATATATGTTATTTTTTTCTTCATAACAAAATGCGCCTTTCTATTATTTAGTTCCGTGTTTCTTCTCTGGTGCATCTACATATTTGGTGTAAAGCATCTCAAAAGCACCTACAAGATATTTTCTTGTGTCAGCCGGATCAATGATGAGGTCTACATATCCTCTGGCTGCTGCTGATGAAACAGAAGACTGAAGCTTCTCGTAATCAGCTGCCTTCTCATCGATTTCCTTTGCATCAGCGCCCGGATACATAATCTCAGCTGCAATCTTTGAATCCATCATACCAATCTTTGCATCAGGGTATGCATAAACCATATCAGCTCCGATTGACTTAGAGTTCATTGCAACATATGCGCTTCCGTAAGCCTCTCCTGTAATCAGGTTAACCTTAGGACATGTTGCACTTGAGAATGCGTATGTCATTCTGGCAAGAGCCTTTGCAAGCTTCTTCTCAGAGCACATGCAGTTCTTGAATCCGTTTACATTTGTAAGTGTAAGTACAGGAATTGAGAAAGCATCACAGAATGATACAAACTCAGCTGCCTTGTTGCAGCCCTTTGCAGTAAGAGAAAGTGCAAACTCCTCTGCCTTCTTGCCCTCAGCATCATATACTGTGCTGCAGTTTGCAACTGCACCGACTGTCATGCCGTTTAATTTAACAAAGCCTGTTACCATATTCTTGGCAAAGTCTTTCTTTGTCTCAAAGAATACATGATCATCAGAAAGCTCTGATAAGAGGAATCTTGGATCAGCCTTCATATCAGCCATGCTGTTACATGCTCTGTTGAGATCATCCTCACATGAGTCTGTATATACATCTCCCTCGTTGTTGAGTGGAAGCATGCTGACAAGAGCTCTGATATCAGCGATAATATCATCCTCTGAACCGATTCCGTCTACACATCCATTGTTCTCACTCTGGAATGAAGCTGCTGCTGTATCGCATTTCTCAACACGGTTACCCTCTATTGCATCAGGAGTATTAACAAACATTCTGCCCTTAGACTCTTCGATATAAGCGAAATCACAAAGAGCCGGTACTACAGAAAGTCCGCCACCACAATTACCGAATACACCACAAATCTGTGGAATAACGCCACTTGCTGCAACTTCCTTGGCGTAGATAAGACCAAATCCGTCTAAAGCATCAACTGACTCCTGAAGTCTGATACCACCGCAATCGATAAATCCGATAACAGGTGCGCCCATTTTCATGGCCATATCATATACAGAAGCAATTTTCTTTGCATGCATCTCGCCGATTGTTCCGTTAAGAACTGTTGCATCCTGGCTGTAGATAAATACAAGATTTCCATCAATCAGACCGTGTCCGATAATAACACCATCTGAAGGAGCTTTTGCTGCAGTAAGGTTAAAATCTGTACTGCGAGCTGTCACAAGAGAACCAATTTCCATGAAACTGTTCTCGTCGACTAACTTAGCAATACGCTGCATTGCCAAGCTTTGATTGTTACTACTCATTTTATATCCTCCATCTATAAAAAAATAAAATTTTTCGCTAGTATGATAATAGACTATTTCTAATTTTTTTTCAACTAATTTGTTAAATTTTTAACCTTTATTTTTGTTTAGAAAAAATTTCCTATATTAATTGTAAAATTCTTGAGAAAATTCTTGCAAATTTTCTTATTCTTCTTGTTATTTTCTATATATTTTAAGTTAATTGTTTTTCTATCCTCTTTTTTTACCGCCGGAGTTTCTTTTCCTGCTGCCTGTTTATCCGTTGTCTGTGTATCACCGGTCTGTTGTGTTGTTACACAAGCAGCATCACAGTAAGAATCTTCGGCAGCATCTGAAACCGCATACTCCACCAGACTCTTTGCATCAGCCCACTTATAGTTTTTATTGTTTGGCCACCCACAGCCCAAGAGAGAAAGGCACATTCTCCTTCCATCCTTTTCAACTGCTGCGACATAGCAGTAACCTGCCTTTGTGGTAAAGCCGGTCTTTCCCGATATGCAGTAGTCCGTCTCCTTAAGGAGCCTGTTGTGATTGCTAAAAACCATCTGACCTTCCTTTGTCTCAAATGTGTACTGCATAGTCTGTGTTATCTCAAGAAACTGTGTTGATTTTGGTGATTTCCACGCACAATAAGACATTATAACACACAAATCTCCCGCCGTGGAGTGGTGAAAGCTTATATCATTCTCAGCATCCAGCCCGTTTGGTGTAATAAAATACGTGCCAAGGCACCCTATCTCATTTGCTTTTTCATTCATAAGCTTTGCAAAGCCCTCCGTCGAGCCGCCCACATGCTCCGCAATCGCATAGGCACAGTCATTGAACGACTCAAGCATCATGCCATAGAGTAAATCCTTCATATTATAGCTGTTCCCTGCCACAAGTCCAAGCTTGACCTCAGGCTGTGATGCAGCATTTTGTGAAATCGTAACAGTATCATTTATATCAGCTTTTTCAAGTGCCACAATGCACGTAAGAATCTTCGTGGTGCTGGCATTTGCCATGCTGTCTCTCATGTTTTTACCATATATAAACGTCTCGTCATCCGCATCATATAATGCCGCTGAAACAGCATGAAGCCTGGGCTCATTTACGGCTTTGTCAGTATTCTTAGCAACAGTATTTTCAGCTGCCATAAACACACTTTTCTTTTCAAGACCGGGCATTTTTTGCTTTTCTATCGTCTTAAAATCAAGCAAACAGCTGACAGTACAAACCAACACACAAATGAAAACCATTAAAGCTATTTTCGACTTATATTTTTTCAAAAAAATAATCATATAATTACCTCCATCGGTAATATATATGATTACTGTCTCTTATACACATCTGACGCTGCCGACGATCGCATAAGTGTAGAT
>ERZ1026931.886-NODE-886-length-11432-cov-11.719698_pt1 | contig 11432 bp, 10 predicted proteins | sample MGYA00519253_ERZ1026931 | MGnify/ENA primary metagenome ERZ1026931 (study PRJEB26926, sample SAMN06164831) | human gut metagenome | biome: ENVO:00009003; feature: ENVO:2100002; material: ENVO:00002003 | host: Homo sapiens | place: USA | collected 2012 ... | reverse complement strand
AGCCTTCGCTAATGCCTTTATGTAGCCATTTAAGATGCTCAGAAACAAATTCAATACGGTAGCTGTCGTTGATTTGCTCTTGCTGAATAAAACGCTGCTCATTCTCGACACCCATACCGTTTTCAGAAATAAAACAGCGCGGGTTGCCATAATTATCACGCAAATTGGTAATAATATCGTAAATACCCGGCTCATAAATTTCCCAGCCACGGTAGGGGTTCATTTTACGCCCCGGCATTTCGTAATAATCAAACAGCCACTCCGGCATAAACGGTGCATCCGGGTTGACGGCGCTATCGCGACATTTCACGCGACGTGGCTGATAGTAGTTGATGCCGAGCAGGTCGATTTTTCCCTCGGCGATTAACTGGTTGTCGCCTGGCTGGCATGCCGGTAATTGATCGTACTCTTTCAGCAGTTCAACCAGATCCGCCGGATATTCACCCTTCAGCACCGGGTCGAGGAAGCTGCGGTAAAACAGCAGATCCGCATAGTGTGCGGCTTTCACATCCGCCGGATTTTGCGAGCGCGGATAGGAAGGCGTTAAATTCAACACCACGCCGATTTCACCGTCAAGGTTTGCAGCGCGATATGCCCGAACCGCTATCGAATGCGCCAGTACGGTGTGATACGCCACGGTGGCTGCACGTTTGAAATCCACCACATTAGGGTAATGGAAGTCATACAGATAACCGCCTTCAACCGGGACAATGGGCTCGTTAAAGGTAAACCAGTGCTTCACCCGGTTGCCGAACAATGTAAAACACGTCTGTGCGTAGCGGCCAAACGCCTCGACCACTTCACGGTTTTCCCAGCCGCCTTTCTCCTGCATCACCATCGGCATGTCGAAGTGGAACAGGGTGATAAATGGCGTAATGCCTTGTGCCAGCAGCTCGTCGATGACGTTGTTATAGAATTCTACGGCTTCAGGATTAACCTCGCCCGTACCGTCCGGGATCAGGCGCGACCAGCTCAGAGATGTACGGAAGCTGTTGTGCTTCAGCTGTTTGAGCAGTGCGATGTCCTGTTTCCAGTGCTGATAAAAGGTCGAGGTAGTTGCCGGGCCAACGCCCTGATGGAAACGACCTGGCTGACGATCGAACCACACGTCCCACGTGGTCTGGCTTTTGCCGCCGTTCAGGCTATCCCCTTCGGTTTGCAGTGCCGAGCAGGCACTGCCCCACCAGAAGTTTTCTGGAAAACGGTATCGCATTGTTGTTGCTCCATTGCTATTTATACGTTCTGGCAACAATACGTGTTTTTGCGATACAGAAACCGGTTACAGTACTCATTTCTCAACCAAATGCCTATAAATCCGGACATTCAACTTTGCCAAGGGCTTCCCAGTAGTTGTTCTGATTGCTTCTTTGAATTGCCAGAATGGCTTCGCGGATGTGCTGCTGATTACGCGTATCAGCCATAATCGTTTTTTCCCACACCTCATCCGATGGCGACCCTTGCGGGGTGCAAATCTTACGCAAGTCCTTCATAACAGTATTCTTTTCGTGTACAGCCTGCAGACTGCCATAAGCCGAGTCGGCTTGCGCCAGGCCGGGTAGCGTGAAAAGGACGGCAATAATCGGAAAAATAATTCGTTTCATGATAATAATCCTTGTTGTCTATGCGCATCATCTCAAGAGTAAGTGTAGACGGCATACGATTCACTCAGCACCCTGTGTTAATGTCTAAAAATAAATCAGCCAGAAGTTGTAGTTATTTCAGGAGGATAGGATGCAAATTCAGATTACAGATACGATTACCGAAGATGATCAAAATGCCCTGCTTGCCGGATTGCGCGCTTACAATCGCCAGTTCCTGAGAACCACCAATTTTGGTGACCTGGCGGTGTATTGGCGTGATGATCGCAATGAAATTCTGGGTGGGCTGATCGGCAAAATCAAAGGTGAATGGCTGTGTATAGATTTTCTGTGGATGCATGACTCGCTGCGTAAAGGCGGTTATGGCACACAATTGATGCAGGCCGCCGAACAGACGGCGCGTGAGAGAGGATGCCTGCATGCGCTGGTGGATACCATGAGTTTCCAGGCGCTGCCGTTTTATCAGAAAAACGGCTATCAGCTGCAAATGACCCTCGATAACTTCCCGGAAACCGGTTCCGCACGCCATTATTTGTCGAAAACGTTTTGATGACCGGAAGGTCTGGATGCCGCCTCACTTTCTTGCGTAGCAGAATAGTGTATGTTCTGAACAATCATTTATTTCTTAAGCGGTAAAGAGATGAGACGGATTGAGATAATACTGGGAGAGCTGGAACGGCTGACGCGAGGACTGAATCTTGCCCATCTGGCGCAGGAAACGGCGTTTACAGCGGAGGCCATCGGCTTTAACCTCGGGCTGGCGCGCAACTCAGTCAGTAAAGATCTCAATCAGCTCTGGAACGACGGCCTGGCGATTAAAAGCCGCGGGCGTCCGGTATTCTTTCTGCATCGTCAGGCAATTGAAACGCTGCTGGGGCGCAAACTGGATGAGTCCGAGCGTGAAGTGCAAACCGTTGCTGACCTGTTGCCTGTTCAGGAAAACCAGGCAACAGACGATCCCTTTTCCGGCCTGATTGGTTACGATCGCAGCCTGCGTGATGCGGTGGAAAAAGGCCGCGCGGCGGTGCTGTATCCCCACGGGCTGCATGTTCTGCTGACCGGTCCCTCCGGCGTTGGTAAAACCTTTTTTGCCGAACTGATGCACCGTTTCGCCTGTGAACGTGCAGCGGGAACGCCTCCACCGTTGGTCTATTTTAACTGCGCGGAATACGCGCATAACCCGGAACTGCTCTCTTCGCACCTGTTTGGTCATCGACAGGGGGCGTTTACCGGCGCAAACGAGAATAAACCCGGTTTGGTCGAACAGGCTGATGGTGGCTATCTGCTGCTTGATGAAGTGCATCGCCTGCCGTATGAAGGTCAGGAAAAGCTGTTTTCTATTCTCGACAAAGGTGAATACCGGCCGCTGGGTTCAAGCGCTGTGGCGCGGTCTATTTCAGTTCGCCTGATATGTGCGACCACCGAACCGGTAAGCTCGGCGTTGCTACGCACCTTTCAGCGACGTATTCAGGTATGTATCGATCTCCCCGGTATCCGCCAGCGTTCGGTGGAGGAGCAGGTTGAACTGATTGTTGGTTTCTTACAGCGTGAGAGCCGCAAAATCGAGCGTACGATAAGCATCGACCGTACCCTGCTGCTCTGGCTGCTGAATAAGCCGCTGGAAGGCAATATTGGTCAGCTCAAGAGCGACATTCAGTTTCTCTGCGCCCAGGCCTGGGCCTCGGGGATGACGGAGCACAGCGATACGCTACAGCTGGATAAACGTCTGACCGAGATCCCCTTTAACGCCACGCCGGAACAACGTCTGTTGGTTGGGGCGCTGTTCGAAGGCAAAGAGCACCTGAGCATCGATGCCCGCACGTTGCCGGCACTGAAAAATTCGCTGGCCACCGGAGCTGAAATTGAGGAGAGCGATCTCTTTTACAGCTTCCTGACCCGGGAATACATCAACCTGCGTAACAGCAACGTACCGCCAGCCGAAACGCTGGCAATCCTCAAAAACAAACTCAGCTCGATTTTTGAATATGGTCTCTATAGCCGCGATAGCGTGGCGCATCCCCCACGCTATGGCGATCAGATTGAAGAGCGAGTCACGCTGCTGATCGGCTGCGTTGAGCAGGTGCTTGGTTTTACGCTGCCGGAAAATCTGGTTAACCCGCTGCGTAAACACTTTCTGGCGCTGATTGGCTACGTGCAGCGCGGCCTTATTCCGCAACTTTATTCTTCCAGCCTGATCCTCGATCGCTGCAAAGATGAATATGAAAACGCCACGCTGTTATGCCGAAAAATCAATGAACTGCTGCATATTCAGTGTCCGGCGACGGAAGTGGTCTGGCTGTGCCTGTTCCTCAAAGAGTGCCGTCATTATCGCCAACGGATTGACGCCAGTCCGGACTGCGGGGTGATTTTGATTGCCCACGGCGCGACGACCGCCACAAGCCAGGCGCAGTACGTGAATCGCGTGCTGGAGCGCGAGGTGTTCAGCGCTATTGATATGCCTTTCGAGCAGTCGGTGCATGACACGCTGGAGGCCCTGACGCAGATGATCCAGACCCGGCAATATCGCCGATTGATCCTGATGGTGGATATTGGCTCACTGGTCCATTTTGGCAGTACGATCAGCAAATTATTTCAGATAGACGTTCTGCTGATGCCCAATATCACGCTCACCAGTCTGCTGGAGATAGGGCTGGATTTGAGCTACGAAACCAGTGACTTACCGCAGCTGGCGGCGTTGATGCAGAGCAAAAATATTCCCTGTCAGCTCTGTACGCCGCAGCAGGAAAACAGCGGTAAAGTGCTGGTTATCTCCTGCATCACCGGGATGGGAACGGCAGAAAAAATCAAAAAGGTTCTGGAAGAGAGCTTCGGCGAACTGATGTCGCAGGACACACGGATGGTGATCCTCGATTACAACGAAGTTCGCAGCCTGGAGCGCGTTCAGCAGGCGATTAACGCCAGTGAACGTCTGGCGGGAATCGTGGGTACTTTCCAGCCGGGACTGCCGGATATTCCATTTATCTCGCTCGAAGAATTGTTCTCTGAGCAAGGCCCCGAGCTGGTGCTCAGCTTGCTGACGCCAGATCTCTCCAGCAGCGAACGCCGACTGGAGATGGAGCGCAGCGCGATGCGCTTTATCAGCGCGTTGACCATGGAGAGCATCATTAACCATATTTCGGTGCTCAACCCACAGCGTATTCTGAAAGAGATGGAAGGCGTGTTGAATCATCTGACCACCGCGCTTTCGCTGAAACCGAGCCGCCAGGTGACACTGCGCTTCCTGATCCACTGCTGCTGTATGGTCGAGCGTATCGTGATTAACCGTAAACCGTTACAGATGGCGCTGGAGAACAAGCCGGATCTGGATGTTCGCGCGTTTAGTGTCATTAAATCTGCTTTCCTGCCGATTGAAGAGGCCTATGCCATTCGCTTATCGGACGCGGAATATTTTTATATCTACGAATTGCTGTATAGCTAATCCCTTGCCCGGTGGGGCTTTGCGCCCCGCCTGCACCCACAACTCCCCCGCGTGACACAAATTCTGGCACAGCCTTTGCTCTGTTTACCTATGTCTATGTAATCGAGCCAGGAGGCCATTTTGACTACCACTGAATCCTTGCCCCAGATCCTGCTGCTGACCCATGGCGGCTGGGGGCAACAGCTTTGCAACAGCCTGCGCATGGTGATGGGTGAAATCAAAGGCGTGACGGAAATTGCGCTGATGCCTGTTGATACGCTTGGCGAGTTTTATCAGCGCGTCGAAGCCGTAGTGAAAGCTATGCCGGAAGGCTCACTGATCCTGACCGATTTTATTGGCGGCACCACGTCTAACGTGGCGGCACGGCTGAGCGCCGATTACCCGGTGGCTGTCATTTCCGGGCTCAACGCCTCTTTGTTACTGGAGGCGCTCGACAAACGCGAGCATGGCCAACTGACCACCTGCGTGGCCGAACTGGTCGAGGCCGGGCGTAGCAGCTGCCTGGACGTTGTTGCCCACGTACGTCAATTACAACAATCACAATAAGGAATAAACATCATGGCAAACATCGTCTTATGTCGTATCGATAGCCGTCTGATTCATGGACAAGTGGTGACCAAATGGGTTGGGCAATCTCAGGCAAACCGGATTGCGGTGGTCAGCGATGAGCTGGATGCCGATCCATTTATGAAAAATATCTACCTGATGGCCGCGCCGCCGAACATCAAAGTGGATTGTTTCGGTAACCAAAGTTTTGCGGCAGCCTGGAAAGAAAACCAGCTTGGTGACGGCAAAGTGCTGGTGCTGTTCCCCTCTCTGGCTGCGGTTCAGGAAGCGGTTCAGTTGGGATTTGATGTCACCACCATTCAGGTCGGTGGGCTGGGCGGTGGGCCAAATCGCAAAGCAGTATTCCAGAACATTACGCTGGATGAAAAAGACGTCGGCATCCTGAGCGACCTGAAAAATCGTGGGATTCAGGTGTTCTTCCAGACTATCCCGGAAGATAAGCCGCAGTCGCTGGACGATATCCTGAAAAAATTCTAATTCTTTGATAACAGGGTACTTAATTATGGATACTTTAGTCTTCGCAAGCCTGATGGGGTTGTATTACTGGTTTGCCCGTTTACGCCTTGGCTACACCTTCTCCGCCATGCTGCTACAACCCGTCGTGATTGCCGTATTCGTTGGCCTGCTGTTAGGCAACATGGAAACGGCAATGATCATCGGCGCAGGTATGCAGCTGGTTTATCTCGGCGTGACCTCCACGCCAGGTGGCAACGTCCCGTCGGATCCCGCGCTGGCTGCCTGCATTTCAATTCCTATCGCCGTGAAGGCCGGAATGGACCCGAACCTGGCTATCGCACTGGCGATCCCGTTTGGCGTGATCGGCGTGTTCCTCGACCAGTTGCGCCGCACGTTAAACGCAGCGTGGGTGCATATGGCCGACAAGCATGCGGAAACGGCAAACATGGCGGGCATTATGCGCTGTGCGTTCCTCTACCCGGCGTTGCTCGGACTGGTACTGCGTTTCCCGGTGGTCTTCGCCGCTAACTATTTTGGTCAGGACGTTGTGGAAAGCTTCCTTAAGCTGATGCCGCACTGGCTGACGCACTCCTTTGAAATTATGGGCGGCATTCTGCCGGCGCTGGGCTTCGCCATCACCATAATGGTGATCGGTAAAAAGAGCCTGTTGCCATGGTTTATCGGCGGTTTCTTTGCGGTGCTGTACCTGAAGGTAGACATCATGGCGATGGCAATCTTTGGTACCTGCGTGGCCTTCCTGATTAAAGGTCTGGCGAAAAATGAAGGAGCAGCATGATGAGCAGCGACGTAATGCAGCATGAACTGGTGGAGCGCGCGCGAGAAAGCGGCACGCTGACCAAAGCAGACATCACCAAAGCCTGGTTTATCTACTGGCTGGGCGCGGAAGTTTCCAGCTCCTATGAGCGTTTGCAAAGCCTGATTTTCTGCGCCTCGATGACGCCGATCATCAAAAAACTCTACCCGCAAAAAGAGGAGCAGGTGGAAGCACTGAAACGTCATCTGAACTTCTTCAACTCAGAGCAGACGTTCGGGGCGGTGATTCAGGGGATCTCCATCGCGATGGAGGAGCAGAAAACGCGCGGCGAGCCAATCAGTGACTCCTCAATTACCGGGATAAAAACGGGCTTGATGGGTCCACTGGCCGGGATGGGGGACTCCATTATCTGGGCCGCCGTGATGCCGCTGTTAATTGCTATTTTCATCCCGTTTGCCGCCAATGGCAGCGCGATGGGCGGAATTGTACCGTTAATCCTCTACCCCGCCATTACGCTGGCAATTAGCTACGGCATGGTGCACAAAGGTTATACGCTGGGGCGTGACTCGATAATTGGGCTGCTGCAGGGAGGGCGAATAAAGGAGCTTATCTACGGCGCGAACGTGCTGGGCTTGATCATGATGGGTGCGCTGTCGGCAAGTTACGTCAAGATCACCACGCCGTTAAAACTTAGCGCCCTGAAAGGCTCTGAAGTGGTGGTTCAGCAAATCCTCGACTCTATTGCCCCCGGCCTGTTGCCGCTGGCGGCGGTGTTCGCCATTTATTTCTATCTGGTGAAGAAAGGACCGCGTTACACCACGATTTTACTGTCGATTGTCGCGCTCAGCGTGGTCTGTTCGCTGCTGGGAGTGCTGTAAGCCATGACACAGAACATCTACCAACAATTGGGGCTAAAACAGGTCATTAACGCCTGCGGCAAGATGACGATTCTGGGCGTTTCCAGCGTGGCGCCGGAAGTGATGCAAGCCACCGCGCGAGCTGCTTCAGCCTTTGTTGAAATTGATCGACTGGTGGATCGCACCGGAGAACTGGTTTCCCGCTACACCGGGGCTGAAGACAGCTATGTCACCTCCTGTGCATCGGCGGGTATTGCTATCGCTGTTGCCGCCGCTATTACTCGCGGTGACCAGGCGCGAGTCACGCTGATGCCGGATAGCTCAGGTATGGCCAATGAAGTGGTTATGCTGCGCGGGCATAACGTTGACTACGGTGCACCCATCACCAGCGCCATCCGTTTGGGCGGTGGGCGGGTGGTGGAGGTTGGCTCAAGTAATCTGGCGGCCCGCTGGCAGCTGGAGAGCGCGATTACCGACAACACCGCCGCGCTGCTGTACGTGAAGTCGCACCACTGCGTGCAGAAAGGGATGTTGAACATTGCGGATTTTGTGCAGGTCGCGCAGGTTCACAACCTACCGCTGATTGTCGATGCCGCCGCCGAGGAAGATTTACACGCCTGGGTGGCGAGCGGGGCGGATATGGTGGTCTACAGCGGAGCAAAAGCTTTTAACGCGCCGACCTCCGGATTTATCACCGGGAAGAAACAGTGGATTGCCGCGTGTAAAGCACAGCACCACGGGATTGCCCGCGCGATGAAAATCGGCAAAGAGAATATGGTTGGACTGGTGTATGCCCTGGAAAACTACCATCAGGGACAAACCGTGGTCACTGCCGAAGCGCTCCACCCTGTGGCGCAGGCGATTTCAGAGATTCGCGGACTGGATGCGGATATTGAGCAGGACGAAGCCGGGCGCGCCATCTGGCGGATTCGTATTCGGGTGAATGCGCAGGTGCTGGGAATGGATGCTTACGCCGTAGAAACGCAACTGCGAGAGGGCGCTATCGCGATCTACGCTCGCCGTTACAACCTTCATCAGGGCGTATTTAGTCTTGACCCGCGTACGGTCGCAGAAGGGGAAATGGCGCTGATCGTGGCCCGACTAAAGGAGATTGCAGAACATGCAGTACATTAATTTTTATCGCAATAAAGTGGCTATTAACGTGCTGGCGAAGGATATCGCCAATGCGCGGGAAATCTATGATGCTGCCGAAGGCCACGCGGTGATCGGCATTCTTTCGGCGCAGTTCTCCTCGGTTGAGGAAGGGGTTAAGGAAGTAAAACGCTGGATGAACGACGTGCCGTCGATTTCCGTGGGGTTGGGGGCGGGCGATCCGGCGCAGTATTACAAAGCGGCGATGATTGCCTCACAGGTCCATCCGGCACACGTCAACCAGACCTTCACCGGCTGTGGGTTTGCGGCAGGCGCCTTGGCGGCAACGGGCGGTGAACAGACCCATATCAACGCGTTAGTTAGCCCCACGGGCACGCCGGGGGAAGTGTTGATCTCGACCGGGGTTAGCAGCAGCCAGGGCACGCCAGCCCGCGTTTCCTGCGATGCAGCGGTCCGTATGATGTTGGATTCAGGAGCCCATGCGGCGAAGTTCTTCCCGATGGGCGGTGAGCAGTCGCTGCCTGAGCTATACACACTGGCGACGACCGCTGCACGTAACGGCATGACGCTGATTGAGCCGACCGGCGGTATCGATCTCGATAACTTCGGCGTTATCCTGCAATCCTGTCTGGAGGCGGGAGTACCGCGCGTCATGCCGCATGTTTACAGCTCGATTATCGACCCACAGACAGGCAAGACCCGGCCTGCAGATGTCGTCAGGTTGATGGAGATAGTCAAAGCCCTGGTGTGATGTCGCCATTGCCGGATGGCTCATAAAAATGCCCGGAGGTGATCACGCTTACCGGGCATTTTTGCGAACGCTATTCCCTGAAAATGAATACATTGCAAAAGCATGTATTTATCCGCCAAGCCGCCTCGCAGATAGAAAAGTTCCCAGATGTTGTGTGTGCGACTGGCGAGTAAGGTTCCGTCATCTTGTTCTTCTGGTGACGGACCGCCATGAAAAAACCAACAACTTCTACGCCGCATGATGCGGTATTTAAAAAATTCTTAAGCCATCCAGAAACGGCACGGGATTTTCTTGATAGCTATCTCCCCGCACCATTACGTGAACTTTGCGATCTGAACACACTGAAGCTGGAGCCAGGGAGTTTTATTGAGGAAGACCTGCGTGCCAGTTATTCCGATGTTCTGTGGTCGCTAAAAACGAGAACCGGTAAAGGCTATATCTACGCGTTGATTGAACACCAGAGTTCACCGGATGCCCATATGGCATTTCGGATGATGCGTTACGCCATTGCCGCGATGCAGAATCACCTTGATGCCGGGCACAAAACGCTGCCGCTGGTGATTCCGATACTTTTTTATCATGGCATCGCCAGCCCGTACCCTTTTTCACTGTGCTGGCTGGATGAATTTGACGATCCAGAAACTGCGCGGCAGCTTTATGGCGCGGCCTTCCCGCTGGTCGATATCACGGTGGTCTCTGATGATGAGATTATGCAGCACCGGCGAGTGGCGCTCCTGGAACTTGTCCAGAAGCATATACGCGAGCGCGATTTGATGGTGCTGGTCGATAAACTGGTTGCCCTATTGATTAAGGGACACGCTAATGACAGTCAGGTAGAAACTCTATTTAATTACCTGGTGCAGTCTGGCAGCGCATCGCGTTTTGAGGCGTTTATTCGACAGGTTGCCCTGCGCGTTCCACAGCATAAGGAGAGATTAATGACGATTGCAGAATGCTTACGTGAGTCGGGTCATCGCAGTGGCCTGCAGGAGGGACTGCAAAAGGGTTTGCTAGAGGGCAAAAAGGACGAAGCGTTGCGGATAGCCCATGCCATGCTTGAGAAGGGGATCGATCGTGAACTGGTGCTAGTTATTACCGGGCTTTCCATTGATGAGCTAACGGCGCATTCCGGCTAATTATCTCTTTTCTCGTTATGCTTTTTTCTTCTTGCTGATGCTTTTTCGTTTTTTAAACCGCAGCGACCTTCCCGCTATAGTCATTTCATTACTCATCAGGCGGTTATTGCAAAAGGATAAAACGTGAAGCTGAAGATACCTTATTTCGGGGCCGGGGCGGCGGTATTACTGGCGGGATTATTGCTGGCAGGGTGCGATCAACAGAGCAGTGATGCAAAGCATATAAAAGTGGGTGTAATTAACGGCGCAGAGCAGGATGTGGCGGAGGTCGCGAAGAAAGTCGCTAAAGAAAAATATGGCCTGGAGGTGGAGCTGGTGGGGTTTAGCGGTTCTCTGCTGCCCAACGATGCCACCAATCATGGTGAGCTGGATGCTAACGTCTTCCAGCACCGTCCGTTCCTCGAACAAGATAATAAAGCACACGACTATAAGCTGGTTGCGGTGGGCAATACCTTTGTGTTCCCGATGGCTGGTTATTCGAAGAAAATCAAAACTGTCGCCGAACTAAAAGACGGTGCAACAATAGCGATACCTAACGACCCGACCAATCTGGGTCGGGCGCTGTTGCTACTGCAAAAAGAGAAGTTAATCACCCTTAAAGCGGATACTGGCCTGCTGCCAACAGTGCTGGATATTACGGATAATCCGCGGCATTTGAAAATTATGGAACTGGAAGGTGCGCAGCTGCCGCGCGTATTGGACGATCAGAAAGTGGATGTGGCGATTATCAGTACCACCTA
>ERZ1026931.876-NODE-876-length-11525-cov-4.164255_pt1 | contig 11525 bp, 10 predicted proteins | sample MGYA00519253_ERZ1026931 | MGnify/ENA primary metagenome ERZ1026931 (study PRJEB26926, sample SAMN06164831) | human gut metagenome | biome: ENVO:00009003; feature: ENVO:2100002; material: ENVO:00002003 | host: Homo sapiens | place: USA | collected 2012 ... | reverse complement strand
AGACGGCATACGAGATGCAGAGTAGTCTCGTGGGCTCGGAGATGTGTATAAGACACAGGCCCGTCTGCAAGGAAAAGCCCTCCTTGAAGTAACCGCTGTTGACGACAACTCGCGCCGCCGTCTCGGCAAGCAGCAGGTCGTGCGGGTTGGTCGTAAAGCGAGTTGCCCCGCTGCTGATTTTCGTCGCGTCGCCTACCGCGTCCACCTTTACTATATAGTCCACGTAATGCTCGGCTATGGCAAAGGGCGCGTTGGGATAACCGACAATATTGTCCGTCAGTATTATGACCTTTTTTGCGTAGCGCGCGTCAACCATGGCGTAGCCCAAGGAGCCGCACACCGATTTTTCGTCCCCGTCGCGGCTGTAACCGTTGGCGTTTCCCATCGTGTCGCAGCTGCTCGCGCCGAGAAAGGCAACGTCTATTTTCAGGTCGCCGTCCTTTATCGCCGCCGCCCTGCCGCCGTGCGAGCGGAACAGCACCGGCTCCTCCATGAGTCCGTGGCTCACCGCGTCCGCAAGCTTTCCGCGCAGACCGCTTGTGTTGATTTTTGTAATCACGCCGTTTTTGATGTGCTCGATAAGCGGCGCGTGAACGTCGGAAAGACTGCTCGGCGCAATGGTGAGATTTTTGAAGCCCATTTCTGCAAGCTTGTCGATGACAAGATTCACGACGTGGTCGCCCTCGCGGAAATGGTGGTGGAAGGATATGGTCATGCCGTCTTTCAATCCGCTTGCCCTGATTGCCTGTTCAAGCGTAACCACCTTTTCGCTGGACCTTTGAAGCTCGTTTCTCGAATCGAAGCAGCGCGGTCTGACGCGTTTGTTCCAATTTTCGCTGTAAAGTGGCATATTGTATTTTTTAAGCAATTCCTTGGGAATTTTGTTGTTCTCTTTTTCTTTCATTTTTCCGCTCCCGTCAATCCACAACGATATGCACCGCGCGCGCAAGCTCGAGCGTGCGCTCCGCTCTCAAAACTACCGGCTTGTCAATCATTTTTCCGTTGAGACTCACCACGCCGCTGCCCTTGGCCTCCGCCTCCTTCAAGGCGGCGATGATTCTTTTCGCTTTGTCTATTTCCGCCGTCGTGGGCGTGAAAATTTCGTTCACGGGGTTGATTTGTCTGGGATTGATGACGGATTTGCCGTCAAAGCCCAACTGTTTAATAAACCTTACCTCCTCCTTGAACGTGTCCATATCGTTCAGGTTGGAAAACACCGTGTCCACGGCGTCTATACCCGCCGCACGGGCGGCGACCACAATGGTCTGACGCGCGAGCAGCAGCTCGCTGCCCTCCTTGCTGCGCGTGGTTTTGAGGTTTGCGCAATAGTCCTCCGCGCCAAGCGCGATACCCATCATACGCTTGCTCGCCGTTGCGATTTTGTAAGCGTTGACCACTCCGAGCGCCGACTCTATCGCCGCCATGATGAGAGTTCTTCCCACAGGTATGCCGGCAAGCTTTTCCACGCGCTCGATTTCCTCCTCAAGCTCCGTGATTTCCTCCGCCGTCTCCGTCTTAGGCATACGTATGACGTCGGCGCCCGCCCTTACCATGGCTTCGACGTCGGCGCGCCCGAACTCGGTGGACAGCGGATTGACTCTGACAACCTTTTCAACCCCGCCGTAGTCAATGGTTTTCAAGGCATTGTAAACAAGCAGTCTCGCCGCGTCCTTTTCGGCAAGGCTGACGGAATCCTCCAAATCGAACATTATCGAGTCAGCGCCGTAAATATGCGCGTCTCTCATCATGCTGGGATTGTTGCCCGGCACGAACATCATGGTTCTTCTCAATCTTTTCTGCATATTCTCTGCTCCGTTTTTCCTCAAAAAAATAAATGGCGAAAAAATTTCTTCGACGAGAAACTTATTCCCATTTATTTCTGTCCTTGCCAAGAGCGCGTATCAACGCCGCCTTGACTCTCGCCCTTATTGTGCAATCCAACGCGCCCTTGTCCGTCGCGTCGACAAAGCCGTCCTTGACGCCCATTTCGGCAAAGGTCTCCGAAATGACTTCCTTGATTCTTTTTCCGAATTGGTTGGCAACCGTACTGTCAAGTCTGATTGTCAGCCCCTTGCCCTCGTTAGGCTCCAGCTCGATAAGTATGTCTCCGGACTCCAACGTACCTGCCGCGGCAGGCTGCTTAAGCTCCATTTGACCTTAACCTCCAAAAATATTTATTTTCGGCTTATGCCAATCGAATTGATTATAAGTGAGCGCGGACAAAAAAGCAACTATTTGCAAAAATATTGACTTTATTTGACATGCGCTTAAAAAAAAGTTATACTACTTTCATTATGGAATTTAAAAGTTATATCTCATCCGTGCTCGACCTTGACGGACTGAGTTCCGACGAAGTCGCCTCCCTGCTTCAGGACGTCGCCGACCCGCGTATGGGCGACGTTGCCCTGCCCTGCTTCAAGCTTGCAGCGCGCCTTAAAAAGCCGCCGCAGGCAATCGCCGCGCAGATAGCGGAAAAATTCACGTCGGACGGGCTTGTGGAACGCGCGCAGGCGGTAAACGGCTACGTCAATTTCTTTTTCGACAGAAAAGCCGCCTCGCGGAGAATTCTCGCAGAGCTTCCGGACATGAACGGCGAGCTTTTGAAAGACGTCGGACAGGGACGCACGATTTGCATAGATTACAGCTCGATAAACATAGCCAAGCCCTTTCACATCGGACATCTCGGCACCACCGCGATAGGCGGCAGCCTCTGCAAAATCTTCAAGGCGCTCGGATACTCTGCCGTCGGCATAAACCATCTGGGCGATTGGGGCACGCAGTTCGGCAAGCTGATTGTCGCCTTCAAAAAATGGAGCGACAGAGAAACCATAGAAAAGGGCGGCGTGCGCGCCTTGCAGGAAATTTACGTTCGGTTCCACCGCGAGGAGGAAACCGACCCCTCCTTGACAGACAAGGCGAGGGAGTGGTTTGCAAAGCTCGAAAAAGGCGACGAAGAAGCAACCGAGCTGATTTCCTTTTTCAAAAAAATCACTCTCGACGAGGTGGAAAAGGTTTACAAGCGCCTAAACGTCTCTTTCGACAGCTACAACGGCGAAAGTTTTTACAACGACAAGATGCAGCCGGTTTTGGACGTGCTCAAACAAAAGGGACTTGCGAAAATGTCCGAGGGCGCGCTTGTCGTGGAGCTTGAAGAATACGGCATGCCCCCCTGCCTGTTGGTAAAGGCGGACGGCGCGACGCTTTACGCCACGCGCGACCTTGCCGCCGCGCTGTATCGCAAGAGTACCTACGGTTTTGACAAATGTCTCTACGTCGTCGCTTATCAGCAGAATCTCCATTTCCGACAGATTTTCAAGGTTTTGGAGCTTGCCGGCTTTGACTGGGCGAAGGACATGGTGCACGTGGCTTACGGCATGGTGTCTCTCGAAGAAGGCAGCATGAGCACGCGCAAGGGCAATGCCGTGTGGCTTGCAGACGTATTGGACAAGGCGGTGGAAAAGGCTCTCGATATAATCACCGAAAAAACGCCCGACCTTGAAAACAAACGGGAAACCGCCGAGCAAATCGGCGTGGGAGCGGTCATGTTTTCCGCGCTGTGCAACGCAAGAATTAAGGACATAACTTTCAGTCTCGACCGCGTACTCAATTTCGACGGGGAGACCGCGCCCTATCTGCAATATACTTATGCCAGATGCCGCTCCATAGAACAAAAAATAAAACAGACGCGCATAGCCCCCGACCCGAACGGAATAGACAACGACGAGGCGTGGGAAGTAATAAGGCACATTGAAAAATTCGTCCGCACGGTGGAAACCGCGGCGGAGAGATACGAGCCGAGTTTGATAAGCAACTATCTTATAGATTTGGCGCAGGTATTCAATCGTTTTTATCTCGCGCACAGAGTCATCAACGAGGACAAGGGCGTGGAAAACGCCCGCCTTGCTCTCGTCAAAACAGTGGCGAATATCCTCAAAAGAGGTCTTGCCCTTTTGGGTATTGCCGCACCGGAAAAAATGTAAAAGCAAATCAAAGGGGCGACGTCCGTTCGGACGTCGCCCCTTTTCTTTTAAGGGAGATTCCACCTTCCTTCAAAAAAGCGTTTATGCCGTCATCAAGCCGTAGTCCGAGCAACCGTAATTTCTACGGGATATTCCGCTTCTATGCTCGAAGGAGCGACAATTGACGCGGAAGCGGGTTCTTTCAGAAATCTCACTATGGTAACGACCGCGCTCGTGCAAATTGCCGCCAGCAAAACCGCCATAAGCGCAAAGATGATTTTTCTTTCTGTCGATTTGGTCATATGCGCACCTCCTTTACATATTTGCGACTATATTATACCATAGTTTTCAAATATTGCAACTGTTTTGCGCATATTTTATGAAAATATTTTTATTATTTTTTCTTAATTTTCAAATCCTGCAAACAACGCCCATGTTCAGCGTCAAGCAAAGCGGATTCATTCGATTTTTTCGATGATTATCGGAGAAGACTCGGGTTTTTCGTCGCCCAGCGCAAAAGCGTCCGCCGCAAGCCCGACGGCTTTTTCAAAAAGCTTTTCGTCCGAACAGTACAGCGTGACGCACGTTTCCCCCTCCGCCGCGAAATCGCCCTTCTTTTTGCGGAGAACTATACCCGCCGACAAATCTATCCCGTCCTCCTTTTTGTTTCTTCCCGCACCCAACGCAAGGCACGTCTCTCCGATTTTTTCGGCGTTTATTCCGACAACGAAGCCGCCGCCCTTCAATTTTACATCCATTGAAAAGGGCGCGTTGCAAATCCTTTCGGGAGCGTTCAAAAAAGCCGTGTCGCCGCCCTGCGCCGCCACCCACTCCTTGAATTTTTTTAGCGCGCCGCCCGTTTCGAGCGCCTCGCGGACTCTTTCCTCAGCTTCTTTTGCGGAAATTCCGAGCGCAAGCCGCGTCATCTCGGAAGCAAGCGCAAGGCACAGCTCTGTCAGACGCGGTTCCCCCCTGCCCCGCAAAACCTCCGCCGCTTCGGCAACCTCCAATGCGTTTCCCACGCAATAGCCCAGCGGCTCGTCCATATCCGTCACAAACGCCGTTGCCCTGCGTCCTGCAAGGCGGGCGACAAGCGTCATTTCGCGGGCGAGAGTTTCGGCAAACCTCCGCGTTTTGGCAAAAGCGCCGCTGCCCGTTTTGACGTCAAGCACTATGTTGGGCGCGCCGGCAGCCAGCTTTTTGCTCATTATGCTCGAAACAATGAGCGGAACGCTGTCCACCGTGGCGGTAAGGTCGCGCGCGGCGTAAAGCTTTTTGTCGCAGGGCGCGAGGTTTTTTGTCTGCGCAACGACGGCAATGCCCGTTTTTTTGGCAATACGGGCAAATTCCTCCTCGTCAAGCTTGGTTTTAAAACCCGGTATGGATTCCAGCTTGTCTACGGTGCCGCCGGTAAAGCCCAGACCGCGCCCGCTCATCTTCGCCACGGTTACGCCGCAGCAGGCGGCAAGAGGAGCCACCGCAAGCGTGGTTTTGTCTCCGACTCCGCCTGAGGAGTGCTTGTCGGCGCAAGCCCTCCCCCAACCGCTCAAATCAAGACTGTCTCCGCTTTTTGCCATTGCGTTTGTCAGGGCAAGCGTTTCCGCTCTCGTCATGCCGTTGAAATAAACCGCCATGAGAAACGCGCCTGTCTGCTCGTCCGAGGCAAAGCCGTTTGTCACGCTTTGCGTGAAAAAGGAAATTTCCTCTTCCGTAAGCTCTTCCCCGTCGCGTTTGCGTTTTATTATGTCGTAGATGCGCATTTTTACCAATCCTCTTTTATGTCCAGCTTGACGTCGCTGTAAAACTCCTTGTATTTACGCCTGAATTTTTCGGCGTCCTTTTCAGGAGCCTCCCGCAAAAAATCGTCGTAGTCCGGTCCGTCGTCGTCCATAAACTCGGACAGGCGCATAAGCTCGTATTTGTCCATAGCCTAATTCCCCTTTTTCAGCGTAAAAGAACGGGGCAGAAGCCCGCCCAGCGAAAACTCCGCCGTTTCGCCGCCGCTTTCGGATAAAATCAAAAAATCCTCCGAGCAAAATTCACTCATAACCTGACGGCATTCGCCGCAGGGCAGGCACAAGCCGTCTGAGTCGGGCGAAACCACGGCTATTGCCTTAAACTCTCTTTTGCCTGCCGCAACAGCCTGAACAAAAGCCGTCCGCTCGGCGCATACGGTTGACGAAAACGCCGAATTTTCCACGTTGCAGCCGACAAACATACTGCCGTCCGCGCACAGCAGGCAAGCGCCCACGCGGAACAAAGAATAAGGCGAATAACTGTTTCGCGCCGCCTCGCGCGCTTTTGAAAGCAGCTTTCCCTTCACAACGTCGTCGATGCTCACAAAACAATTTCCTCCGCAAAGCTTTTTCCCGTTTTGAGACCGAGTCCCAGCAGCTGCGCGACGGTGGCGCCTATGTCGCAGAAGCTTTCTCTGACGCCCAGATTCACGCCGCTTTTCAACCTCCTGCCGAATGCCACTATCGGCACGTATTCTCTTGTGTGGTCGGTGCTCACGTCCGACGGGTCGCAGCCGTGGTCGGCAGTGACAATCGCCGCGTCTCCCTCTCCAAGCAGCAAATCGAGCTTTTTCAGGTCGGAGTCGAAAGAGCTCAACGCCTTCGCATAGCCGTCCGCGTCGTTTCTGTGTCCGTATTTGCTGTCGAAATCCACCAGATTGACAAAAATCAGCCCTTTTATATCCCGCCTTGCAAGGTCGCAAGTCTTTTCCATACCGTCCCCGTTTGAGACGGTGTGTATACTTTCGGTAAGGCCGCGTCCGCAGAAAATGTCGCCTATTTTTCCCACGCCGACGCATTGCAGCCCCGCCGCCTTTACGACGTCAGTGAGCACCTCACCGTGCGGTTGAAGGGAAAAATCCTTTCTGTCCGATGTTCGTATATAGTCGGGTTCGTCGCCCTTAAAGGGACGTGCTATGACTCTGCCGACGGAGTATTTCCCCGTCATGATTTTTCTTGCTTTTTCGCAGACGGAATACAGCTCGTCAAGAGGCACCGAATCAATGTGCGCGGCAATCTGCATCACGCTGTCGGCGGAAGTATACACGATAAGCGCGCCCGTCTCCGACTGCTCCCTGCCGAAAACCTTCAAAACCTCCGTACCCGAATAGGGCTTGTTGCAAAGCACCCTCCTGCCCGTTTCTCTTTCAAGCGCGGCGACAATTTCGGGCGGAAAACCGTTCGGAAACACGGGCATTTTTTGACGGGAAACAAGCCCTGCAATTTCCCAATGTCCGCTCGTGGTGTCTTTTCCCGCCGAAAGCTCGCGCGCTTTGCCGAAGCACCCCTCGGGATGAGACGCGGGACAGCCGCAATCCACGCCGTCGATGTTGAACAATCCCTTGGATTTGAGAAAAGGGACGTTCAGAAACGGGCTTTTGCAAACCGCTCCCAGAGTATTCGCCCCCTCGTCGCCGAACAAAGCGGCGTCGGGCGCCGCTCCCACTCCGAAGCTGTCCGCCACAATCAAAAAAACACGTTTGAATTTTTCCATAATTTTATTCCGCAGTTTCCAGCGCGATTTCTATCATCTGAGTAAACGACGTCTGCCTTTGCTCTGCGGGCAGAGACTCTCCGCGCAAAGGACAGTCGCTGACGGTGAGCACCGCAAGCGCCCTTTTGCCGAATTGCGCCGCCTTCATGTAAAGCGCCGCAGTCTCCATTTCTACCGCAAGCACTCCCATACCTTTCCACTTTTCGAGCGAGTCGTCGTAAAAAACGTCGCTGCTCAATACGTTTCCCGTCCTAGCGCTGACGTTTCGCGCCAAAGCCGCGCTCTCCGCTTTTTTCAGCAGCCCGAAATCGCCTATCGGCGCAAAGTCGCCGGGCAGACGGTAGGATGCGGCAAACGCGCTGTTGGTGCATGCCGCCTGAGCCAGAACTATGTCGCGCAGGTTCACGTCGTCGGCAACCGCGCCCGCGCTTCCCACGCGGATAATGCACTCAACGCCGTAGCAATCGAAAAGCTCGTGGGCGTATATGGCAATGGACGGCATGCCCATACCCGACGCCATGACCGAAATCCTCTTGCCTGCGTAAAAGCCCGTCCAGCCGTTTATACCGCGCACGTTGTTTACAAGCCGCGCGTTTTCCAGATAATTTTCGGCTATAAAGCGCGCCCGCAGCGGGTCTCCGGGCATAAGCACCGTTTTGGCAAAGTCTCCGTATTTCGCAGTGTTGTGCGGAGTAGGCGTTTTCATATCTTTATCTCCTCCTCTATGAAATCGTTTCCGAGCAGTCCGCTGGCTCCTATTCTGTCGCAGCCGAGCAGGAGAAATTTCGCCGCCTGCTCAAAGGTTTTTATTCCTCCCGAAGCCTTTATTTTAAGCCCGTCGGGCAAATACCGTTTAAAAAGACTTACGTCCTCCTCCGTCGCCCCGCCTCCGCCGAAGCCCGTCGAGGTCTTGATGAAATCCGCTCCGCAGTCCCCGATCAGCTTCAAGGCAAGAAGCTTTTCTTCGCGCGTCAGAAAACAGGTTTCGGCAATCACTTTCAGTATATATCCCTCGGTGAGAGCGCGCAGAGCTTCAAGCTCGGTTTTCACGTATTCCGTTTCGCCCGCTTTGAGCGCGCCTATGTTGAGCACGACGTCTATTTCTTCCGCGCCGTCCTCCAGCATTCCCGCAATCTCGAAAATTTTTGCGTCGGTGGAAACGTAACCGTTGGGAAAACCCGCAACCCCGCACACCCTGATTTGTCCGTCGGCGGCGCGCACCGCGTCCTCCACATAGCAGGGCGGCACGCAGACGCTTGCGGCTTTGAACCTTGCCGCAATCAAGGTTGCCTGCTCCACGTCGGCGCGGCTTGCCGTCTGCTTCAAAACCGTATGGTCCGTCCTTGAAATCACGAAACTCTTTTTCATATCCATTTTTCCCTTCGTTTCGGTTTATTATATTCTTAAACTTACTTTTTGTCAAATCGGCAAAGCTCCGTCTGAGCTTCGCGGGGAGTTAAGCGGGTTAAGGGCGCGTTTACAAAACAAAGCGCCGCTTTTGCGGCGCTTTGACACTCTGTAAAAATTTTTGCGGTGCTCTTACACTGCCGCGTACTCCACGTCAAGCAGGGAAAGCGCTTTGTTCAGTTTCAATCGGTTGCATACTATTCTTTCGTCCACAATCAGCCAATTGCCCCTTTCTCCGTTGTGCGCGGGCTGAGCCAAAAGCAGACTCAGATATATCAGCAGTCTGTCCGTATTTTCTATGCCGGCAAGCTCTATCGCATTCTGTTCGGAATCGGAAAAAACAAGCTCGTTTTCAAAGCTTACGCCAAGACGTCCCTCCGACATGGTTTTCAACAGCGAATCCGCATACGCAACCACGCTTTTGACCTTGTCGTAAATGATTGCCGAAGCAACCTTCGTTTCGTTGAGCGCCTCCGTCAGACCGCCGAGTATTTCCGCCTCGTTGGCAGCCTGCGCCAGACTGACTTTCAGCGCGCCCGTATTGACGAACACATTTAGCTCGTAGTCCAGCTTTTCTTCAAGCTCCGCCGCTTTGGCGTCGAGATTGGCAAGCCGTCTTTCGAGATGCGCCGCCCTCTCCGCCGCGCGGGGAATCTCTTTTTCTCGGGGCAGAAGCTCAAGCGCGCGCTTTTCCGTATCCGTCCTTTCGGTGAGTTTTTCAAACAGATAATCGAAATTTTTTACGCCTCTGCGCGTCGCCTCTATATCCTCGTCGGAAAGGTCGGCTATCGCGCGTATCCACTCCTCGTTTCTTTCGGAGCTTTTGAGCATTTCCGACAGAGAACGTCTGCTTTCCTCCAGAGCCTTTTCCTTCACGTCGCAATCTATTTCGAGACAGCGCAGCTCTACGCGCTTGTCGAACACCTGACGGCTCAAATTTTCCTTGCTGTCGAAAAGCATATTGCGCTCGCTCTCCACCTCCTCCAGCTCGCCCTCAAGCTCGGCAAGCCTTTCCTCTGTTTCGCCGCCGGCAAACTCCTCCGCCTTTTCGCCCGCCGCCACGATTTCTCTTTCGTTGGCGCGTATTTTTTGCAGCGTCTCTATGATAAGCTCCTGAATCCTCAGACGCTTGTTGTCAAGCTGGTCTATGGTGTCGAGAATTGTTTTGTGCTGTTTGTAGGACAGCGACAGCCTGTCTCCTATGTCCGCAAGCTCGTGCTTGATTTGCTCGTTGGTCTGCATAATCACTTCCAGCCCGCCCTCGTCGGAAACGCTCCTGCGGTTGTCCGAAAGATAATTTAGGCGGGTTGTAAGCTCGGTCAGTCTGCCTTTCTTCTGTTCCAAATCGCGCTTCAAGGCTCTCAGCTCGGTCTCGTTTTTTACCACGTCCTCCTGAATACCCAGCAGGTATCTCGTCGCGCCGTTTGTTTCCAGAGATTTCAGATATTGCTGTGTGGACTCCGCCTGATTCTGCGCCACAAGCTCCAAATATTTTCTGTTTATATTGCTTTTTTCCTGCCGCAGGGACTCTATTTCGGCGTTGTTCACGGCTATATGCCGCGAAATTTCTCCCATCGCGCCTTTGAGCATAGCCGACGCGCGCATCGCCTCCTGCCTGTCCATAGTCCTGTTTGCAAGGTCGCTTTTGAGCCGCTCGATTTCAGGGTCGTCAAGCTGCGCGGGCAGCGCGGACATGACGGAAATATTGTCCGGCTCCTCTCGTCCCGCCAACAGCACCTGCCGCTTGAACTCCTCCTCCTTGGCAAACTGCTTTCTCACAAGAACGGTGGAAATGGACTCGCTCGATTGTTCAAGCCGCATTTCCTGAAAGCCGTTGTCCTCCAAAGCACGGCGGAAATTGTTGAGTTTTTCTTTAAGAGAGTCGTTTATAAGCGTCAGCTTGTCTATTTTCGCGTCGATAACGCTTACTATCGCGTCCTTTGCCTTCAACGGCGCTACCGTGCTGTCAAGCGCCATAAGGCTGTTCAGCTGCTTGGTCTGCCCCGAAATGGTCAGCTCCTTGTCCGCTATGTCGCTTTCCCTCGCCGCAATTTCGGTTTGAAGTCTGTCCGTCTGCGCGCGGATTTCGGTAATCTTGACCTCGGCGCGCACGTTTTCCATCAGCTCCCCTATGCTCTGCTCGGGAATATTGAAAGACTCCATACTCTGTCTTATTTCGGCTATCGACTGCTCCACGTCGGCAAGATTGTTTTTGAGGTTTACCTTTTTGGTTTCCAGCCTGTCAAGCTGCACGTTGAGCTTGCCCATGCTTTCGGTAAGCTCGTTGTTGCGCCTTTTCAGCTCCTCCGCCTTTTTTTGTTCGTCAATGGCGATTTCCATACGGGACTTTTTGGCGATAAGGGAATCCGCCTGCGCCTGCTTGGACACAAGCTGCTCCGTTATCGAAGCAAATTCGCCGTCCTGCCAATCTATTTCGCCTTTTAACGCTTGCCGTTTTTCTTTGAGAGCTTCAAGCGCTTGCTTCTCCGCGTCCAGACGGCGCATCCTTGCGACAAGCTCACAAGCCTCGTCGTATGCCGCAAGCTGTCCCCTTTTCAAATCTATGTAATCCTTGTTTTCAAGCAGCTTTTCAAGCTTGGCGCTGTCGGAGGCGTATTCGGCGGCAAGAGCTCCCGCCGCCTTTTGACC
>ERZ1026931.843-NODE-843-length-11826-cov-4.169060_pt1 | contig 11826 bp, 9 predicted proteins | sample MGYA00519253_ERZ1026931 | MGnify/ENA primary metagenome ERZ1026931 (study PRJEB26926, sample SAMN06164831) | human gut metagenome | biome: ENVO:00009003; feature: ENVO:2100002; material: ENVO:00002003 | host: Homo sapiens | place: USA | collected 2012 ... | reverse complement strand
AGATGCAGCGTAGTCTCGTGGGCTCGGAGATGTGTATAAGAGACAGGTATAAGTAATGAAGAAACAGCCAAAGAGATCAAAAAGAATATTCTACAGAACACACCTAAAGCACAACAAAGCATACTAGAACAAGCAGATTTGCTAACAATAATTAAAAATATGCCAGAAGAAACAAGGAATAATATTTTGGAAGAAAGTAGCAAAATGATAGACGAGAAATTTGGCAATATGACAGAACAAGTTGCAATACAAGCTACAAAGCAAGAATATGCCCAAATAGGGATGGACTTAGATAAAATACAAAATGATTATATACTATTTACAGGTATGCAGATGTTAGGTATAGCATTAATAAGTATGATTGCAGCAATAATAATAATGTATTTATCATCGAGAGTCGCAGCTAAGTTAGGACAAAACCTAAGAAATAAGGTTTTCAAAAAGGTTTTAGGCTTTTCCATAGAGGAATTTAAGGCGTTTTCTACAGCATCACTAATAACACGTAGCACAAATGATATACAGCAAATTCAAAATTTAATTGCAATGTTATTTAGAGTAGTAGTATATGCGCCAATAGTAGGTATAGGCGGTTTTATAAGGGTATTAAATAACAGCCATACTTCAATGGCTTGGATAATAGGTTTGGCAATTTTATGTATATTAGGAATAATATTAACATTATTTATTATAGCAATGCCAAAATTCAAGAAACTACAAGAGCTTGTTGACCGTTTGAATTTAGTTGCAAGAGAAATACTAACTGGTTTGCCAGTAATTAGAGCGTTTAATACAGAAAAGAAAGAAGAAAAAAGGTTTGAAGATGCAAATAAAATATTAATGAAAACTAATATATTTGTTAATAAGGCTATGAGTTTAATGATGCCAGCATTAATGTTTGTTATGAATTCAGTGGCTTTACTAATTATATGGGTAGGAGGACATAATGTAGCAAATGGAAATATACAAGTTGGAGATATGATGGCGTTTATACAATATACAATGCAAATTGTAATAAGTTTTTTAGTTATTTCTATGATATCTATAATGCTACCTCGTGCTCAGGTTTCTGCTAATCGTATAAATGAAATTTTAGAAAAAGAGCCAAGAATAAAAGATAATGAGAATACAAAAAAATTTGACAACAGTAAGAAAGGATTGGTTGAATTTAAAAATGTTTCATTTAGATATCCAGATGCAGATGCAGAAATATTAACAGATATTAATTTTACAGCAGAACCGGGAAAAACTACGGCAATAATAGGAAGTACAGGTAGTGGAAAATCTACTATTGTAAATTTAATACCAAGGTTTTATGATGTAACTGGTGGAGAACTATTAATAGACGGAGTTAATATAAAAGATGTACCTCAACATGAATTGAGAAAAAGAATAGGTTTTGTTCCACAAAAAGGCTTACTATTTTCTGGAACAATAGAATCAAATATAAAATATGGAAATCCTAAAATGTCTGACAAACAGATGAAAGAAGCTGCAGAAATAGCACAGGCAACAGAATTTATAGAAGCAAAGCCAGAAAAATATAAATCAGAGATAGCACAAGGCGGAACAAACGTATCTGGTGGGCAAAAACAGCGTTTATCAATAGCAAGAGCGATTGCAATAGACCCAGAAATATTTGTTTTTGATGACAGTTTTTCAGCATTAGATTTAAAAACTGATAGTAAATTAAGAGCAGCATTAGCAGAAAAAACTAAAAACAAAACTGTAATTATAGTTGCGCAAAGAGTAAGCACAATACTAAATGCTGACCAAATTGTGGTGCTAGAAGAGGGAAAAATTGTAGGAATAGGAAAGCATCAAGAGCTTATGAAAAATTGTGATACATATTCACAGATAGCATTATCACAGCTTTCAAAGGAGGAGCTAGAATAATATGAGTAATCAAACAAAAAAGCCTCCAATGGGAGGTATGGGACCAGGAAAAGGACCAATGACAATGGAAAAAGCAAAAGACTTTAAAGGGACTACAAATAAATTGATAAAAAACTACTTATCTAAATATAAAATTGCAGTGGTTATAGTAATGATATTTGCAATTGGAAGTACAATTTTCTCAATTGTAGGACCAAAAATATTGGGAAACGCAACAACAGAAATATATAATGGATTAATAAGTAAATTATCAGGAGGAGAAGGAATTAATTTTCAAAAAATTGCAGAAATTCTTCTAACATTATTAACATTGTATTTGATTAGTATGGTATTCTCTGCAGTGCAGGGATTTACAATGACAGGAGTGGCACAAAAAATAACATATAAAATGCGCAATGAGTTAATAGAAAAAATTAATAAACTTCCTATGAAATATTTTGATAAAAAAACAAATGGAGAAGTATTATCAATAATATCAAACGATGTAGATACACTATCTCAAAATTTGAATCAATGTGTTACACAAATAATAACAGCTATTTGCACATTAATAGGAATATTAATAATGATGTTTTCTATTAGCTGGCAAATGACTATTACATCTTTGATAATACTACCAATTGCAGCACTTTTGGTTAAAACAATAGTATCTAAATCGCAAAAGTATTTTAAAGATCAACAAGATTATCTAGGACATGTAAATGGACAGGTAGAGGAAATTTATGGAGGACACACTGTTGTAAAAGCATTCAACAGTGAAGATGTAGTAATAAACAAATTTGAAGAAGCAAGTGAGGAGTTATATAAATCTGGTTGGAAATCTCAATTTCTATCTGGACTAATACATCCGGTAACCAACTTTATAAGTAATGTTGGATACGTGGCAGTAGCAATACTAGGTGGATATTTTGCTATACAAGGCAAAATAACAGTAGGAAATATTCAGTCTTTTATACAGTATAATAAGCAATTTACTCAACCAATAAATCAAATAGCCCAAGTTTCTGGAATGTTACAAGCCATGGTAGCGGCAGCGGAGAGAGTGTTTGAATTTTTGGAGGAACCAGAAGAAATAAAAACTATTGCGAATCCTAAAAGTACAAAAGATATAGAAGGCAATGTGGAATTTGAACATGTTCATTTTGGCTATGATGAGGATAAAATAATAATAAATGATTTTAATGCAGATATAAAAGCTGGACAAAAAATAGCAATTGTAGGTCCAACAGGGGCAGGAAAAACGACAATAGTTAAGCTTTTAATGAGATTTTATGATGTGAACAGTGGAGCAATATTGCTTGATGGAACAAATATAAAGAAGTTTGATAGAGGAAAGTTAAGACAGGTATTTGGAATGGTTTTACAGGATACATGGCTATTTAATGGAACTGTTAAGGATAATATCAAATACGGAAAAGAAGATGCAACAGATACAGAAATAATAGAGGCTGCTAAAGCTGCACATGTACACCACTTTATAAAAACATTGCCTAAAGGATATGATGCACTAATAGATGAAGAGTCAAGTAATATTTCAGCAGGTCAAAAGCAATTATTAACAATAGCAAGGGTTATTTTAACAGATCCTAAAATATTGATACTGGACGAAGCTACAAGTTCTATAGACACAAGAACAGAACAACAAATACAATCAGCAATGGATAATTTAATGAAAGGTAGAACAAGCTTTATAATAGCACATAGATTATCTACAATAAAAAATGCAGATTTGATACTTGTAATGGATCAAGGAGATATTGTAGAACAAGGAACGCATGAAGAATTATTAAAAAAGAACGGTGCATATGCAAAATTGTATAATTCACAATTTGAAGAAAACTAACAAACGAAACAAATTAACCTGAGCGGTTTTAGCCACTCAGGTTAATTTATACTTTTAATAAAAACTGCTAATTTTTTTAAAGTATCACAACCAAGTTCTATTTCTTCATTACTAAAAGATTCTAACATTTTACTAGTTTCCGATTTTATATTATTATTTTTGCCAAACAAAATATAATCAGCACTGGTATTGGTTAAATCACAAAGTCTTTTTAACTTTTCAATGGATAAGCAACTTTTTCCACGTTCAACAATTCCTAGATATTGACCAGAGATACCAAGTAATTTAGAAAATTCTTCTTTTGACATATTTTCAAATACAGCAGCATCTCGCTGTACCCATTTTTGATGGAGTTGCTCGTGTCTATTCCTTATTTTTTGTCCGATTGGCGTCAATTGAAAATAGATTTCTTTTTTATTCTCTTCGCTTTGATAAGTGTTTATGATCCCTCTAGCTATCAGTTTTTTTGTTAGCTTACTGATGGCTCCTCTAGTCATATAACTAGCATTCGCTAATTTTGTCACGTTAGGATCAGGGATTTTCCCGATATGTTCAATCACTTCTAGTTCATTTAGAGTAAATCCTGCAAATTCTTTTTCCATTTCTGGTTTATTACGATGAATAATCTCATTAGCTAAATCCAGATATTCTTCTATTAGCAGTTGTCTTTTATCCATTTCTACACCTTCTTTTTCTTTCATTATATTGTTTTTTTGTTTCCTATTCAACAAAGATAAAAATATTTTGCAGGAAAACCCAATCTGAAACCAAGAAAAAAAGGGGTTGACAAAGCTTGTCATAACCCCTTTTTCTGATTAAAAGATAGTAAAGAGACAGTCATCGGTAATTGTGATGATTTTTTGTCATCACTTAAGGATGAGCGGCCTTTTCAAAAACTGTCTTTAAAGATCATCATCAGTTTCTAGCACATACGGCTGACCTTCATATGTGTACTCTGTATTCAATGTGCCGTCATTTTCATCTGAGTAGATGCGTCTACTGAAAGGAAAACGATGAGAAACATTATCTTTGGCGTCTTTTGCTGGCATCGTGTAATATTCCTCTTGCGTTTCATTCAACTGAGAGAGTACTTGATCTGCCAACTCATCAATATTGATCGTTGATTTCTTCGAAGCACTTTTATAATCTTCTAAAAATGCATCTTGTTGGACAAAATATTCTTTATTCATCTTCTTTCTCACCTTTCTTTTCAAAATCAAATAAAGCTGCTTGTTCTTTTATGTAACAGCTTTATCTTTGCTGCTTATTGTGACAAAAAATTCGAAGAAAGACAACTAATTGTACTTTTCACAAAAAAAGACAGAGGGTCGTGACAAAATTGTGTCACAACCCTTTTTCTTTATTGTGCAGTTTCGATTTCGCCTAGCGCTGCTTGTGCAAGTAGGTTCAAGTAATTCCAAGGGCGGTCAAAATGTGGTTGGAAGAAGAAATCTGAAAGTGCGAGATCTTCTACAGTCATTTTATTTTGAACAGCTAAAGACATGGTATTTGCTGATTGTGTAATGTCGTATTTGGACATGAACTGAGCACCTACGATACGATTCGTTCCTTTTTCATAGACTAGCTCCATCATTACTTTTTCAGTAGTTGGCATGAACTCTGGACGATAATTATCTTCAAATACAGTCGCTTGGACTTCTAAATCGTTCAAAGTTGCGCTTTCTTTGGTCACACCTGTCGAACCGATCGTCCAGCCAAATAGGTAAAGTCCTGAAGTTCCTTGAGTACCACGATACGCCATTTTATGATCTGTCAAGTTATTTCCCACAAGCAAACCTTGACGAACGGCATTTGTTGCCAAAGGAATATAGTTTTGCGTGCCACTTGGATTGTAGTTGACTACTGCAGAGTCTCCAGCTGCAAAAATGTCTGGATCACTTGTCTGCATGTATTCATTCACTTTGATTGCCCCGTTTGGCAGTGTATCTACTTTTCCTTCGATCAGTTTTGTATTTGGACGGAAGCCCACACATAAAATGACCATATCTGTATCAAATGTATCTGTTGGTGTAGCTACTTGTTTCACTTTTCCTTCTTCATCTGTGATAAATTCAGTAACATTTTCGCCTAGCGCAAGAGTAACACCGCGGTCTGTCAATTCTTTTTCTAAGATATCTGTGAATGGTTTATCTAGATATTTATTCAAGATGCGATCTAATCCATCAATCAATGTCACTTGTTTTCCAGATTCGACAAAAGCTTCTACTAATTCAATACCGATATATCCACCACCAACAATTACTACACGTTTTGCTTCTTTCGCTTGTGCAATAATTTCATTTGCTTGATTGTAGTTTTTGCATAGGAGTACATTTTTCGCATCGATTCCACTAATCGGTGGGATAATAGGCCATGAACCAGTTGTCATCACTAATTTATCATAAGAAACCGTTTCTGTTTCTCCTGTTTTCAGATCTTTTGCCGTTACTGTTTTATTTTCTGTATCGACGTCTGTTACATCGTGTTCCATTTTAACTGTTGCTCCTAATGAAGATAATTCTTCAGGATTTGAGTAGAACAAGCCTGCTGGGTCCTTTACTACTCCTCCGACATAAAGTGCGATACCGCAAGATAAGAAAGAAATATTGTCATTTCTTTCATATACTGTCACTTCTGCTTCTGGATGATTTTTTAAAATACTTTTTACAGCTGCAGTACCTGCATGAGTACAGCCAATTACTACTACTTTCATTTATGGTCCCTCCGATTAACATTTTGTCCTTCGACAAAACTACTATAACAGAAATAAAACGGATACAACAGTTTAATGCTTGTGAATTCACAAAGATTTGTTTGTAGTTTCATTCCTTTTCAAGCATAAGAACCCAATATCTACAAGATTCTTATTGTGATAATATTCACTTTGATATCTAAGATTGTGAATAAAAGACAAAAAAATAAAAAAGCTAGCGTTTTTTTTACACAGCTAGCTTTTTTTAGGTATAACACTTGTAGAAACTGTTTTTACATTTGCGCCTTTTTTGCTGACTCTTTACAATCCGGACAGAGTCCATACAATTCCAACCGATGTTCATTAATCTCAAAATCAGTCAGTCTGCTCGCAGCCATTTCTATATCTTCAAGCCCTGGGTAATGAAAATCAACAATCTTACCGCAGTTTTCACAAATTACATGATAATGACGCTTTGAACTGAAATCAAATCGGCTAGAAGCATCGCCGTACTTCATTTCTTGAACAAATCCAATCGAAGTAAATAAGCGAAGGTTATTGTAAACAGTCGCAACACTCATATTTGGAAACCGATGTTCAAGTGCTTTATAAATCTCATCAGCCGTTGGATGGGAATGATGTTCAATCAAATATTCTAAAACCGCGTACCGTTGAGGTGTGATTCGAATGTTCTCTTTTTTTAACTTTTCGATAACCTCTTCGACTAACTTATTTTCCATGTAAACACCCCACGTTGTTATTCTCGTCTTATCATACTATTTTTACATTTTAAAATCCACTTAACATGAAAAGAAAATTCAATTTTATTGTATTTTAATGAAAAAAGACGTAAAACAGTCGCGTTCACTATTCTACGTCTCTATTCAAATAATTTTTCTCATCATAAATTTTTGTGTGTTCTTTTCATCTTTAAAAGTTTTTTACATAAACCTATCTGGAGAAAAACCAAGTGCCTTATATCTCTTGGTAAAGGGCTGTAGATAAATAACGTTCACCATTGTCGGGAACCACAGCTAATACCTTCTTGCCTTTTCCTAATTCTTTTGCGACTTTTAGCGCGGCAGCAATTGCAGCGCCAGATGAGATGCCTACTAAAATCCCTTCTTTTCGCCCAACTTCTCTAGCTGTTTCCATCGCTTCGTCTCCACTAATAGAAAGGACTTTATCATACACAGAAGTATTCAGTGTTTTAGGAACAAAACCTGTACCGATTCCTTGGATTTTGTGAGGTCCCGCTTCTTTCCCTTCTAAAATAGCAGATTCTGCTGGTTCTACCCCGATTAATTCGATTTTCGGATACACACGTTTTAATTCTCGGCCAGCGCCAGTGATCGTTCCTCCTGTACCGATACCTGCAACAAACGCGTCCAAGCCATTTACTCCAAATGCTTGATGTATCTCAGGACCAGTCGTCTTCTCATGCACAAGAGGATTTGCTTCATTTTCAAATTGTAATGGTAAAAAGTAGCCGTTTTCTTTTGCCAAACGTTCTGCTTCTCTGATTGATCCAGAAATACCATCCGCACCAGGAGTCAAAATCAACTCTGCGCCGTACCCTTTCATCAATAAACGTCTTTCGATACTCATCGTCTCAGGCATCACGATGATTACTTTATATCCTTTTGCAACTCCTACCATCGACAATCCGATTCCTGTATTTCCAGAAGTAGGTTCAATGATAGTATCACCTGGTTTCAGTAGACCATCGTGTTCTGCTTTTTCTATCATACTTAAAGCAATACGATCTTTTACACTTCCTCCTGGATTAAAAAACTCAAGCTTTACAAAAACATCTGCTGAATCTTCTGGTACGATTTTATTTAATTTGACGATTGGCGTTTTGCCAATCAATTCGGTGACTGAGTTATAGATAGCTGTCATCTTCAATTCCTCCTTGTCTTTGCTCTTCTTACTTATCATAATACAATCTGTTCATTTATAGCGAGTGATTCGTCTTTGACTAGCAAAAAAAAGACAAAGATATACCATATATGGTAGTTTCTTTGCCTTTTTATCTAAATCAAACGTTTAGTTCTTGACCAACTAATAAAGAATAACTGGACATAGACATGCCATTTTTCGCCATTAGATCATCAACAGACATGCCAAATTTTTGTGCAATATCCCATAGCGTATCACCTGACACGACTGTATATGTCTGACCATTATTTGTATTTACATCTGTTGTTGAAGATGATGACGTTGAAGTCGTCGTAGTAGTCGTTGTTGTTGTACTTGTGGTTGTTGTAGCCGAACCTGTTGATGGCGTATCAAAACGGGTTAAATTATAAGTATTAATCAATGAGTTCAATTTGGCCCCATAATTTGGATCGGTAGCATAACGACCTGTCAAGTACGCTGTTGCATCATAAAAACTTGTTGTATTGCTTTTCCACACGCCAGCATAATGATAATCGCCCGTGGAAAAACTGGTTGAACGAAGAACATTCGCATGGTCTTGGAAGGATTCCCAATAAGAAGAATATTTTCGGAATGGTTCATTCATCGTTACCCATTGTCCGTTTACATATTCTTTGGTTGCCATATAAACGACCTGTCCGTTATAGCTTCCTTTCACACCGAATAGATTATAATTTGGCGCACTAGCTAATCCGGAAGTGCCATATGCACTTTCCAACAACGCTTGAGCGATCATGACTGAAGCATACAAGTCATTACTTGCAGCAACTTCTGACGCAGACCAGCCGATTTGATCGATAAACGCTTGAGGATCAGCGACTGTTTGAGATCCTTGTTCATCTGCATGAACATGTTGCGGTACCGCTGTAACCATCATCGGCCCAACTAAAAGACTCGTTCCAATTAAAGGAGCAATCGCTTTTTTATTGATCACCATTTTTCTTTTAGGTCTATGGTGCCGGGCACTGCGGGTCTTCAGCTCTTGCATTCAAATTCCTCCTCAAAATAAAAAAACTTAATAAAAAGTTCTCTTCTTAAAACAAACTTAATTAATTAAATTATACTTTTAATTCTCAAGAAACACAAACTAATCCGAAGAATTCTTTGTTTTGTCATTTAAATGTAACATAGCCGAAAACGAAAAGTAATATTGATTTATTCTTCTAACACATAAAGAACAGCTGTCTCCAACTTGCAGACAGCTGTTCTTATCAGTCAAACAATTGCTTGGATCTATGACAGTTGATTGTACGTATTCACGACATTTTCTACTGTAAATCCAAATTCTTCTAAAATTTTAGTGCCAGGGGCAGATGCACCGAAATGATCGATTGTAATCGTTGCGCCCTCTGTTCCTACGTAGCGTTCCCATCCAAATGATGCAGCAGCTTCGATAGCCACACGTTTCTTCACTGATTTAGGAAGTACACTTTCTTTATATTCAGAAGATTGTTTTTCAAAGAGGTCAAAGCTTGGCATAGAAACAACAGAAACATCTTTGCCTTTTTCAGCCAATTCTTTTTGAGCTTTCACAGCCAAATCAACTTCAGAACCTGTTGCAATCAAAATACCTTCTGGTGTTTCTCCTTGTGATGGAGAAAGAACATACGCGCCTTTTTTCACCATTTCATCTGCTACTTCTTTTGTAGAAGGCAATACTGGAAGGTTTTGACGACTCAATACAAGGATAGTAGGCGCATCTGTTGTCTCCATCGCTACTTTCCAAGCAGCACGTGTTTCATTTCCGTCTGCCGGACGAATCACTTGAACACCAGGCATGCAGCGAACAGATGCTAGTTGTTCAATCGGTTCGTGCGTCGGTCCGTCTTCTCCGACAGCAACCGAGTCATGTGTTAAGACGTAAACAACAGGAGTATGTTGGATTGCTGCTAAACGAACTGCTGGTCTTAGATAATCGACAAAGACAAAGAATGTTCCACCGTAGATACGAGTTCCGCCATGAAGTTGGATACCATTCATAGCCGAAGCCATTGCAAATTCGCGGACACCGAACCAGATGTTGCGTCCTTCATAATGTTCAGGAGTGAAATCTTTATCTGCAGCCACCATTGTATTATTGGAACCTGACAAGTCCGCTGAACCACCCCAGAAGCTTGGTATAGCTTTCGATAATTCTTGGATGACTTCTTTACTTGAAACACGGCTTGCTTGACTGCTTCCAACTTCATAAGTTGGCAATTCTGCATCCCAGTTTTCTGGTAGTTTGCCATCAAAAGCATCTTCAAATTGTTGTGCTAATTCAGGATAAGCTTTTTTATAATTGGCAAACATTTCATTCCATGCATCTTCAGCTTTTTGTCCTTCTTCTATCATCGTTTGATGGAAGCGGGCAGCTACTTCTTCTGGAACAGTGAAATCTGGATACTCCCAACCATAAACTTCTTTAGCCATCTTGATGCCATCTTCACCAATAGGAGCACCATGGACAGCAGATGTTCCTTCTTTAGGAGCACCATAGCCGATGACTGTTTTTACTTCGATCAATGTTGGTTTGTCTGTTTCAGCTTTTGCTTCTTCAATCGCTTTAGAGATTGCTTCTAGGTCATTTCCGTCTTTCACTAAGATATGTTGCCAGCCATATGCTTCATAGCGAGCACCAACGTTTTCTGTGAAAGCTTTTGAAGTTGGACCGTCTAGTGAAATATCGTTTGAATCGTATAAAACGATCAATTTCCCTAGTTTCATATGACCTGCCATCGAACTTGCTTCTTGAGATACCCCTTCCATCAAGTCTCCGTCACCGCATATTGCATACGTATAGTGATCCATCACATTAAAGTTTTCTTTGTTATACGTTGCTGCAAGGTGCGCTTCTGCCATTGCCATACCGACAGCCATTGCAATCCCTTGTCCTAATGGCCCTGTAGTGGCTTCTACACCATCTGTATGATGTACTTCAGGATGTCCTGGTGTTTTAGAATCCCATTGACGGAATTGTTTCAAATCATCGATTGTCACTTGATAGCCAGCTAAATGAAGCAAGCTATACAACATTGCTGACCCATGTCCTGCCGAAAGAACGAAACGGTCGCGGTCAGCCCAGTTTTTTGATGTCGTTGGATTTACTTTCAGGTGTTTTGTCCATAACGCATATGCCATAGGTGCTGCGCCCATCGGCAATCCAGGATGTCCTGAGTTTGCTTTTTGGACTGCTTCAATACTTAATGTACGAATTGTGTTAACGCCAAGTTGGTCAATTTTGTCAAACAAAATAACCCCTCCTATTAATTTAGGTTTTTTTTACCTTTATTTCTTACACTTTCATTCTATAAGATGTCACACGAAAAAGCAATCTTTTTCAGTATTTTTTACTAAAAGTTGTCATTTCGGTTGTGTAAGCCTTTTTTCTTTTGGATTTCTTTTAATTTTTCCGGGGTCACGTCATTCCCTGTCTCTTATACACATCTCCGAGCCCACGAGACTACGCTGCATCTCG
>ERZ1026931.824-NODE-824-length-12024-cov-9.156571_pt1 | contig 12024 bp, 9 predicted proteins | sample MGYA00519253_ERZ1026931 | MGnify/ENA primary metagenome ERZ1026931 (study PRJEB26926, sample SAMN06164831) | human gut metagenome | biome: ENVO:00009003; feature: ENVO:2100002; material: ENVO:00002003 | host: Homo sapiens | place: USA | collected 2012 ... | reverse complement strand
CCGTGCGGAGGGTGAGGGCTTCCGGCAGGTGGAAAATTTCCTTTTTCAGGAACAGAGGATAGAAATATTCCCGTTCCAGCCGGTCAAAGGGCAGCCATTCAAATTTGTGGGTGTGGTGCCGTTCCAGCAGGGTAAACTTTTCGCCTTTGGACAGCAAATCCGTGTGGGAAATGTCCATCAGGAAGTACAGGCACAGCTCGTGGTAGTGCAGGCCGTCCACATCCTCCGTGAAAAATGCCTGATTCAGCCACAGGGGACGGATGATTTCCGGGGTGATCTCCAGTTCCTCCTGAACCTCCCGCACCACGGCGGCTTCCGCCGTTTCCCCCATCTGCACCCTCCCGCCGGGGAGGTAATAGTAGGGGGAGCGCTCGTCGTGCATGGCAAGAAGTTTGCCCTCCGAAATGATGACGGCGCAGACACGGTAATTGAACTTTTCCTTGCCGGAGACAAAAGAAAGGTCTATGCCGCTCATACGTACTGCTGGGTGTTCACATCCACCACGCCCCGGGTCGTCAGGCGCAGGGTGGGGATGACGGGCAGGCTCATGAAGGACAGCGTCATGAACGGGTCGATGTCCGTGCCGACGCCCAGAGCGTGGGCGGCCTTCTTGGCGTCTTCCAGAAGGGTGTTGACCTCCCGCAGGGGCTTGCCGCTGATGATGCCGGCAATTTCCAGAGGAAGCTCGGCCAGCACCTGCCCGTTCTCCACGACCACGATGCCGCCTCGGTTCCGGGCAATCCGGTTGACGGCGAAGGCCATGTCCTCGTCATTTGTGCCGACGCAGATGATGTTGTGGCTGTCATGGGCGACGGAGGTGGCCACCGCGCCGGATTTCAGACCGTAGCCCTTGAGGTAGCCGATGCCGATGTGGCGGGTATTTTTATGCCGCTCTACAACGGCCATTTTCAGAATGTCCTTGGATACGTCAACACCGGCGGCGTAGCCCGCGTCCTCGGTGATGATCTGCCCCGGCACCATGCCGATGACGCCCCGCAGACGGGTGTTGGCAAAGTCCGCGGGAGAAAGCACCGGCAGGTGGAAGGTGTCGTGGGCGCGCTTGTTCAGGTGTTCCGGGATCTCGGGCAGGGGGAAGTCCTCCACGATGCCGTCGTGATAGACCCGCTTGCCCCGCTTGTACACCGTCACCACGTGGAAGTCATTCAAATCCTCCACGATGGCGAAGTCCGCAAGATATCCGGGGGCGATGGCGCCCCGGTTATTCAGCAGGAAGTACCGGGCGGCGTGGAGACAGGCCACCTGCACGGTCATGATGGGGTCGGCACCCATGGCGACAGCTTCCCGGCAGATGTAATCGATGTGACCCTTTTCCAGCAGATCGCTGGGGTGCTTGTCGTCGGTGCAGAACATGCAGCGGCTGAAATATTTCTGGGACTTGATCAGGGGCATCAGAGCCTCCAGATTCCGGGCGGCAGTGCCCTCCCGGATCATGATGAACTGACCCAGCTTCAGCTTCTTCATGGCGTCGTCAATGTCCGCGCACTCGTGGTCGGAGTAGACGCCGGCGGCAATGTAGGCGTTCAGGTCGGTGCCGGAAAGACCGGGGGCGTGGCCGTCGATCTTCTTGTGGTGCGCCTGAGACGCAATGATCTTGGCAACGGTGGGGGAGTCGGCGGAGATCACGCCGGGGAAATTCATCATTTCCGCAAGCCCCAGCACCCGGGGGTGGTCGAAAAAGCTGTCGATATCCCGGTAGTCCAGATTCGCGCCGCTTTCGTCCAGCGCCGACGCCGGGACGCAGGAGGGGATCATGAACTGGGTGTCCACCGGCAGCCCTTCCGTGGCGCAGAGCATATAGTCGATGCCGTCGGTGCCCATGACGTTGGTGATCTCGTGGGGGTCGGTGATGACGGTGGTGGTGCCGTGGGGGATGACTGCCCGGGCAAACTCCGCGGGGGAAACCAGACTGGATTCCAGATGGATGTGGGCGTCGATGAAGCCGGGGCAGACGATCTTGCCGGTCATGTCCACTTCGTCCCGGCCTTCGTAGCTGCCGAGGCCCACGATCAGACCCTCCGCCACGGCAATGTCGCCGGTGTCCAGCTCCCCGGAAAACACGTTGACATAGGTGGCGTTCTTCAGAACCAGATCGGCTTTCTCCCGCCCGGCGGCGACATCAATGATGTGCAGCTTTTTTAGAAGCTTGCGGTTGATCTTTCCCGACCAGCTTTCTGTATAACTCATAAAATCTGCCCCTTTCAAAAATTTTTTACCAGTATAACACAGACGGGAGAAAATGTAAATTGCCTATTTTGCGGCGGCTGGGATGAATTGAGACTTGCAAAAGAATGTAAAGTTGCTATAATAGAGAAAACGTATGATGGCAGGGTGCGCCTGCCGGAAAGGAGCGCAAATATGTCTCTGCGGGGAAAGCTGGTGGTCTTCTGGATGAAGCACCGACCCAGGCACATTGCTACCACGCAGATGGTTGCACTGATGTTTGCCGCAATCATTCTCCTGGGGGCGCTGCTGCTGACGCTGCCCGCCGCGTCCCGGGACGGGGTGTCCTGCGGGCTGCGCCCGGCGCTGTTTACGGCCACCTCCGCCACCTGCGTGACGGGACTGGTGCTGTACGATACCTGGAGCCAGTGGAGCGGCTTCGGCCAGATTGTGATTCTGTGTCTGATTCAAATTGGCGGATTGGGCTTCATGTCCGTGGCGACACTGCTGATTTTTCTGCTGCGCAGGAAGATCGGCCTCCAGCAGCGGCTGATGATCGCCCAGTCCCTGAGCGTGAACGATATCAAGGGCGTGGTGCGGCTGCAAAAGCTGGTGCTTACCGGAAGCTTCTCCGTGGAGGCCGTGGGGGCGATCATTCTGACCCTTCGGTTCTGGCCGGAGTATGGGTTTACAAGAGCGCTGCGCTGGGGCATTTTTCACTCTGTTTCCGCGTTCTGCAATGCGGGCTTTGACATTTTCGGCGCCATTGCCCCGGGGCAGAGCCTGATAGAATTTAACGCAGACCCCGTTGTGCTTCTGACGCTGTCGGCGCTGATCATCATCGGCGGCCTGGGCTTTCTGGTGTGGGAGAACATTGCCCGGAAGCGCTCCTTGCGCAAGTTCAGCGTGTACACCAAGCTGGTACTGCTGATCACGGCGGCGCTGCTTGCCGTCGGCTGGGCGGGAACCTGTCTGCTGGAATGGAACAACCCGGAGACGCTGGGCGGCATGACTGTGGGCGAAAAGCTGCTGAACGGCTTTTTCCAGTCCGCGACACTGCGCACCGCGGGGTTTGCGGCGATTGATCAGGCAAAGCTTACGGAAAGCGGCAAGGCCTTTTCCAGCGTGCTGATGTTCATCGGCGGCTCCTCCGGCTCCACCGCCGGCGGCATCAAGACCGTGACGTTTCTGGTGCTGGTACTGACCATCTGGGCGAGAGCCAGAGGGAAAAGCACGGTCTGCGCCTTCAAGCGGACGATCCCCGACGAGCAGACCCAGAACGCCATGATCATTGCCTTTATCGTGCTGGCACTGGCCGTTTTCGGCGGCATTTTCATCAGCGCCACGTCGCCCATGGGCTTTACGGACGCCGTGTATGAGGCGGTTTCGGCGTTGGCGACCGTGGGATTAAGCGCGGGCGGTACGGCTTCCTTAAGTATCCCGGCGCAGATTCTGATCATTATTTATATGTATTTCGGACGGGTCGGCGTACTGACCATCAGCCTGGGCTTCCTGGCGGGAAACCGGGCGGAGGAGCGGTTCCGCTATGCGGAAACCAATTTGCTGATCGGATAAGGAGAGAATTATGAAGTCTTACATTGTCATCGGTCTCGGCCGTTTCGGCGGCTCTCTGGCGCGGCAGCTGTGTACGCTGGGGGCGGAGGTGCTGGCTATGGACGTGCACAACGACCTTGTGCAGCAGCTCGCCAACGACGTCACCCACGCGGTGGTGGGCGACGCCCGGGACAAGGAAGTCCTGCGGGCGCTGGGCGTGCGGAATTTTGACTGCGCGGTCATTGCCATCGGCGACGATCTTGCGGCCTCCGTGCTGATTACCATGAACTTAAAGGAGCTGGGCGCGCCCTACATCGTCTGCAAAGCCCACGACGAGACCCACCGGCTGGTTCTGGAAAAGCTGGGGGCTGACCGGGTGGTCATTCCGGAGCAGGAACACGCCCAGCGGCTGGCGAGAAGCATGTACTCCCACAATGTGCTGGATTACATCGAGCTTTCCGAGGACTACGGAATTCTGGAAGTTCCTGCCCCCAAGAGCTGGATCGGCAAGTGCATCAATGAGCTGAACGTCCGGGCGAAGCTGGGCGTGAACATCATCGCCGTGGAAAACGGGGACAAGACCAACGTTTCCCCCGCCGCGGATTACCGGATTCAGGAGGGGGACGTGATGGTGGTTCTGGGGGACAATTACGCCCTCAGCAGGGTGCAGAAGCTGTGACGGAGCAGAGAATCACCTCCCGGAAAAATCCCCTTCTGCAGCAGGTGAAAAAGCTGCTTTCTTCCCGGAAGGCCAGGGAGGAAGCGGGGCTGTTCGCTGCCGACGGGGTCAAGCTTCTGGGAGAGGCCGTCCGCTGGTATCCGGGACTGGACACGGTGATCTTATCCGACGGCGTTCATGCGGACGTGCCGGAATCGGTGCGGCTTTTCCGTGTGCCGGAGGACGTGATGGCCTCCATCTCCCCCATGGAAAGCCCGCAGGGGGCGCTGTTTCTGTGCCGCCTGCCGGAAAGAAAAGCGTATGTGCCCCAGCCTGGCTGCCTGCTGCTGGACGGCATTCAGGACCCGGGAAACCTTGGAACTATTCTGCGCACGGCGGACGCGCTGGACATTCCTGTGACGCTGCTGGAAGGCTGCGCCGACCCCTACAGCCCCAAGACGGTACGCGCCAGCATGGGCGCGGTGTTCAGAACCCAGCCGGTGAAAGCGGACTGGGCGGAGGTAAAGGCCGCCTGTGCAGAAGCCCAAATTCCCGTGGCGGTAACGGCACTGAGTCAGCGGGCGAAGGATTTGCGCAATGCCGACCTTCGCGGTATGGCGGTGGTCATTGGCAGCGAAGGGCAGGGCGTGCGCCGGGAAATTCTGGAAAGCGCCGACGGGGAGCTTATCATCCCCATGAATAAGCGCTGTGAGTCCCTGAACGCGGCGGTGGCGGCGGCCATCGTCATGTGGCAGATGAAACAGTAGATATAGTATATAGAGAGAAACAGGTGAGAAAATGCTGGTACACTGGATATGGTTCGCCCATCGCCCTGGGCTGAACGACCGGGACAAAATGGCACTGTTGCAGCATTTTCGGGATCCTGAGGACATTTACTTCGCCGACGACGGGGCGTTTGACGCCATCGGTCTCAGTGAGGACGCAAAGACTGCCCTTCGGGAGAAAAATCTGACCTCCGCGGAGGAAATTCTGGAAGCCTGTGACCGGGAAAAGCTCCACATCCTGACCTGTCAGGATGCGGCTTATCCCGCACGGCTCAAAAACATTGCCGACCCGCCCAATGTTCTCTATTACAAGGGGCGGCTGCCGGATTTTGACGGAAGCCCGGTGATCGGCGTGGTCGGCACCCGGAAGGCGTCGGCCTACGGCCTGACCACCGCCAAGCGCATGGGCTATCAGATTGCCCGCTGCGGCGGCATTGTGGTATCCGGGATGGCCTACGGCATCGACGGCATGGCCATGTCCGGAGCGCTGACCGCAGGCGCGCCTGCGGTGGGTGTGCTGGGGTGCGGCGCGGATATCGTCTATCCCGTTTCCAACCGGGCGCTGTTCCGGGACACGGAGGAATACGGCTGCATCCTCAGCGAGTTCGCGCCGGGGACGCCGCCGGCAAAATGGACGTTTCCCAAGCGGAACCGGATTATCAGCGGCCTGAGCTGCGGGGTGCTGGTTGTGGAAGCGCCGGAGAAAAGCGGCGCGCTGATCACCGCCCGCTTGGCCGCCGAGCAGGGGCGGGACGTGTTCGCGGTGCCGGGAAACATCGACCAGCCGTCCTTTGTGGGGAGCAACCGGCTTCTGCGGGACGGGGCGATCATGGTTTCCTCCGGCTGGGACATTCTGAGCGAATATGAAGCCCTCTTTCCGGATAAGATTCGGAAGGAAGACGCGCCCGCCCACCAGACGGCCTATCCGGACGAGGTGCGCAAGGCCGCGGAAGCGGAAAAACCGCTGCTGAAAGTGGCGCAGAAACCGCGTCTTCCCCGGAAAAATGAGAATCTTAAAAAAGATTTAGCCCCTCAGGGCATTGACAAGACGCCTTGCGCGCCTTATAGTGACGTAGGCTCGGTCAGGCCGAAGCTGTCGCCGGAGGAGCAGACCATTGTGGACGCCTTAAGCGGCGGGCAGCGGCTGGTGGACGATGTGATCGCCGAAACCGGCCTGTCCACCGGAAAGCTGCTGTCCAGCCTGACCATGCTGGAACTGAAGGGCATAATCAAGCGCCTGCCGGGCAAGCGCATTGTTTTGAGCGGGAAATAGAGAGACGTAACCGCTGAATCTGAAGTAACGAAACGGAGAATTTTCATTCATGGGCAAACCTGAAAATCTGGTGATTGTGGAGTCCCCCTCCAAGGCAAAGACCATTGGCAAATATTTAGGAGACGACTATGTTGTCAAGGCCAGCATGGGGCATCTCCGGGATCTGCCGAAAAGCACGATGGGTGTGGATTTGGAGCATGATTTCACCCCTCACTATATCCCTGTCCGGGGCAAGGAATCCCTGATCAAGGAACTGAAAACCGATGCGGAAAAGGCGAAAACCGTGTACCTTGCAACCGACCCTGACCGGGAGGGCGAGGCCATTTCGTGGCATTTGAAAGAGCTGCTGAACCTCCCCGACGGGAAGGCGCAGCGTGTGACCTTTAACGAGATCACCCAGAAGGTGGTCAAGGAGTCCATCCGCCACCCCCGGGATATCGACTATGATCTGGTTGACGCCCAGCAGGCGCGGCGTATTCTGGACAGGATCGTGGGCTATGAGCTTTCCCCGCTGCTGTGGAAGAAGATACGGCGGGGCCTGTCCGCAGGCCGCGTTCAGTCCGTCGCCACCCGGCTGGTGGTTGACCGGGAAAATGAAATTCGCGCGTTCCAGCCCAAGGAATACTGGACGCTGGACGTGACATTGAACCGTATGGGCAAGCCCGGCGCCTTTGTCGCCCACTACTGGGGCGAGGAAAAGAAGCGGGAGCTGGAGAATGAGGCTGATACCCTTGCCGTGATCGGCGACATCGACGGGAAGAAATTCGACGTTATCAACGTCAAAAAAGCGGAGAAAAAGCGCTATTCCGCCCCGCCCTTCACCACCTCCACTTTGCAGCAGGAGGCGTCCCGGAAGCTGGGCTTCACGCCGAAAAAGACCATGATGGTCGCCCAGCAGCTGTACGAAGGCGTGGACGTGGCAGGGGAAGGTACCACCGGTTTAATTACCTACATGCGTACCGACTCTCTGCGGCTTTCCGACGAGGCCATGGACGCTGCCGCCGGGTTTATCCGCAGCCGCTACGGAAATGAGTATTATTACGGCCAGCACCATGTGTTCAAGACCAAGGCAGGGGCGCAGGACGCCCATGAAGCCATCCGGCCGTCCCATGTGGAACTGGAGCCGGAACGGGTGCGTACCAGTCTGACCCCCGATCAGTATAAGCTCTACAAGCTGATCTGGAGCCGCTTCCTCGCGACGCAGATGGCCTGCGCAGTTTATGACACCGTGTCCATCGACACGATGTGCGCCGGGCATGTGTTCCGCGCCAGCCACCAGAGCCTGCGCTTCGCCGGTTTCATTGCCGTTTACGAAGAAGGACGGGATGATGAGCAGGAGGCCGTCGGCTCTCCGCTGCCGGATCTGGCGGTGGGGGAGAAGACGCTCCCCTCCAACATCCAGAAGGAGCAGCATTTCACCCAGCCCCCCGCCCGGTATACCGAGGCGACGCTGGTCAAGGCCATGGAGGAAAAGGGCGTCGGACGTCCTTCCACCTACGCTGCCACCGTGTCCACCATTGAAGACCGGGAGTACGTGGTCAAGCAGGACAAGCGCCTTGCCCCCACGCCCCTGGGAGAGATCGTCACCGGGCTGATGGTGGAGCGCTTCACCGATATCATCGATGTGGAGTTTACCGCCAATATGGAGTCCCGTCTGGACGATGTGGAGACGGGCAAGCAGAACTGGAAGGACTTGCTGGCGGATTTCTACAAGGATTTCAGCAAGGAGCTGTCCGACGCGGAGACGGCGCTGGAGGGCGTTCATCTGAAGGTGCCGGAGGAGGAGACCGACGAGGTCTGCGAGCTGTGCGGACGGAAAATGGTGGTGAAAACCGGCCGGTTCGGAAAATTTCTGGCCTGCCCGGGCTACCCGGAATGCAAGAACACCAAACCCCTCGTGGAGCGGATGCCGGGGCGCTGCCCCAAGTGCGGCAGCGGCTTGCTCAAGCGCAAGTCCAAGAAGGGCTACGCCTACTACGCCTGCGAGCGGGGCGCGGAGTGCGGCTTCATGACATGGGACGTTCCCACCGCTGAGGATTGCCCGGAGTGCGGTCAGACCCTGTTCAAGAAATCCGGCAAGGGACGCATGAAGCCCTTCTGCATCAACGAGAAATGCTCCCGTTTCCTCCCGGAGGACCAGCGGGGCTACTATAAAAAGAAGGCCGCCGAGGACGGGGAGGCCACCCCGGAGGAAAAGTCTGCCGAGAAGAAGACGGCGGCAAAGAAAACGACGGCAAAAGCCCCGGCAAAGAAGACGGCAGCAAAGAAAACTGCGGCGAAAAAGACTGCGGTGAAGAAGACCGCCGCCAAGGCCACAACGAAGAAGACGACGAAAACATCCTCTAAGAAGGAGAGCAAGGCATGAAGGTAAAAGTCATCGGCGCGGGGCTGGCCGGAAGCGAAGCGGCATGGCAGCTGGCAAACCGGGGCATCGAAGTGGCGCTTTACGAAATGAAGCCCAAAAAGATGACCCCCGCCCACCACAGCGAGGATTTTGCCGAGCTTGTCTGCTCCAATTCCCTGCGGGGCGACCGGCTGGAAAACGCCGTGGGGCTTCTCAAGGAGGAGCTGCGCCGCTGCGGCAGCCTGATCCTTGCCTGCGCCGATGCTACCCGGGTGGAGGCGGGCGGCTGTCTGGCTGTAGACCGGGGCGGCTTTTCCCGGATGGTTACGGAGAAAATCCGGAATCACCCCAATATCACGGTGATTTCCGAAGAAATCACCGAAGTCCCCGAGGGGCCGGTGATCGTGGCTACAGGGCCGCTGACTTCCGATGCTTTGAGCGAGGCTATCGGGCATTACTTCGGGGAGACCGGGTATCTGCACTTTTTTGACGCAGCGGCGCCGCTGGTTTCGGCGGAGTCCATCGACATGAATCTCGCGTGGTGGCAGTCCCGGTACGACCGGGGAACGCCCGATTACATCAACTGCGCCATGAACAAAGAGCAGTACGAAGCCTTCGTCCGGGAGTTGGTAAACGCCGAGGAAGCCCCGGTGCATGGCTTTGAGGACAAGAACGTCTTTGAGGGCTGTATGCCCGTGGAGGTCATGGCGCGGCGAGGCGTGGATACCCTGCGCTACGGCCCCATGAAGCCCGTGGGGCTGAGAAATCCTGCCACCGGCCATGAGCCTTACGCCGTGGTGCAGCTGCGGCAGGACAACGCGGCAAAAAGCGTGTACAATCTGGTGGGCTTCCAGACCCACCTGAAATTCGGCGAGCAGAAGCGGGTATTCTCCATGATACCCGGTCTGGAAAACGCGGAATTTGTCCGCTACGGTGTGATGCACCAGAATACCTTCCTGCAAAGCCCCAAGCTGCTGGATAAGTATTACGCAGACCGCCGAAACCCGCTGGTGGCTTTTGCCGGGCAGATGACCGGCGTGGAGGGGTACGTGGAATCCACGGCCTCCGGGTATCTGGCGGCGGTGGCCATGGCGGCCAAGGTACAGGGACGGGAAGTTCCCGATTTTCCCAAGGAGACCGCCATCGGCGCGCTGGGGCAGTACGTCAGCGACGAAAGCATTGAGAATTTCCAGCCCATGAATATCAATTTCAGCATCATCGCACCGCTGGAAAAGCGCATCCGTAAGAAGGCAGAAAAAAATCTCGCCATTGCCGCGCGGTCGCTGGACGTGATCGATAGGCTGGTGGCGAAGGGTATCTGAAAGAAAGAGGTGGAACGGTTGAAGATCATTCTTGACGCGATGGGCGGTGACAACGCCCCCGAGGCTCCCGTTTTAGGCGCTGTGGAAGCGGCAAAGACCTACGGTATCGAGATCGTGCTGGTAGGCCGGGGAGAGGATATCCTTGCGGTTCTCAAGAAGCACGGCATTGACAACCTGCCGGAAGGCATGGAGATCTCCAATGCCGACGATGTGGTGGACATGCATGACGATCCCGCATCCATCATCCACAAGCGGAAGAATTCTTCCATGGTGATTGGCCTGAAGATGCTGGCGGACGGGCTGGGTGACGCGTTCGTGTCCGCCGGTTCCACCGGCGCACTGCTCACCGGCGCGACGCTGCTGGTCAAGCGGGTCAAGGGAATCCGCCGTGCCGCCATGGGCCCCGCCATGCCCAACAAGGCAGGGGGAAAGACCGTGATTGTGGACTGCGGTGCGAATGCCGAGTGTACGCCGGAATTCCTGCTGCAATTCGGTCTGGTCGGCTCCGTTTACGCGAAGAAGCAGCTGGGCATCGAGAATCCCAAAGTCGGTCTTCTGAACATCGGCACCGAGGACAGCAAGGGCACCGCCCTGCAGAAGGAAGCCTACGCGCTGCTGAAAAACGCGGGGGAGAAGGGGCTTGTCAATTTTGTCGGCAATGTGGAAGCCCGGGACGTGCCTTTGGGCGCGGTGGACGTTGTGGTCTGCGACGGCTTCAACGGCAACGTGCTTCTCAAAACCATCGAGGGTACTGCCATGTTCATGGGCAGCCTGATGAAGAAAATGTTCAAGAAAAATCTGCTCAGCAAGCTGGGCTATCTTCTGTGCGCCTCCGGGGTCAAAGACCTGATGAAGATGCTGGACTACCGGGAGATCGGCGGCACGCCGTTCCTTGGCATCCGCAAGCCGGTCATCAAGGCCCACGGCGCTTCCGACGTGCTGGCGTTCCGCAACGCAGTAAAGCAGGCGGCAGATGTGGCCGCGTCGGACATCACCGGGGAGCTGGAAGAAAATTTACAGCGGCTGGCTGCTGAAAAAGAGAAGGTGACGGAGCATGATTAAGGACTTGGAGGCCGTCATCGGCTACCGGTTCCGGAATATTTCCCTTTTGCAGAATGCGCTGACCCATTCCTCCTACGCAAACGAGCGCTGGCACAACAGTCTGCTCAGCAACGAGCGGCTGGAATTTCTGGGGGACAGCGTGCTGGGAATGCTGGTGGCGGAGTATCTCTACCGCAATTTTCCCAACCGCCCGGAGGGCGAGCTGACCCGGATGCGGGCGGACATGGTCTGCGAGACTACCTTGGCGGGTGCTGCCAACCGTATCGGCCTTGGGAACCATCTGCTCCTTGGCCACGGTGAGGAGCAGGGCGGCGGACGGAGCCGGGACTCCATTCTGGCGGACGCCATGGAGTCGGTGATCGCCGCGTGCTTTCTGGACGGCGGACTGGACGCGGCGTTACAGGTGGTCAGGACGTTCATTCTGGTGGAGGTGCCGGTGACCAAGCTGCACAACGCGGACTACAAAACCGAGCTGCAGGAGCTGGTGCAGCAGAAGAAAAACCAGGTGCTGGCCTACGAGCTGGTGGGGCAGTCCGGCCCCGACCACGACAAGCAGTTTTCCGTGGAGGTCTCCCTCAACGGCGCGATCATAGGCAAGGGCATCGGCAGCAGCAAGAAAAAGGCAGAGCAGGACGCCGCCCGCTGTGCCATCGAAAATCTTTTTCCGGATAAAGCGTAAAACGTCGAAACGACGCGGTCTTTCATGGGCGGTCGTAAAACAGTGAATGGAGCGTATCGGTGCAGATACGCTCCATTTCTTGTGCAAACATGCTATTAACGAGGTACGGCCCCTTGGCTCTCCCTCTGGGAGAGCTGTCACCGCAGGTGACTGAGAGGGCCTTGCA
>ERZ1026931.817-NODE-817-length-12115-cov-10.303317_pt1 | contig 12115 bp, 9 predicted proteins | sample MGYA00519253_ERZ1026931 | MGnify/ENA primary metagenome ERZ1026931 (study PRJEB26926, sample SAMN06164831) | human gut metagenome | biome: ENVO:00009003; feature: ENVO:2100002; material: ENVO:00002003 | host: Homo sapiens | place: USA | collected 2012 ... | reverse complement strand
ACGAGATGCAGCGTAGTCTCGTGGGCTCGGAGATGTGTATAAGAGACAGGCGGTGGCAGTCTCGGAACCTGTGGACGTGCTGGGGGTGGTCACGACCTCGGTGGTGTAGGCGGTGATGATGAAGACCTGCTCCAGGGAGTTAATGTCCGCGGCGGGGTCCAGGAGGGCGAATTTGGCGACGCCCGTTTCCTCATAGCCCGCGTCCACCACGGAGCCGATGATCAGGCCACGGGGGTACACCGTGGAACCGGAGGTCACCACCTGATCCTTATTGCGGATGATGGAGTCGGAGGGCAGGTAGTTCATTTGGAGCAATGTGTCGTTGCCGCTGGTGTAGCCGCCCTTGACCATGCCGTTGTAGCCGGAGGTGGCGATGGTGCCGGAAATTTCCAGCGTGGAGTCCAGAACGGTCTTGACGACGGCGTAGTTCACGCCCACCTCCGTCACCAGACCCACCACTTCGCCGTTGGCGGTGATGGCGCACAGATTCTCCCGGATACCCGCGTTGGTGCCCCGGTTGATGGTGAAGGTGCTCTCCCAGTCCGAGGAGCTCCAGCCGATGATATAGGCGTCCACCAGCTTGTAGTCCTCGTTGGTGGCCTTCAGATCCAGAAGCTTGCGCAGACGCTCGTTTTCACGGGCGACGGAGTCGGCCTGACGGGCGACGTCCTCCATCTGGGCGATGCGTTCTTCCAGCACCTTGTTTGCCGCGTCCAGAGCCTCGTAGCGGAACATATAGCTGTAGTATTTTTCCGCCGTATTGGTCAGGGTGGTGCCCGCGGCGCGGAAGGGGGCGAGAACGCCCTGAACGATCACGCTGGGAAGACTCTGGTTGGAAATGCCGCTGTAGATGGCCAGCGCCGCCGTCAGCAGCGCGGCCACCACCAGAATGATCTTCACTTTGGTACTGAACAGATTTCTCATAAGGTATCCTCCATCACTTCCGGCACTGTGCGGCAAAGGGTCTCATACAGCCGGCACACGGGAAGTCCCATTACATTATAATAGTCGCCCTCCAGCTTTTCGCAGAACAGCGCCGCGCCGCCCTGAATGCCGTAAGCACCGGCCTTGTCCATGGGTTCGCCGCTCTGGACGTATTTCTGAATCTCCTTCTCGCTGAGGGGACGGAAATGCAGGCTCGTCACCTCAGTAAAGGTCTCAACCCTGTCCCCATACAGGATGGTGCAGCCGGTCATCACCTGATGATCCCGCCCGGAGAGAAGCCGGAGCATGTCCGCCGCTTCCGCCTCACTGTGGGGCTTGCCCAGCACCTTCCCCTGACAGACCACGATGGTGTCCGCCGCAATGACGATGTCTTCTTCTCCCCGGCTGACGGCCAGCGCCTTTGACCGGCTGACCCGGGCAACTTCGTCAAAGGGCGGCTTTTCGGGGTCCATGGTTTCGTCAATGTCCGCCGCCCGGACGGTGAAGGGAATCCCAAAGAGGGACAGAAGCGCCTTTCGCCGGGGCGAGGCGGAAGCGAGAATGAGCTGCATAAGGTTCTCCTTTCGATGCGGAGGGATTTTATTCCACACCCCGTAAGTACAGTCCCCGGGTACACGCGCCGGGGTCGAGGGGTTCGGGGTTCATGTAATCGTTCAGCACGCGGTCAACTTCCTTGGAATTTTCCGTGGTGAAGTACAGCCGCGTCGCCCACAAGCCCAGCTTGGCAAGGTCGTCCTGACGGTCGAGCCAGCTCAGCTTCTTGCCGTTGAGCAGCACGCTGCGGCAGCTGTCTCCGTCCCGGATGACCGGGAACTCCGCGCCGGTCTTGTCGATCAGGCGGGTGGCTTTCAGATGGCAGGTGCATTCGTTGGTCTTGTTGTGGATGAGGCAGTGCTCCGTCACCATCAGGGGCAGCCGCCCGTAGGCGATCAGCTCGGCGTTCACCGCCTTGCTCATGTCCCGGATCTGGGGCAGGGTCATTTCAAAGCTCACCGTGGCGGAAGCCATTTCCAGAGAACGCATGACGTTCATGGAGGCGGAGTTGAAGATGTTCAGGCCGAAATCCCCGTGAACCCGCATTCCGGCCTCCCGCACGGGGGCGATCAGGCCGAGATTGCCCACCAGCGCGTCCCGGACACCGGCGGCGCGGAGGACTTCCAGGCTCTTTTTGATCCGGGGCAGCTCCCCGTCGTGGACGATTCTGGGCAGCACCGCAGCCACTCGTCCCCGCTGCACCAGCCGGGCGCAAAGCTCCCCGTCGGCGAGCAATATGTGGATGGGAACGTACAGCAGTGTGGTTTCCAGATCTAAAAGCATGGGGGTCAGCTGCTCCCGGGAGGTGACCTGAATGGTCAGGCCGGGCAGGCCCGAGGGGCCTTTGTATTCCGGCACGGGCTTGGGCTTGCGCAGCACCTGTTCCTCCCGCCGGGCGCGGATGGCGGTAAGCTGGTTCAGCACGTCCCGGCGCATGGCGTTGATGGCGGAAGCGGAGATAATCAGGCCGGGATCCACCCGGGTGCGCACCTCCACGCACCGGTAGGGCGTGCCGCCGGTCTTGGAGACCCGCTGGGCGAGCATTGCCCCGGTGAGGGAGATGTTCTGGGCGCGTTCTGGCACGGGGCCGTCGGAGCGGCATGTCCGCCCCTCCGGGTCGGTGGCGATGACGCAGCTGCCGTCCACGGTGACCATGGCCTGAAAGCGGATATCCACAAGGGGGGTCTCCCCTGCTTCGTAGGATTGCCGGGCGGCCTGAAGCCATTTGCCGTCGTCGTCATTCTCCTGCCGCACGCCGAACATTTTGGTATCCACCCTGCTTGTATAGTAGCCGTCGGTGAAGCCCTGACGGTTGAAGGCGGCGTACAGGGCGTCCATCATGGGCTTGGTGACGGTCATCTCGTCCAGCGCCTTGCGGTAGACGGCGGTGACGGTGGCCACGTATTCCGCCCGCTTCATCCGGCCTTCCAGCTTCAAAGAGACCACGCCCATTTCCTGCAATTCCCGCAGATAGGGAATCAGGCAGTTGTCCTTCAGACTCAGGGGGTATTTTTCCTGCCAGTGGGTGTAGCCGTAGCTCTGGCGGCAGGGTTGGGCGCAGCGGCCCCGGTTGCCGGAGCGGCCGCCGATCATGGCGGACATGTAGCACTGGCCGGAATAGCACATGCACAGCGCGCCATGGACGAAGACTTCAATTTCAATGGGAGAGTTGGCGCAGATGTAGCGGATTTCCTCCCGGCTCAGCTCCCGGCTGAGGACGACCCGCTTGATGCCCATGGCGGCGCACAGCAGCACGCCGGGCAGAGAATGGACGGTCATCTGGGTGCTGCCGTGGATGGGAACGCCGGGGGCGATCTGACGGCACAGCTGCACCACGCCTAAGTCCTGCACGATAAAGGCGTCAATATTATTCTGCGCGGCATAGCGGATCAGCTCCGCCGCCTCGGTCATCTCCCGGTCGGAGACGAGGGTATTGAGGGTCAGGTGCACCTGCACGCCCCGGACATGGCAGTATTTAATGGCATCCACCAGCGTCTGGGGAGTAAAGTTTTTCGCGCTTTGCCGCGCGTTGAACGCGCCGCAGCCGAGGTACACGGCGTCAGCGCCGTTCTGAACGGCCGCGCGCAGAGCCTCCATTGACCCGGCGGGCGCCAATAATTCCAGCATAAGCTCTCTCTCCAAAATTCGGTTTCGGGGCAGACCCCCGCACAATAATATATTGTACAGTATAGCACAAAGAAACGAAAAGTTCCACCCCCGAAGGGAGAATTCAAGAAAAATTCAAGGGAACTTCATATTCAGAAGGCGATTCCCGGGGTAAACGCAAGGAAGATTTTCCAGATTCGCCCCAATTCTCCAAAATGTTCAAGAATAATTCAAAAACAACCTATTGACATTTCTGGCACTCTGCGGTATAGTGTGCTTAGCACTCAGAGAGATGGAGTGCTAAAGATAAAGTGAGAAGGAGGGATACGATGGAACTGACAGAGCGGAAAAAGAAGGTTCTGCGGTCGGTGGTGGATTTGTATATCCGCACGGCGGAACCGGTGGGCTCCAAGGCCATTACCGAGCTGCCGGACATGAAGTATTCCTCCGCGACCATCCGCAACGAAATGGCGGAGCTGACCGCCATGGGTTATCTGGAGCAGCCCCACACCAGCGCGGGCCGCATCCCCTCCGCCGCCGGTTACCGGCTGTACGTTGACGAGCTGATGATGGATTACCGCTTGTCCATTGACGAAACGAAGTCCATCAGCAGCGCCATCGAGGAAAAGATGCAGCGGGTGGATAAAATGGTGGAAAAGGTGGCAAAGCTGGTATCTCAGGCCACCGATCTTCCCGCCATCTCCGCCGCGTCCCGACAGGGCAGCGCCTGCGTCAAGCGGTTCGAACTGATCCTGGCCGGACAGGGAAGCTTCATTCTGGTGCTGATGCTGGGCGGCGAGCAGGTGGTAAACAAGCTCATCAAGCTGCCGGTAAACGTCAGCGAAACGGATCTGAAGCTCCTGAGCGCGGTGCTGAACGCCAGCATGACGGACATTCCCCTTGAGGACTTCACCGCCGAGCTGATGGAAAAGGTCATGCGTTCGGCGGGCGCGGCGGCAAGTCTGGTGCCGGTGATCCTGGATTTCACCCAGGAGACGCTGAAAAACAGCGATTCCACCAGAGTGGCCGTCACCGGTCAGGCAAGACTGTTGAGTTTGCCGGAGTACCGGGACGTGGACAAAGCCCAGCGGGTGATGGATTCCATCGACGAAGAGGCACTGGCAAACCTTCCCGCCGTTATGGAGGGCGCCAACGGTACGAAAGTGCTGGTAGGCCCCGAAAACGTGGCGGATGAACTGAAGGACACCTCCGTTGTGATGACCAAGTTTGACATCGGCGACGGAATGCAGGGCATGATCGGCGTGGTCGGCCCCACCCGGATGGATTACGCAAAGGTAACGGCGCGCCTGAGCTACTTCGCCGAGAGCCTGAGCAAGATGTTCGGCAAGCCCGAGCAGCCCCAGCAGCCAAAGCTGCCGGAGCCGCCGAAGGAAGGATAGAATCAAACAGGCAGGGCTGGGGAAAATCCCCGGAACCACAGAAAGCGGAGATTTTCCCCCACCCTGCAAATTGACAGGAGGTCACAGACGTGGCAAAGAAGGAAAAAGAAGAAGTAAAGAAGCAGACCCCGGAGGAAACACCTCAGGAACCTGTGGAGGAAACCCCGAAGGAGAAGACTCCCGAGGAACCGGAGCTGCCGCAGGCGGATCCCTGGGAGGAAAAATACAATTCCGAGCATGACGCCCGGCTGCGTCTGGCAGCGGAATATGATAATTTCCGCAAGCGCACCACGAAGGAAAAGGAGCAGTCCTACGGCAACGGCAAGGCCGACGCCGTAACGAAGATGCTTCCCATCTACGACAATCTGGAGCGCGCGCTGAACCAGCCCACGGAAGACGCCGCCTACAAAAAGGGCGTGGAGCTGACCATGACGGAGCTGCTGAAGATCTTGAATGGTCTCGGCGTGGAGGTTTTCGGCGAGGTGGGCGACACCTTCGACCCGAATCTGCACAACGCCGTGATGCATCTGGACAGCGAGGAGCATGACGAAAACGTCATCACGCAGGTGTTCCAGAAGGGCTTCAAAATGGGCGATAAGATCGTCCGGTTCGCCATGGTGCAGGTGGCAAACTAAAAACGTAAACAATTTAGCTTTAATATATTAGGAGGAAAACATTATGTCTAAGATTATCGGTATCGACCTTGGTACTACCAATTCCTGTGTTGCTGTTCTGGAAGGCGGCGAGCCTGTTGTCATCGCCAACGCCGAAGGCAACCGTACTACCCCCTCTGTTGTTGCATTTTCCAAGACCGGCGAGCGTATGGTCGGTCAGGTGGCAAAGCGTCAGGCTGTGACCAACGCTGACCGCACCGTGTCTTCCATCAAGCGTCACATGGGTGAAAATTATCACGTCACCATCGACGGCAAGGGCTACACCCCTCAGGAGATCAGCGCCATGATCCTGCAGAAGCTGAAGGCGGATGCCGAGGCTTATCTGGGTCAGCCGGTCACCGAAGCCGTCATCACCGTCCCCGCTTACTTCTCCGACGCTCAGCGTCAGGCGACGAAGGACGCCGGTAAGATCGCGGGTCTTGACGTGAAGCGTATCATCAACGAGCCTACCGCAGCCGCTCTGGCTTACGGCCTCGACAAGGAATCCGAGCAGAAGATCATGGTTTATGACCTTGGCGGCGGCACCTTCGATGTGTCCATTCTGGACATCGGCGACGGCGTCATCGAGGTTCTGGCCACTGCCGGCGACACCCATCTGGGCGGCGACGACTTCGACCAGAGGATCATGGACTATCTGGTTGCCGAATTCAAGAAGGCCGAGGGCATCGATCTGTCGAAGGACAAGGTCGCTATGCAGCGCCTGAAGGAAGCTGCCGAGAAGGCCAAGATCGAGCTGTCCGGCGTGACTTCCACCAACATTAACCTGCCTTATATCACCGCCGACGCCACCGGCCCCAAGCATCTGGACGTGACCCTCACCCGGGCAAAGTTCAACGAGCTGACCGCCGATCTGGTGGAGCGCACCATGAAGCCCGTCCGTCAGGCCATGTCCGACGCGGGTCTGAGCGCTTCCGACATTCAGAAGGTGCTGCTGGTTGGCGGCTCCACCCGTATCCCCGCCGTGCAGGATGCCGTTAAGACCATCACCGGCAAGGAAGGCTTCAAGGGCATCAACCCCGACGAGTGCGTGGCCGTTGGCGCTGCCATTCAGGGCGGCGTGCTCACCGGCGATGTGCAGGATATCCTGCTGCTGGATGTCACTCCTCTGTCCCTGGGCATTGAGACCATGGGCGGCGTGTTCACCCGTCTGATCGACCGGAACACCACCATCCCCACCCACAAGAGCCAGATCTTCTCCACCGCCGCGGACGGCCAGACCTCCGTTGAGGTTCATGTCCTCCAGGGCGAGCGTGAGATGGCTGCCTACAATAAGACCCTGGGTCGCTTCCAGCTCACCGGCATTGCTCCCGCACCCCGGGGCGTGCCTCAGATCGAGGTTTCCTTTGACATCGACGCCAACGGCATCGTGAAGGTCTCCGCCAAGGATCTGGGCACCGGCAAGGAGCAGAACATCTCCATCACCGCATCCACCAACCTGAGCAAGGAAGACATCGACAAGGCCGTTCACGAGGCTGAGCAGTACGCCGCCGAGGATAAGGCCCGCAAGGACGAAGTGGATACCCACAACGCCGCCGACCAGACCGTCTACCAGACCGAGAAGACCCTGAACGAGCTGGGCGACAAGATCGACGCTTCCGAGAAGGCTTCCATCCAGTCCGCCGTTGACCACCTGAAGGAAGTCAACAAGGGCACCGACATCGAGGCCATCAAGAAGGCCACCGAGGAAGTCCAGCAGGCGTTCTACAAGGTTTCCGAGAAGCTGTATCAGCAGGCGAACCCTCAGGGCGGCGCACAGCCCGGCGGGAACACCCAGAAGCCCGGCGACGACGGTGTCGTTGACGCTGACTACGAGAGTGTTGACTAAATCCGAATGCCTAAGGGGCGGCAAACGCCGCCCCTTCTCGGCATATTTTCCTGAGTTGGCAGTTGAAAGTTGACAGCAGCAAAGGTTGCTGCATTTTATACGAGTTTTTAATAAAACGCTTAAAAGCGTTTTATTAGGCCGCAGGACTGCGGCCAGCGGCCACTGCCGCTAAAAACGAAGTCAATACATTTCTTACCGCCGCCCAGGCGGTCTGCCGTGGAACGGCAGAATAAAATGATGAAATCATTTTATTAAGAAATAGTATTATCCATGGCTGTCAGCTGTCCACTGTCAACTGTGGAAGCTCTGAGTGAGAGATTCCGGATAATGAGGTGAATTGAGTATGGCAGATGCAAAAAGAGATTACTATGAGGTGCTGGGCGTCAGCAAGGAAGCCAGCGCCGACGACATAAAGAAGGCCTACCGCAAGGCCGCCATGAAGTACCACCCCGACCGTAACCCCGGCGACAAGACTGCCGAGGAAAAATTCAAGGAGGCCGGGGAAGCCTACGAAGTCCTGTCCGACGCTGACAAGCGCGCGCGGTACGACCAGTACGGTTTTGCCGGAGTTGACCCCAACTTTGGCGCGGGCGGCGCTGGCTACGGCGGCGCAGGCTTTGGCGGTTCCGGATTCGGCGGGTTTGACGGCTTCGGCGATCTGGGGGATATTTTCGGCGAGTTCTTCGGCGGCGGCCGCAGCCGCGGCTCCCAGCAGAACGCGTCCCGCCGGGGCGAGAACGTCATGGCGCGGCTGGAGCTGACCTTTGAGGAAGCGGCCTTCGGCTGCGAAAAAGAGGTTGCTGCCCAGCGGATTGAGAACTGCCCCAACTGTAAAGGTACGGGCAGCGCCGACGGCGTGATCGAGACGTGCAGCCAGTGCCACGGCACCGGTCAGGTGCGTTCCGTGCAGAACTTCATGGGCATGCAGATGCAGTCCACCACCGCCTGCCCCACCTGCGGCGGCCGGGGCAAGGTCATCAAGAATCCCTGCACCACCTGCCGCGGCAAGGGCAAGGTGCGCAAGACCAACCGGGTCAAGGTGAAGATCCCTGCAGGCGTGGATGCCGGACAGAGCGTCCGTGTCCGGGGCGAAGGCTGCGTGGGCGTGGGCGGCGGCCCGAACGGCGACCTGCTGGTGGAAATTTCCATCCGGCGGCACCCGATCTTTACCCGGAACGGGACGGACGTGTTGTGCGAAGTTCCCATCACCTTTACGCAGGCGGCGCTGGGCGCGACCATTCAGGTGCCCACGCTGGACGGCAAGGTGGATTATGAGATTCCCGAAGGCACCCAGACCGGTCGGGAATTCATCCTGCGGGAGAAGGGCATTCCCGAGGTGGGCAACACCCGCCGCCGGGGCAACGAGCGCTTCACGGTGGTGGTAGAGACTCCCACCAGACTGACGAAGGAGCAGAAAGACCTCCTGCGCCAGTTGGACGGAAGCGTGGATCAGTCCCCCAAAAGGAAGAAATTTCTCAACAATCTGAAAGACTTTTTCGGTTGATCCGAAAAAAGGCAGGACAGCCACTTGCGGCTGTCCTGCCTTTTGTGTATAATGGGAGAAGGATTTTCCAAAAAGGAGGCTTCCGCCATGAAACGTGAGGACTACATCAGCTGGGACGAATATTTTATGGGCATCGCCATGCTTGCGGCGAAGCGCAGCAAGGACCCCAACACGCAGGTCGGCGCATGCATCGTCTCGCAGGACAACATCATCATCTCCACCGGCTATAACGGTATGCCCAAGGGCTGTTCCGACGACGAGTACCCATGGGAGCGGGACGGCGACCAGACCAAGTACCCCTACGTCGTCCACGCGGAGCTGAACGCCGTGCTCAACGCCAACGGGCGGGATCTGCGGGGCAGCAAGCTGTATGTGGCGCTGTTTCCCTGCAACGAGTGCGCCAAGGCCATCATCCAGAGCGGCGTAAAGGAGGTCTACTACCTCTCGGACAAATACGCGGACACTCTGGCGACCATGGCGTCCAAGCGGATGATGGATTCCGCCGGTGTCCGGTATATCCAGATGCGCACCGAGATCAAGTCCATCACGCTGGACTTTACCCCGGAGGAAGAAAAGCTGTAGAGGGAGAATGGGATGCTGCGACACATTTTGTTTGCGATCAATCTGCTCCGGGCGATGCCCGCGTACTGCGCCGTGTGCCTTTCCGGGGCGAAGAAGCTGATCTGCGCGGAAACGGAAGGCTATATGTGGTTTCTGGAAACCTATGACGGCGATAATTTCTTTCTGCGCTTTGCCTGGCTCATGTGGCGCTATGACTGCTACCGCAGCCACGTGGTGTTCCGATGCAGTCAGGCTTCCACCATGTGCAGCTATCTTATCAGACTGCTCTACCCGCCAAAGAAGGACATGGAGGTGCTGGGACAGATCGGCGAAGGACTGGTGATCTACCACGGCCACGGAACGGTGATCGCGCCTTACAGCATTGGAAAGAACTTCTCCGTCTATCAGGGTGTCACCATCGGACGAAACGCGAAGCCGGGGCGGGAGATCAATAACCCCATCATTGGCGACAACGTGACGGTCTTCACCAACGCGGTGGTCGCCGGGGGCATTACCATCGGGGACAACGTCACCATCGGCGCGGGTGCCGTGGTGATGAAGGACGTTCCCGCCAACAGCATCGTCATGGGAAATCCCTGCGTCATCCGGGAAAAGCAGCCATCCGGCGTTTGAGAATACAGATACATACGAAACATCCGGTTGTCACACGACAGCCGGATGTCTACGTGTCAAAAACCTCGCAGAGGAAAGCAGCCCGCAGGCGGCCAGGGCGTGCGCGCAGCAGACTGTCAGACCCTTTATTTCAAAAGGTCTTTGGTCTTCTGAAATAAGCGAAAAAGCACGCCGAAGCGTGCTTTTTCTGGTGACCCGCCGGGGATTCGAACCCCGGACCCACTGCTTAAAAGGCAGTTGCTCTGCCAACTGAGCTAGCGGATCAGATTTGGCTGGGATGGCCGGATTTGAACCGACGAATGCCAGAGTCAAAGTCTGGTGCCTTACCGCTTGGCGACATCCCAATGTTGACACGGCGCCCCTCGGCCGGACACACAGAGCATTATAACATGCTTTGCACCGTTTGGCAATCCTTTTTTTGCGAATTTTGCGGTTTCAGACCTTCTTTCTTCCCCGATGGCCGCCCCGGAAGATTGGGACTTGAAACCTTCGCCGTTTTGCGCCATAATAACAGCAAATCCCGAATCTGGAGGAACCTTCATGAACATTCAAGATTGGACACTGTACTATGACAACTTCGGGCCTTTGTCCTGTCAGGCGCCCTGCACCATGTACAGCGTGCTCTATGACCACGGAAAAATCCCCGACCCCTTCTACGGCACAAATGAGCGGGAGCTGCAATATCTGGCCGAAAAGGACTGCGTCTTTGAATCCGTCTTTTCCGCCCCGCCCGCTCTGCTCACGCGGGAACGTATCGAGCTGGTATTTCATGGGCTTGACACCATCTGCCATATTTACCTGAACGGCACCCTGCTGGGCAAGGTCAAAAATATGCACCGGGAGTACGTCTACGAGGTCAAGCCCCTGCTGACAGCCGGGGAAAACACCCTCCGGCTGGAATTCAAGTCCCCCCGGCGCTACTTCGCCCAACAGCAGCACAAGCACTACCTGTACATGAACGACGGCGACACCCTCCCCGGCGCCGCCCATCTGCGCAAGGCCATGTACCAGTCCGGCTGGGACTGGGGCCCCACCCTGCCGGACATGGGCATTTTCCGGGGCGTGGAGCTGAAGGGCTGGAACGTGGACCGTTTCGACGGCGTGGCCGTCCGCCAGCACCACGAAAACGGCAGCGTCTCGGTGGAGCTGGACGTGACCACCAAATGTCACGCCGGGTGCGAGATCTACGCAGACTTCGACGGCAAGCGCGTTCTCCTGAAAAACGGCCACGGCATTATCCAAGTGGATAAACCGAAGCTGTGGTGGGCAAGAGGCTACGGCGACCAGCCCCTTTATGATCTGGATGTGGAGCTGGTTTGCGGCGGCGAGGTCATTGACCGCTGCCACAAGCAGCTTGGCCTGCGCACCCTCACTGTCAGCACGGAGCCGGACGCGGACGGCAAGGGCAGCGAATTCTGCTTTGTGCTGAACGGCGTGAAAATTTTCTCCATGGGCGCGAATCTGGTTCCCATGGACAATTTGCTCAGCCGCATCACCGACCAGCGGTGGGAAGCCGTCGTCCGTCAGGCTGTGGACGCCAACTTCAACACCCTGCGGGTCTGGGGCGGCGGGTACTACCCCGACAGCCGCTTCTACGAGCTGTGCGATCAATACGGCCTGCTGGTGTGGCAGGACTTCATGGTCGCCTGCGCCAACATCTATCTGACGTCGGAGATGGCCGAAGAATTCACCCAGGAAGCCATCTGCAACCTGAAGCGGCTGCACCATCACGCCTCCCTCGCCCTGTTGTGCGGCAACAACGAGATGGAAAGCGGTGTCATCAACTGGGGTTCCCGGGACAACCAGCTGGTGCGGGACGATTACACCCGCCTGTACGGCCATCTGCTGCCGGAGCTGTGCGAGACCTACGCGCCGGACACCTACTACCTGTCTCTTATACACATCTGACGCTGCCGACGATCGCATAAGTGTA
>ERZ1026931.813-NODE-813-length-12150-cov-11.003473_pt1 | contig 12150 bp, 9 predicted proteins | sample MGYA00519253_ERZ1026931 | MGnify/ENA primary metagenome ERZ1026931 (study PRJEB26926, sample SAMN06164831) | human gut metagenome | biome: ENVO:00009003; feature: ENVO:2100002; material: ENVO:00002003 | host: Homo sapiens | place: USA | collected 2012 ... | reverse complement strand
TCTACACTTATGCGATCGTCGGCAGCGTCAGATGTGTATAAGAGACAGGTTGCTAAGTGTGTATACTCGATCCTGCAAGAAGCTCTTCTGTTATCATCAAAACTATAAAAATGTCCTTAACACCCGTATTGCCTCTGCCCTGAATCTCTTCTCAGGGGAGAGGTTTTTTTTGCCTGTGTATAATTTTGATAATCGTCATAAACAGATATTTTAATATTATTGTTCTTGTTGTTTTACATTAGTGATGATGACAGATTTTGTTCTCTGAACCATACGGTAATGTTGAAATAGTATCGCTATGAATCTATTTCATGATGAATAGTGTAATTTCATCTTTATTTATAGGGGTATTATATAGTTTTCCTTATAACTGACTGTTTTTCAGTGTGATATTAATTTTCGCTTTTGAAGTAATTGTGATTTTGTTCACGGATTTTAGTGCGTTAAGTGGCTATTTGTAGAGAGGTGCAAACGGTTGCATGTTGCTGTTACAGCATTTGTTCATTAAAAAAATATAACTATGGTATGTCTTGTGTCGGTATAGATGTAGGAATCTAAATGATTTTTATTATCCCTTAGACATGCGAATGCCGTTTATGACTTCTGTTAGCTTAACACCATGGAAAATGCAGTAAAAACAGACAGGGAATATGATTTTATCAATCAAAAGGAGTTTTTAATCACTGGTATAATTACTGGCCTTTTTTATCTTCCTTTATATAAATCGTTGTCGTAACACCCATAAAATCAGCGTTCTGGGATGAGCGCTGATTTTATTTTGTTCTCAGATTACTCAACCCACGCTGTATGCAGGTCTTCTCTTGCAGTAACTCGTAAATGATACATTAAAGGATCTCCTGGAATGGATATTGTTGAACGCTTTATTAACTACACGAAAATCAATACCACGACCTCAAGGGAAAATGGCGCTAATGGGATAATGCCTTCTTCACCTGGTCAAATGGAACTGGCAAAACTACTTGCAGTAGAACTTGAAGCATTAGGAATGGAAAACATCGAGGTCAGGGATACCGCTATTGTGACAGCGACCTTACCTGGAAATACCGATGACACAATCCCTGCCGTTTCCTTTTTTGGTCATCTGGATACCAGCGCGGAACAGACCGCGGACACAAATGCGCAACGTCTGCACTACAGCGGTGGGGATTTGTGTCTGAACCAGGATCTAAAAATTTATCTGCGCGAAAGTGAATTTCCAGAACTGAAAAATTATATCGGTGATGACCTGCTGGTGACGGATGGAACCAGTCTTTTAGGGGCAGATGATAAAGCCGCCATCGCCGCGATTATGAATGCCCTGGAGTACCTTGTCGCGCATCCGGAGATTAAGCATGGGCCGGTGAAGGTCGGTTTTGTTCCTGATGAAGAGCAGGGATTACGGGGAGCAAAAGCGTTTGATGTGGCGGCGTTTGGTGCTGACTTTGGCTATACCCTGGACTGCTGCGGCATTGGAGAGTTTGTCTATGAGAACTGGAACGCGGGTGATGCGGAAATCATCTTTACCGGCCAGTCCGCGCACCCTATGTCGGCCAAAGGTAAGCTGAAGAACTCTCTGCTGATGGCGCATAAGTTTATTGCGATGCTGCCCGGAGGAGAGGCGCCTGAGTATACGGAAGGACGCGAAGGGTATTACTGGGTAAAACAACTTCAGGGTAACAGCGCTCGTACGGTACTTAAGCTGGATATCCGGGATTTTACCGAAGAAGGGTATAAGGCACGTATGGCATATATCCGCCAGCTTGCCGTCAGCACCTGCGCGCTGTGGGGAGAAAACAGCGTGGTCTGTCATTTAGCCGATCGCTATGCCAATGTGTTCAATAGTTTGCAGGGCGATGCTCACTACCCGATTGATATTGCGCTACGTGCATATCAGAAGTGTGGCATTACCCCGCAACCTATCGCCATGCGTGGTGGATATGATGGCGCAGTGCTATCGCAGAAAGGACTGCCTTGCCCGAATATTTTTACCGGTGCTCATAACTTTCATTCAATTTATGAATACCTACCGGTGCGTTCACTGCGAGCCGCCAGCGACGTGGTGGTAGCGGTCATTGAGGAAACCTTTGCTGAGTTCGCGCAGAGGAGAGCTCAGTCATGATTCAGGTGTTAATTGCCCTACTGGTTATCGTGGTGGTCGCGCGTCTGATCCTGAAAGGCTATCGTGCTGAACCCGTGCTGTTCATTGCGGGCCTGGTGTTGATGATTTGTACGGCGTTAACCGGATGGGGTTCTGTATTACCGAAGGGCGTTGCCAGTACGGGGATTTCATTTCTCGATCCTTTCGAGGTGATGCGCGATCTCTTTAGTACGCGTGCTGCCGATCTCGGCCTGATGATCATGGCGTTAATGGGATTTGCGCATTACATGGATCATATCGGGGCAAATGAAGCGGTTGTGCGGGTTGTGACGAAACCTTTGCGCGCGTTGCGTTCGCCCTATGTGCTTCTATTCTTCTCCTATCTGCTCGCCAGCCTCCTGCAGTTGGCCATTCCATCCGCCACCGGGCTAGCCGTGTTGCTGATGGGGACGATGTTCCCCATTATGCTGGGGTTAGGGCTTTCTGCGGCCTCGGCTGCTGGGGTTATTGCCACCTCGCTTGGTGTGGCGTATACCCCGACGGCCATCGATGCTATCAGGGGATCTAAAGCGGTCAATATGGATGTGGTGGAATACGTTGTTTATCACCAGGGACCCGCTGCGTTGGCAACCGTGCTGGTCGTGGGCGTCTGCCATTTCTTCTGGCAGCGGCATTGCGATCGTAAAGCGGGAACGCTACCACGAGAAATCGGTAGCGCTGAGGTGACTGACTCAGGAAAAGCCCCGGCTTTTTATGCGCTGCTCCCGATGCTTCCGATACTAATGGCGGTGGGATCATCGGAAATGTTCGTCAGTGGTATTAACCTGAATATTATCACCATTGTGCTCATTTCGATGGCTGTCTGCATGTTGATTGAATGGCTGCGAGTGCGTGATTTAAAGTCAGTATGCGAAGGATTCAGCCATTTCCTTAAAGGCATGGGTACCGCCTTTACCGGGGTAGTTGGGCTGCTGGTTGCGGCAGGTGTTTTTGCTCACGGGATTAAAGTTATTGGTGCCATTGATCAATTAATCCTGATGGCGGAGCACGTGGGATTACCTCCATTTGCTATGGCGGTGGTGTTTGCGCTGGTGACGCTGGCGGCAGCAATTATTATGGGATCGGGTAATGCGCCATTCCTTGCTTTCGTTGAGCTGATCCCGCAAATCGCGGCAAGTATGGGCGCTAACGCTGTTGCGATGATCCTGCCGATGCAGCAGGCATCACATATGGGGCGGGCAATTTCACCGGTTTCCGGCGTGGTGATTGCCGTTTCCAGTGGGGCGAAAATAACGCCATTTGATGTGGTTAAACGTACCGCCGTACCGTTAATTGTGGGCTTTGTAACTCATACTCTGATCATCGGTGTTTTCTATTAACCATACCAGCTACAAGCCAACCTCCGGTTCATTGACTCCGGATGTTGGCTTTTGGTATTAGGTAAAAATTAAAGCGTTAATATTACTGATACCTCTATAAAAAAAATGGTCTGCTACCAAGAGGTGGTATGTTGCTCAACGCTACATGAGACGTGATTTTTTCAGGATATTTTATGTCTATATCGTGTTAAGGCGGGGAGGGGTTATGGAGTACCAGGTCAAACCTATCAGGATATTTCCTCTAATCAGCAATTTTTGAAATTTTATGATAATCAGGTTCTTGGCAGAGGTGAAAATTGATAACAGGCAAGTATTATTAGTTTTTTCTTTATCGCATAATTCTTATTATTTATGACTGAGCCATCTGTACATCAATGATTAACAATAATGATGTATTATATTTGCAATTTTATTATGTAGGGATAAGTTAATCTGGATCATATTTTGGTGTTTTTAGTTGTAGTAATTTTTTAAATGGAGTAATGCAAGAATGACGTGTAAAAATGATTTATTTGGGCAGGTTTAAGTGGTAAAGGATTCAGGAAAAGTTAGTACGTTACGACACCATTATCAGGATGACCTGGAAGCGTTTACCTGGAGTGCATTAGTTGCAATTGGTATCGCAGTACAGGACCGTAAGATCCACTCTAAAATGTCAGAACATCTTTTTATTATGCAGTGGTTGGCTATTGCTAAAAAAAGAAAGATCTTCTCAAGGAACATTGTTAATGAGCTTCAGTGGTTAATTGATGAAGGAAAGAAAAAAAGTCTCAATGCGCAACTTAAATTTAAAATAGAATATCTATACTCGACTTCGAGTGGTGATGTGACAATGCAAAATGACTATTTTAAATTTACCCATACGATCGAAGTGTTGAGGAATAATGGTTGGGAAAGTTTTCTTCTTACGCCGGAGAAGTGGCGAGATCTACATGAAAAAATAAAAGTAAGAGAAGGTGATTTTATTTTTATGGATGATACTCGACTCCAGGAGTGCTTTGGCGTTCAGGGTGAGATAGTCAAACCTTTCTGTATTCGGGTGTATGGCGATGTTGAGTTTGCAAAGTTAACTTTCATCAAACATAATCTCCCGGTCGAATTTGTAAAGCACAGCTCGAATGAATTTTACCACTTCCATTTTCTTTTAGTTAGTAGTGCTTAACAGGCTATGTGGACAGTGTATTGTTAATTCAAAAAAATGTATTTTTCTCTATAAATTATCGGATAGGAACTGCGCGCAAGGATAGCGAATGTTTACTCGAAAATTAGCGATTGCCAGTGAATGGATAAGGTTGTCAGATACTCCGGATAGTGTATTTATTTCTTTTCGCGGCGTTCTCGAAATAGCCGAAAGTACAGGTGTGCCAGATGCCAGCACACCTTTGTTACGCTTAGAAAATGAAATGGCACCGATTACCGTTGATTCGTTGTCCTGGGTGCGGGTGCCTGTCGATAGGCAGGAAGACGTCACAGTCTATATACTCTGAATACTGACAATTATTTGGCTCGTCGTCTTTAAGTCAGAAGCAGTGATCTCGGCCATTTTCAAGGGGGCGCAGGCGCTCAATTTACATGCCACTTTTTAATCCATTAATAATATTAATGTAGATTTTTCTGGTTCTATTCATCCCGAAGCAAGATATACGCTGCTTATCGCAGTGTCTAGACTCATGTTCTTAATTTATGAAGAACATGCCGATAAGGATACGTTCTGATAATTAACCATTTTACTGGTTAAGGTATTTCTTGGCGTGTCGATAACAATTAAGTCGTGGATGACTTCTATTGTTATGGAGATGTTTGAATGTTAAAGAATATGAGGATTAAAACCAGTCTGTTGTTATTGCTGTTACTATTTACTTGTATGCAGTTTTTTTCTAATGGGTTTGAACTTATCGATCTAAAAGAAAACCAAAAAAGTACACTTTTACTGCACAATGTCATAAAGGAACAGGATGCGCTGCATCAGGTTTCTGAGGCCATTTATAAAATAAGAGAGGGACTTGATAATATTCAGTTGCATAATACGTCTGATATTCAACAAACATTGAACCAGGTACAAGAGGAGATTGGTAAAGCCAGAAAACAGTTCAATATTTTCTGGGACATTCCGGGTTTGACTGCTGATGATCAACAGATTGGTAAAACTATTAAGGCAGCCTTTGAACAGCAAATAAATGCGGCGCAAAATCATGTTGAAAAATTAAATGAGATGGTCTCAAACGGCAGTATTGTGAATGCGCAAATAAATGTCGACTCCGAGAGGCTTGCATTTCGCAAAAAATTTGATAGTCATGTGGAGAGTTATTACAAATCAACACAGCTAACCGGTGAAAAGATCCTGGAACAGACTCACGTTCAGTTTAATAAATCAATAATAAAAGTATCCGTGATCCTGGTGGTTACAGTTCTTATCTTTTTTATCTGTAATATCTGGATGAACCGGACCATCATTCGGCCATTAAATACCGTGTCTGAGCACTTTTCACGGATTGGTAAAGGCGATCTGAGTCATCCGGTTAAGGTACCAGGTAATAATGAGATAGGTCTGTTGTGTTTGAATTTACAAAATATGCAGGTCGGTTTGCGCGAGACGGTCAGTACGATTCGCGATGGCGTCGAATCGATTAATACCGGAATGCAGGAGATTGCGTCGGGTAATTCAGACTTATCGACCAGAACGGAGCAGCAGGCGGCGGCCGTGGTGGAAACGGCAGCCAGTATGGAACAGATTTCGGTAACGACAAAAAATAACTCCGATAAGTCACACCAGGCGTCAGCCATGACCAGTGAAAGCACGGAAATGGCCCTGCGTGGCGAGCGTTTAATGAGCGATATGGTCGAGAAAATTCACCTGATCAGTATTAACGCGCAGGGCGTAAATGAAATATCACATGTCATTGATAGCATTGCTTTTCAGACCAATATCCTGGCATTAAACGCCGCGGTAGAAGCGGCTCGCGCTGGCGAGTCCGGGCGTGGGTTTGCCGTTGTGGCGAGTGAAGTCAGAACCCTTGCTCAGCGTAGCGCAGCCTCGGCGAAAGAGATCAGCGAGCTTGTCGCGAAGGCGGCAATTAGCGTCAAAGAAGGCGTGGAGATAGCTGAGAATAGTGGGACCATGATGGCTGATCTCGCTAAGTCGATACGTAACATCAATGAATTAATGGAAGATATCTCCGGTGCATCAGGAGAACAAAGTCGCGGCATTGAACAGATCCGTGTCGCGGTAACGCAAATGGAGCAAGTGACTCAGCAAAATGCGTCGCTGGTTGAGGAAATAGCCGCCACGACAGGCAGCGTGGAAGAACAGTCGGCCATGTTGTCCGAGGCGGTATCGGTATTTCAGGTAGAAGAAAAATCGTAGTCTGATATTCAGGACACCAAGGAGAAGATACCCATCTCATCAGCGGGCAATTCTGGCTGATGAGAGGGTAAGCTGAACAATCTGTCGGGGATCACATCGCGGGTGAGAGTATTTGTAGCGTGTGTATATTATAAATAATGCCAAACACCGCCACCGCGAGCAGAAATAGTGAGGAGATAAAAATGCTGCGTCTGGCAAACCGTTGTGGCATCCAGCGTTTGAAAACCATGATGTAAAAAGACAGCACCGTAACATCAAAAATAACCCACACCAGCGTTAGCGTCAGAATGCTGGTGGTGAAATCTTGCGTAATGGCCATGAACTGGGGAAAAAATGCTACGAAAAACAAAATGTCCTTTGGGCTAGCGACCCCGGTCAGAAATCCATGAATAAGCCCGCTGTTATCGCATTTTCGCGCACCCAGTCTGGGGTTTGAGGACCTGGCCCGCAGGCCGTTAATCGCTATCACACCGATATACAACGATCCCACAAGACCCAGTACGCCAAGCCATATCGCAGAGATTGATACCACGCCAGCCAGCATCAGTGCAGCCAGAGCAATCAGTACTAAAGAAGCACCGTTAGTGCCAATCAGCGTGATAAAGGCCCGGCGATAGCCGTGCTGCGCCGCGGTGGTGGTAATCAGCGCCACGACAGGACCCGGAGTTAACAGCAGGGTTACTACGCTGAGGCTATAGGCAGCCAGTAAAGTGAAATTCATACCTGATTATCCTGATGATATTTTCCATCAGTATTCCGCCTGCGTGGCGCATTGAAAAACGAATAAAACTGCGCTCTACTGTGAGTAAAACTCAACATAGAAGCTGAGAATGACGCTACCTCCGTTGTATGCCCTGAGGGCTTTTGAAGCAGCAGCCCGTCTGGGATCGTTCAGTAAAGCCGCTATTCAACTTAACGTGACGCCGGGCGCGGTAAGCCGTCATATTCGCACGCTGGAGGCATGGTTTGGTTGTGAACTATTTGTCCGTAGCGGCCCGCGTATCGAGATAACGCCTTCTGGCCAAGGGCTAGCGCAGCAGTTGACGGCTGGGTTTCAGAGTCTGGAGCACGCGTGTCATGCCTTTCGCAGCAGCAGTCATGAGCTACGGCTGAAAGCTCCGTCTACGCTGACGATGCGGTGGCTTCTGGACGTACTGCGTCATTTCCGTGAAGCGAATCCGACCCCGGTAATCGAAATTTCCAGCGTCTGGATGGATACCGATTCGGTATCCTTCAGTCGTGAACCGTATGACTGTGCGATCCTGTTAGGGAATGGCCATTTTGGTGACGATACCGACAGCCGTTTATTGTTTCAGGAGTGGCTTATCCCGGTGTGCTCACCCGCACTGCTGGTACAGGCGCAGCGCGATCTTTCTGCCTGTGAACTGATTCATCCCTCAGCGGATCGCCGTGACTGGCGTCGGTGGCTGCAACGCACCGGGACGTTTCCGGCGTTGAATCTTGCACGAGGCAAAGTGTTCGACACCCTGGAGCAGGGCAGTCTTGCGGCGATGAGCGGCCATGGCGTGTCCGTTGCCGACCTGCTGTTAAGCCTGGCGGCCATTCAGGCAGGGATGTTGGCGTTACCGTTTAAAGATGCGGTGGCGACTGGCGAGGGGTATTACCTTGTCTGGCCAAAGGCTTCAACACGGCTCAGAAATATTGAGCTGCTGTATCGCTGGTTAAAAGAGGCTGCGCCGTGTGCCTCCTCGGCAGATCTAAACTGGCTGGATTAATCTGTTTATTCTGCTAATTACCCATATTGATAATGGTTCTCATTATTATTGTCGTATTGCGCAGGTAATGGTAATGTTGCTTCAGTTATAAACCGTTAATCCCTTTTCCTGTGCAGAAGACAGCATGAACAATACCACCGCCCTGAATGCCTCCGGACGCGTCGCTCGCACTTTCTCCGTCAGCGAGTTTATGGATTTTGGTGAGCGCTACGGGATCGATTACCGCTTTCCCCAGTTGGCACAAAGGCCGGATTTACCGTCTGGCAGCCCTGTTCTGCAAGGTGAAATTGAGGAGATGACTCTCCCATGTGGGATGTGCGTGACGCACTCCGACGTACAGGTATTGCAACCCTACGAAACCACCTCTCGTCACGACAGCCCTCTGTATATGCTGGTGGTGCTGGAAGGCTGCGTGATTCTGACGCTTAACGGACAGGAGCATGTGGTGCGCTCCGGCATGGCGTTTAGCTCACGCCTGAGTGAGCACCAGACGATGCATGCCCGTCATCATGCTGATTGTAAACTGCGGACATTATCGCTCGGCTTGTATCCCGACGGCGCTTGTCGCACCGGGTTGCTCGAATCGTTGATGCGTGAGTGGGAAAGATGCCAGACGCCGACGCTTATCTGGCAGGTGCCGGGGTTTTTACTCAGCGGACTGCAGTACGCGCAACAGAGTACGATTAGCCATGTTTCTCGTCAGCTGATGCTGGAAGGGCTGATATTACAACTGTTTGGTCATGGCCTCAGCGTGTGTCAGGTCGAGAGCGGTAAACGTCTTGCGGCGAGCGGGGAGCAGCAGCGGCTGGAGGTCGTTCGCCGACTGCTGGAGCAGAGTCCCGAAAATGACTACACCCTCAATGACCTGGCCCAACGCGCAGCGATGAGTCCCAGCAGCCTACGCAGTAAGTTTCGCGCAGCCTATGGCTGTTCGGTTTTCGACTACCTGCGCGATTGCCGTCTGGAACGTGCGCGCGGCTATCTACTGGAAGGATATAGCGTACAGCAGGCGGCCTGGATGTCGGGTTATCAGCACGCCACCAACTTTTCTACCGCTTTTCGTCGCCGTTACGGCTTTTCGCCCGGCGATTTGCTCAAACTTTGCTAATCCATATTGGCGTTTTACGCACGTGATTTCCTGCCAATTTGGCACTGCGCATAGGCAACCTGGCATCCGGCATAGCTATCTCCGTCAACAAAAAGGTAATAATTCTCACTTACAATTAGACATGCCTTTGGAGATATTCATGTTCGCGAAGACTCGCTTGGCGCTGCTTGTGGGATGGGTTACCGGCAGCGTGGCTTTTCCTCTGCTGGCGCAGGAAACAACAAAAAACGATACGGTGGTTGTCACCTCGCAGATGCAGAGCGGGGCCACGAAGCTCGCCACGCCGGATATTGAAACGCCGCAGTCGGTATCGATCGTTACCCGTGAACAGTTTGAAGAGCAGGGCGCAACCAGCGTGCGCCAGGCCGTCAGCTATACGCCGGGGGTGTACAGCAATCAGATTGGCGCCTCCAACCGCTTTGACTACATCGTGCTGCGTGGCTTTTCTGACGGTAGCCTGGATAACGTCTATCTCGATGGTCTGAAGATGATGGGCGACACCAACTCACACAGCTCGCTGGTGGTCGATCCGTGGTTCCTCGAAGATATCGAAGTCGTACGCGGTCCGGCTTCCGTACTGTATGGTCGTTCCTCTCCGGGTGGTATTGTGGCGCTGACCTCACGTAAGCCATCGTTTGATGCGGGCGGCGAAGTGAAGCTGTTTGCCGGCAACAATAACCAGCGCGGCGCGGCGTTTGACGTCACCGGGGCACTGGATGATAACGATCGCGTGGCGGCGCGACTGAGCGGGATGACGCGTTACGCAGACTCGCAGTTTGGTCCATTGAAGGAAGAGCGTTACGCGCTGATGCCCAGCCTGACCTGGCGTATCACCGACCAGACGCGTCTGGATCTGATGGCCTATCTGCACCGTGACCCGGAAGGCGGTAGCCACTCCGGTCTGCCATATGACGGCACCGTGGTTCCGCATTACGGGCAAAAGATCTCCAACACCTTTTACGAAGGCGAGGATGATTACGACAAATACGATCGCCGCGAAAACATGGTGGGCTACAACATTGAGCACATGTTTGATAGCGGCTGGTCGGTGCGGCAAAAGCTGCGCTATCTGCATACCGACGTTGAGCTGAACCAGGTGTATGCGGCGGGCTGGCTGAATGAAACCGAGCTTAATCGCGGCTACTCCGGCTCCGATGAAAAAATGTCGGCGATTACGCTGGATAACCAGCTCGACGGCAGCTTTGATACCTGGCAGGTAAACCACCGTCTGCTGGTGGGAATCGATTATCAGGATCGCAGCAACAATACTACCGGTTACTACGGCGCTTTCCCGCCGATTGACGCTTTTAACCCGGTGTACGGCGCGAAGCCTGATTACATCGACATGTATGCGCGTGAGAAACACAAGCTGCGCCAGACGGGTTACTATTTGCAGGATCAAATGTCATGGGATCGCTGGCGTATTACGCTCGGTGGTCGCTACGATCAGGTCAGCGTTTCTAACATTGATAAGATCAAGGATACTCGCAGCGATCTGGATAAAAACAACTTCAGTACCCGCGCCGCGTTGCTCTATTTATTCGATAACGGCTTTGCGCCATACGTGAGTTATTCCACTGCCTTTACGCCCACCAGTTTTGCCGATGAGAACGGTAATCTGCTGGATCCGATGAAAGGCAAGCAGTGGGAAGCCGGTCTGAAATATGAGCCGGAAGGACTCAACAGTCAGTTCAGCGCGTCGGTGTTCCGTATCAATCAGACGAATATTGCCACTAAAGAAGAGCCGACCGATCCGTACCGCTCGATTGGGGAAATTGAATCTGAAGGGGTGGAGCTGGAGGCAATTAGCCAACTGACGGATAGCTTCCGTTTGCAGGCGGCGTATACCTATACCGACATTCGCTATAAGAAAAGCAGCCCGGAAGAGCAGGGCAAGCGCGCAGTGTACGCCCCGCGTAACCAGGCCAGTACCTGGCTGAGCTACGATGTGAAAAGCGGTCCTCTGGACGGTCTGACGTTGGGTTCAGGCGTGCGCTACGTTAACGGTATTACCAGCGATCGCTTGAATACTCACACCCTGCCGTCCTACACACTGGTGGATATGGTGATTGGTTACGACTTAACGAATATCGGTATTAAAGGGTTGAGCGCGCAGTTGAACGTTAACAACCTGACCGACAAGCGCTACGTTGCGGCCTGTAACTCGCTCTCATATTGCTACTTCGGCGCCGAGCGCAGCATTGTCGGCAGTGTGTCCTGGAAATTCTGATGTTTTAGCCGGATGCGGCGCTGGCGCCTTATCCGGCCTACGGCAGCGTGCAAATTGTAGGCCTGATAAGCGCAGCGCTTCAGGCATAGTGGATTGCGGCTATTGTGTAAAACCGTTTTGCATACAAATCTGCGCGCTGGCGCCTTATCCGGTCTACGGCAGCGTGCAAATCGTAGGCCTGATAAGCGCAGCGCATCAGGCATTGTGGATTGCGGTTATTGTGTAAAACCGTTTT
>ERZ1026931.802-NODE-802-length-12248-cov-5.388174_pt1 | contig 12248 bp, 8 predicted proteins | sample MGYA00519253_ERZ1026931 | MGnify/ENA primary metagenome ERZ1026931 (study PRJEB26926, sample SAMN06164831) | human gut metagenome | biome: ENVO:00009003; feature: ENVO:2100002; material: ENVO:00002003 | host: Homo sapiens | place: USA | collected 2012 ... | reverse complement strand
TGCAGGGAGAACTCAAAGAACTTCTTGTTCAAGAGGAAAAATCCAAAGCAGATTTACTAAAGGTAATGGAGGAACTGGGTTATGGAATTAACTAAGTGCAAACTCGGAGAACTTATAACCCAAAGGCGAGAGAAAAATGATGGCTCAGATTTGCCAATCTGCGGAGTATCAAAAGATGGGTTAATTCCACCAAAACAGAAAGATGCTGATACATCAATTTATAATGTATTTTATAGAGATGATTTTATTTTTAATCCGGCTCGAATGGAATTAAATTCAATAGCTATCAATGATATGTATGACCGTGCTATATGTTCCTCTTTATATGAAGTGTTTTATGTTCATAGAACAGATTTGTTGTTGCCACATTATTTGGAGCTGATAATAAGACAGAAGTGGTTTACACGTTATTGCAAGTTCTTAGGACAAGGTTCTGCAAGAGAATATTGCAGATTTGGTAATATTTCTGAAATTGAGATAGAATTTCCGTCAATCGAAGAACAGCAAAAAATAGTGGAGTATAATACTGCTATTGAAAATAGAATTGCTTTGAAGCAGAAGATAAATGATAATTTAGTAGCGGTTGGAACTGCTTCTATCCAAAAGAATGTCGGCAGAGGTGCTTTGATAAATCTGACCGAGGCAGAAATGGATAGCTTGATATTTCCAGAGGATTTTAAGATTAAAACCGTATCCGAGTTTTGCGCTGAAACAAAATCCGGTTCGACACCATCCCGTACCAACAATGAATATTGGGAAAACGGAACGATTTCTTGGGTCAAATCTGGCGAGGTGCATAACAATATCACTTTGCAGACAGAAGAATATATTACTTCGTTGGGATTAAGCGAAAGTTCTACAAAACTACTTCCCAAAGACACCGTTTTGATGGCGATGTATGGTGTTACAGCAGGAGAAGTTGGGTATCTCGCAATCGAGGCAACTACCAATCAAGCAATCTGCGGTATGATATGTCGCTCAAAAGCAGAAGCAGCATACTTGTACTTCTCGCTTATTCAAAGTCAAGCTGCGATAAGCAGACTTTCTAATGGTGGAGCACAGGATAACCTTAGTAAAAACTTTATTGACAACATAAAGATTGTAGTTCCTCCGTCCGAGTTCATCGAAAAGTTAAATCTTGCCGCAATCGTTGAGCAAATGACTTTGAATACAAAGGAAATCACCCTACTTGAAGAACTGCAAGCCACGGTTTTAGCACAGCTTTCAAGCCGCTAAATTATCATTTACAATAGAACTCTCATCAGTGGCGGGAGTTAAAACAAGGGACTGCCACTGGTAGTCGTTCTCTTAAAAAATAAAAGGAGAATTGACTATGAAACAGAACCTAATCACAGATGTTATTCAAGGAATGTTACCTTACCTGAATAACGCACAGACAGAAAGATTGCAAGAGGTGTTACAACATACACTTTTTGATTATGAGGTAACAAAGACGGAAAAAGATAAGGAACTTTCAGAACAGAAGTTAGTAGAGTCTTTCTTATCGGCAAAGCGTATTGAAGGCTGTTCTGAGAAAACCTTGAAATACTATAACGCAACGATACAAGCAATGTTTGATGGCATTGGAAAAGGTATCAAATACATTGTAACTGACGATATTCGTTGTTATTTGACTGAGTATCAGGCTAAGAAAAAATCCAGTAAAGTTACGATAGATAATATAAGACGAATACTTTCCAGTTTTTTCTCTTGGCTTGAGGACGAGGATTATATTTTGAAAAGTCCGGTCAGGCGAATACATAAGATTAAGACCGGAACGAACATTAAGGAAACCTATTCAGATGAAGCACTTGAATTGATGAGAGATAATTGCACAGAACTCAGGGATTTGGCAATGATTGATATGCTTGCTTCAACGGGTATGCGTGTCGGAGAAATGGTGTTGCTAAATCGTGAGGATATAGATTTTAACGAAAGAGAATGTGTTGTTTTCGGCAAAGGCGATAAGGAACGAATAGTATATTTTGATGCAAGAACAAAAATACACTTGCAGAATTACTTAAACAGCCGAAAGGACAATAATCCGGCACTTTTTGTATCATTACAATCGCCGTATAATCGAATGAATATCGGTGGTATTGAAGTGCGATTACGACAGATTGGAAAGCGATTGGGACTGAATAAGGTACACCCTCATAAATTCAGGCGAACGCTTGCGACAATGGCAATAGATAAAGGAATGCCGATAGAGCAGCTTCAGCAGCTCTTGGGGCATAGAAGAATAGATACAACATTGCAGTATGCAATGGTTAAGCAGAGTAATGTTAAAATTGCTCATAGAAAATACATTGGTTAAGGTGGTAGGAATGGAAAGAGGATATAAGATATTAGGTAATTACATTCGGCTTGTGGACGAGCGTAACAGGGATTTAGCCGTAACAAAGTTGCTTGGCGTAAGTATAAGTAAAAAATTTATTCCGTCAATCGCAAATATTGTAGGAACTGATTTATCGAATTATAAGATAGTCAGAACGGGACAGTTTGCATACGGACCCGTTACTTCACGAAATGGAGAAAAAATTTCTATTGCTTATTTAGATGAAGAAGATTGTATTATTTCAAGCTCTTATACAGTTTTTGAAGTTGAAAATAAAGAGGAACTTGACCCTGAATATCTTATGCTTTGGTTCAGCCGACCAGAATTTGACCGCTATGCAAGATATAAGTCACACGGAAGCGTAAGAGAGATTTTCGATTGGAATGAACTTTGTATGGTTGAGCTTCCAGTGCCAGATATTGAAAAGCAGAGAAAGATTGTGAAAGCATATAAGGTAATAACCGATAGAATAGCTTTGAAACAGAAGATAAATGATAATTTAGAAGAAACTGCCAGTGCAATTTTTAAATCATACTTTGTAACTTTTGAACATTATGGTGGAAATATGCCCAAAAATTGGAAACAAGCAACCATCGGAGATGTAGTTTCGGTTTCACGAGGAGCTTCACCAAGACCAATTCAAGATTATATAAGTCAGAGTGGTATGCCTTGGGTTAAAATTTCAGATGCATCATCAAGTGTGTCAAAATATTTATTTAAAACTGCTGAATACATTATTCCTGAAGGAATACAAAATAGCAGAACTGTAACCAAAGGAATGATGATTGTATCTAATAGTGCATCGCCGGGTTTACCTATGATTATGGAAATCACTGCTTGTGTTCATGATGGTTGGTTAATTATTGATGATTATGATTGTGTCACACAAGAATTTATGTATTATCATTTCCTTAATGAACGCCAAAGTCTAATTTCTTCAAGTAATGGTAGTGTATTTAATAATCTTAAAATAGATATAGTAAAGTCGCACCCCATTATAATTCCAGATGAAGAAACAATGACAAAAGTTACTCAGCAATTTCGTCGGCTTAATAAAGCGATAAAACAAAATGCTAAGGAAATCAATAGCCTTGTCGAATTGCAATATAATTTGCTTAGCAAATTATCAAATTATTAAGCCGCTAAATTATCATTTAACCGAAAGGAGATGGAACAGTTATGGATACATATAAATTTTATTACGATGAGTCAGAACACAGTAGGAAAATCAACTATAATACCGTAACTGCTCCAAATTATTACGATAATTTTGTTACGGTTGTAGTTGGTTGGGCGAAAGAAAAGGAAAAAGAAGTTTTTAAGAAATATGAGGATTTTGAAAATAAATATGCTGCCCGTAAAGACGGAAACGGAGAATTAAAAAGCACAACCTTGAAGCAAAAGAAGTTTGAATGTGGATTTGCTTCTCTCGATAAAGCCAACACACAGTTTATAATGGACTTCTTATCTATTTTCGATGAAAGTACCAAGTTGTATTTTTCTGTTGCGAGTAAGATAGAATATTTGATTTTGCAGCTTTTTATGGGTTATCAGAATAATTTCATTATAGATGCAGATGCAGTTAAGTATTCCATTACAAAGGCTCTTGTTGTGTATCGCCCGCAGAATGTTATCCAAAGTATTTATGATGATAATTCAAAGGAATTTGTAGAGGAATTGAAAAGATTTTTTAGAGAACGAATTGAATGTAACCGTTCAAATATGAGTCTGAAAGAGCAGGAGAATGAAGCCTTTGAAAATATACTGTATATTTTGGACGATATTTCAGCTACTCCAGAACTGCAATGGGATTATCGTATGCCGTTTAGTGGTTTTGCGAAATACTTACTGGAAGAACAGATTAAGAATTATGCCTTAATTTTAGATAAAGAGGGGGAGCAGAACGAAACCAGTAGAACAATGCAGGCTGCGTGTGAAGTGGGACTGTCTAATGTAACAGAGGAAAATTCAAAAGACAGTTGTGGCTTGCGTATGGCTGATATGATGGCGGGTATCATTTCAAAGCTGCTAAAAGCCTTATGCGATGAATTGCACTATCATTCCGTTGCGGAGGGAACAGAGAAGAAATTGTTAAGCACAAAATGGTTTAAGCTTAATGAAGCTCAACTGAACCTATATAAAAAGTTATATAAGATAATTTGCAAATGGGATAATGTTTGGTATAAGTCGTATGCAGGAATTTATTCCGATGACTTGGTATGTTTTATAGGACTACTTGGCTATATGGCTCATTTTGCAAATGCAGAACAGCTTGTCAATGAGAAACTTGAAATGCAGGGCGAATATTTTAATGGATATGTTTGTCGGCAGTTGTCTGATTATTTTAACCGCAGGCGAAGTAAATTACCGATAGACCTTATTGATAAAAATGATGAGTATTTTTTAAACCGTCGTGGAGCGAAAGTTTATTTTGATATTACGAAGCAACCTATTCTTCAAATTGCCGAAGGCAGCCAAACAGAAACGGTTTTATCTGTTGGAATGGATAAATCGGGTATTCCGTTGATTACGATTTCAAATGAGGACAATCCGGTTTGTTATCGCTTGCCGGAAGAATTGAGCGATTGGGCATATACGGTTATTGGAATGGCGAATAGAGGAGTAAATTTATTTCCATCACAAGTTGTATTTACTAAAGAGAAAAACAGATATTTTGCTGATATTTTATAAAACACAGAGCGTATAAAAGGAGTGAACGCAATGGCAAATTTTAATGAACACGCATTGGAAATGTCAATAATGGAGTTGTTCAAAGACGAGGAATACACCTATGTCAGCGGCGACCAGATACACAGAGAAAGGACGGAGGTTCTGCTTACGGACGACCTGAAGCAATACCTCTATAATCGCTATGCGAAAGACGGTATCACACCGAGTGAGGTGGATAGTGTCATTCTAATGCTGCGTAATATTTCCGGTACGATTTATGAAGCAAACAAAGCTGTATTCAAGTTGCTCTGCGATGGCTTTATTCTTAACCGTGAGGACAGAACGCAGAAAGACCTCTATATTGAACTTATTGATTTCGACACTCCCGAAAACAATCTTTTCAAAGTGGTTAATCAATTTGAAATTGAAGGCGTAAATAATCAGTTGCGTATTCCTGATGGCATTGTGTTCGTAAATGGTATTCCTGTTGTTGTTCTTGAATTTAAGAGTGCGGTACAAGAAAATACGACCATAATGGACGCATATAAACAGCTCACAATCCGTTACCGTAGAGATATTCCGGAGATTTTCAAATACAATGCGTTTGTTGTTATCAGTGACGGAGCAAATAATAAATATGGTTCTTTCTTCAGCCCGTATGATTTCTTCTATGCGTGGAGGAAGATAAACTCGGACGATAAAGAGCTGGACGGTATCAATTCTCTTGTAACAATGATAAAGGGACTTTTCCGAAAAGACCGTTTGCTTGAAGTTATTAAAGATTTTATTTATTTTCCGGATAACTCAGATAAGGATTTGAAGATAGTGTGCCGTTATCCACAGTTCTTTGCGGCAAATAAATTGTATGAGAATATCAAGGCTCATCTTCGTCCTGAAGGAGATGGTAAGGGTGGTACATACTTCGGAGCGACAGGGTGCGGCAAGAGTTATACAATGCTTTTCCTTACCCGTATGCTGATGAAAAGCAAATACTTTTCTTCTCCGACTATTCTCATTATTACGGACAGAACAGACCTTGATGACCAGCTTTCCAAGCAGTTTGTAGGTTCCAAAAAATATATCGGAGATGAAACTGTTGTAAGTATTGAGTCCCGTGAGAAACTTCGTGAGGAGCTGCAGGGACGAGAGAGTGGTGGTGTTTATCTGACTACCATTCAGAAATTTACAGAGGATTTGCAACTTCTTACAGATAGAACGAATGTTATTTGTATTTCTGATGAAGCACACAGAAGTCAAATCAATCTCGACCAAAAGGTTAAGATTACAGAGTCCGGCGTTCAGAAAACCTATGGGTTTGCCAAGTATCTGCACGATTCTTTACCAAATGCAACTTATGTTGGATTTACCGGAACTCCGGTTGATGGAACAATCGAAGTCTTTGGTGGTGTTGTAGACGCATATACAATGACGGAAGCTGTTAAGGACGGTATTACAGTAAATCTTGTTTACGATGGTCGTGCAGCTAAAGTTATGCTCAATCAGGACAAGGTAAGACAGATTGAAGAATACTATGCTCAGTGTGAACTTGAAGGGGCAAATGAACATCAAGTAGAAGAAAGCCAGAAAGCAGTTGCTAAAATGGAAGTTATTATTGGCGACCCTGACAGACTTCGTGCTGTTGCGGAGGACTTTATCAAACATTATGAAACCCGTGTGGCAGAAGGTGCAACCGTAGCAGGCAAAGCAATGTTTGTATGTTCCAACCGAAATATAGCATACGATTTCTATAAGATAGTAAAGGAACTCAGACCGGAATGGACAGAGAAGAAAATTTGTGATGACGGTGTTGTTCTGAGTGAAAAAGATAAAAAAGAGTTGAAGCCAATGGAAAAAATCAAGTTGGTTATGACTCGTAATAAAGATGATGAAAAAGACCTCTTTGATATGCTTGGCACAAAAGAGGATAGGAAAGAATTTGACCGTCAGTTCAAAAATCCGAAATCAAACTTTAAGATTGCCATTGTTGTAGATATGTGGCTGACTGGTTTTGATGTGCCGGAGCTTGATACGATTTATATTGATAAGCCTATTCAGCAGCATACCCTTATTCAGACGATTTCCCGTGTAAATCGTGTATGCGAGGGCAAAGATAAAGGTTTGATTGTTGACTATATAGGTATCAAGAAAAATATGAATACCGCCCTCAAGAAATATACGAATTTTGAGAGTGAAGAATTTGAAGGTGTGGAGCAGTCAATTACGATTGTAAAAGACCAGTTAGAAGTTCTTGGTCAGATGTTCCACAACTTTAACAGCAGTGATTTCTTTAATGGTTCGCCTACCGAACAGCTTGCCTGCCTGAACCGTGCGGTTGAGTATGTGCAGTTGTCTGAAGAACTGGAAAGAAGATTTATGGCAGCAGTCAAGAGAATGAAACAGGCATTTAACCTTTGTAGTTCAAGTGAGAAATTCTCCGATGAAGATAAGGATTATATCCATTTTTATTGTGCTGTCCGTTCTATCCTTTTCAAGTTGACAAAGGGCGACGCACCGGATATTGAGCAAATGAACGCTCGTGTTCGTAAAATGCTTGAGGGGGCAATTCAGTCCGATGGCATTGAGGAATTGTTTGAAACCGGAAAGCATATATCGGTTGATATTTTCAGCGATGAGTATATGGATAAAATAAATGCTATTCAGTTGCCGAATACGAAAATCAAGATACTTCAAAGACTTCTTTCTCAGGCGATTGACGAGTTTAAGAAAGTCAATAAGATTATGGGCGTGGAATTTGCAGACAGACTCAAAAAAGTTGTTGATGAGTATAATAATCGCCGTCGTGATGAAGCATATGCCAACGAAGTCCTTGATGATGTTGCAGAGCAGCTTGCACAGTTGTTGTCCGAGCTGAAAACGGAAAAGAACTCCTTCAAGAATATGGGCATAGATTATGAAGAAAAGGCTTTCTATGATATTTTGAAAGCAGTTGCCAAGAAGTTTGAGTTTGAATATCCGGACGATAAAATGATTGAATTATCCAAGAGGATAAAGCTGATTGTCGATGATAAGTCACGCTATACCGATTGGTCTGCCCGTGATGATATTAAGGCAAACTTGCAAGTGGATTTGATATTGCTGCTTGATGAGTTTGGCTATCCGCCAGTAACCATTGATGATGTTTACAAGGAAGTTCTTGAGCAGGCAGAGAACTTCAAGAAATATGCGAATTAAAAACTGATTGTATCAGGAGTAATTTTCAGAAGATAGAACTTAGAAGAGAAAGGAATTGGGTTATGTCAAAATTAAATGTTGACCAAAAAACAATAAAAGATTTATTTCAGAGTAAAAAATCGGACTTTTTAATACCAGATTATCAAAGACCTTATGCTTGGGGCGAAGCTGAATGCAGAACGCTTTGGGACGATATATTTTCATTTGCTATTCCCGATGAAGGAAAGACAGAATTTGATAGTAATAGCGAGTATTTCCTCGGTCCGATTGTAACTTTTAGAAATGAGGATAAATTAGAGGTTATTGATGGACAGCAGAGATTGACAACTCTTATGCTGCTTTTAAGAGCGTTCTATTCTAAGTTCGGTCATATGCAGGACAAGGCTTCTATATCAACAAAGCAGAATATTGAAAAGTGTTTATGGAAAACTGATGAATTTGGCGAGCCTGATATGTCACAGCTCAAGATAGATTCTGAGGTTGCTACTGATAATGATAAAGAAGAATTTCTTGAAATATTAAAAACAGGAATTGTCAATAAAGAAATGAAAAGCAAATACGCTTGCAACTTCAGATTCTTCCAGAATAATATTGATGAATTTTTGTCCAAATACCCTACTTACTTTGCTTATTTACCTACCCGTATTATGAATAACTGTATTCTCCTTCCGATTGAAGCTGAGTCGCAGGATACAGCGTTGCGTATTTTTTCAACGCTTAATGATAGAGGAAAGCCGCTGTCTGATGCGGATATTTTTAAGGCACAGTTTTATAAGCATTTTTCTAAATTGGGTAAAAAAGAAGAATTTATTGCTCAATGGAAAAAGCTCGAAGAACTTTGTGAGAGAATATTCCATCCGATTTCTGGTACACCGATGGACGAATTGTTTACACGATATATGTATTTTGTCCGTGCAAAAATGGGGATTGTATCATCTACAACTGAAGCTTTAAGAAAGTTTTACGAGAAGAATTCTTATGCCCTCTTGAAAGACGCTAATACATTAACGGAATTGATTGTATTGGCTGAATTTTGGGAAGATGTTTCAAATCAAGATACCGAAAGATTTTCAAATAGAGTTTTGAAGCGATTTTTTGTATTGAACTATGCTCCAAACGGAATGTGGACATATTTTGTATCCGTATATTTTATGCAAAATAAAGATGATGAAGGTATGCTTGATGATGAAAAGTTTTATACATTCTTGCAAAAGATAACTGGATTTATATGGACATATGCTATTACAAATCCGGGTGTAAATGCACTTAGAACCCCGGTGTATGCTGAGATGGTAAATATCGTAAATGATAAGCCTGTTGAATTTTCAAAATACAAGTTCGATGCGGATACTATAAGAAGTATATTTGATAATTTCAGCTTCAATAATGCACGCCCAATTACAAAAGCAATGATAGCTTGGTGGGCATATCAGAATAATAAACAGCCACTACTTTCACTTGAAACTACTTTTGAGATTGAACATATTTATGCTCGGAATAGGAACGAGAAAGAAAATTCATTAACAGATGCTCGAAATGTAGAGTCATTGGGCAATAAAGCATTACTTGAGAAAAGAATCAACATTCGTGCTTCTGATTATCGTTTTGCGGATAAGAAGAAGTATTATGAGGGATTTACAAACAGTAAAGGTCAGGTAAAAGAGGGAACAGGTGTTGTTGAACTTCTTGACCTGACAGCTACATCGACTGACTTTACGGAGAATGATATTATTGACAGATATAAAAAGATGATTGATTGCTTTATCAATTACTTGCAGAAAAACAGTTTGATTAAATAGTATTTTAGAAAGGTCGGGCTATGGAAACAAAGCCAAGGATTTTATACCTACAAAAGATTTTACTGGAAAGAACCGATGAAGAAAATCCTCTTTCCACAACACAGTTAATCAATATATTGAATGATGAATATGGAATATCTGCACATAGAACTACTGTTACGAAAGATATTGCTGCACTTCAGGAGTTTGGAATGGATATTGTTACTATCCATTCTACTCAGAGCAAATACTTTGTAGCCAGTCGTAAGTTTGAATTGCCGGAACTGAAATTGCTGATAGACGCAGTAGAGTCATCAAAGTTCATTACAAAGAAGAAAAGCGAAACTTTGATTGAGAAGATACATACGATGACCAGTCCAGGGCAGGCATCGAAGCTGAAGCGTAATAACTATGTGGTCAATCGTATTAAGCCGGATAATGAACAGATATATTATATCATCGACGCTATAAATGACGCCATCAATGCAGGTAAGCAGATTTCTTTTCAGTATTATGATTATACCGGATTAAAGAAAAAGGTTCTGAAGAATAAGGGCGAAGTGTATAAGTTCAGTCCGTATAAACTTCTCTGGTGTGGGGACTATTATTATGTTCTCGGATATTCTGAGAAGAAAAGCAAGGTTATCAATTTCAGGGTAGACCGTATTGCTTCCAAGCCGGAAATATTGGATAAAGATATTATTCCTATGCCTGATGATTTTGATATTGAGAATTACACAAAGGAAGTGTTCTTTATGTTCTCAGGCGAGAAAGTTCTTGTGGATTTACGGTGTGATAACAGTCTGATGAAAACAATGGTTGACCGTTTCGGAGAAGATGTGACAACCCTTGCGTATGATATGACGTCTTTCAGGGTACAGACCGAAGTATCAGCCAGTCCGACCTTTTTCGGTTGGGTGTTTGGCTTTAATGGAAAGGTACAGATACTTGCACCTGAGAGTGTGAAAGAGCAATACAGACAGATGATTTCACAAGCCGATGAGGGTATGCAGGAAAGCGAATAGTGCAGATTTGAATTTGTGCAGACGGTCTGCACAAATTAGGCAAGATAGAATTATAAGACTATGAAGCGAGGTAGTGGATATGGAAAAAGACCCGTTTAAGGAATATTTGAGAGAGTCTGAACCGGATAAAGCTCATAAGGGTTATGCTTGGAGTACGGCAATCGGACTTCAGGCGGTGGACGGACTCAAACCATCTAAATATCTAATTGATACCGCCATTCAGAATATTGAAGGCAAAATCACGATGAAAGAAGCACAGAGCCTTATCGACAGCTATTATGAGGAAAGACCCGTCCATTTATCTGATGATGAGCGTACCGAAGAAGCAGATAAGGTTTCGTCCCGTATTGCAGAAATTCTTTCCGAAACAGCGTTCTCATTTTCTCCGAATGAGTATATCTCTATCCACCGCAAACTTTTTCAAGGGATTTATAAACACGCCGGAAAGATTAGAGATTACAATATTACAAAGAAAGAATGGGTGCTTGATGGGGCAACTGTAATGTATGGTAGTGCGTCCGAACTGAGAGCCACACTTGAATATGATTTTTCGCAGGAGAAGGATTTTAGCTATAAAGGGCTTTCAATGGACGAGATTATCCATCATCTTGCAGTATTTGTTTCAAGGTTATGGCAAATCCATATCTTCGGGGAAGGCAATACGAGAACAACGGCAGTGTTCTTCATCAAATATTTAAGGACACTGGGTTTTTCTGCAACCAATGATATTTTTGCGGAAAATGCGTGGTATTTCAGGAATGCACTTGTTCGTGCAAACTATACGAACTTGCAAAAAGGTATTCACGAAACAACAGAGTATCTGGAAGCATTTCTCAGAAATCTGCTTTTGAACGAGAAAAATGAGCTTCATAATCGAAATCTTCATATAAGTGGACTTTTGAATGAAGCAAAAGTGGACATTGGGGATACAAAAGTGGATATTGAGAATGAAAAAGTGGATATTCAAGACCGAAAAGTGGATATTGAAAGTGTGCTTTCCGAAAAAAGTAGTGATTTTTCGGTAAAAACGACGATTCATATTCATAGACTTTTTGAGAAGTTTGGGTTTGATGAGGTGTTTGGAAGAAGTGCAGTTATGGAGATTCTTGAGCTGAAAAGTTCAGGTGCTTCCAAACTTCTTTCCAATTTGGTACAGGCAGATATTATTGAACCAGTATCCGGTCACGGAAAAGGAAAATATAAATTCAAGAAGTAGTTTATAAGACTTCCTTGAAATTATCGACA
>ERZ1026931.800-NODE-800-length-12257-cov-6.070234_pt1 | contig 12257 bp, 10 predicted proteins | sample MGYA00519253_ERZ1026931 | MGnify/ENA primary metagenome ERZ1026931 (study PRJEB26926, sample SAMN06164831) | human gut metagenome | biome: ENVO:00009003; feature: ENVO:2100002; material: ENVO:00002003 | host: Homo sapiens | place: USA | collected 2012 ... | reverse complement strand
CTCAAGAAGTATAAAAGAGGTGTCTTTGAAGCAATTTTTTCTCGCACTCTTCGCCTTATGCCCAGAACAAGTCAATCTGAATGGACAGCCTTCAAATTGAGCGATTTTGCAACAAGAATAACAAGGAAAAATAACGGCGCAACAGACATTCCACTAACCATTTCTGCACAGTATGGTTTAATTGACCAGCGAGATTTCTTTTCAAAAGTTGTAGCAAGTACAGATATGAGTGGATATTATCTACTTCATAGAGGCGAATATGCGTACAACAGAAGCACTTCTAATGATTATCCTTTTGGCTCAATTAAGCGTCTCGATCTATATGATAAAGGGGCCGTGTCTACCCTTTATCTGTGCTTTGCAATAAAAGAAGAGGTTGTATTGAGCGATTTTGCAAGATGGTATTTTGAGTCATCGCAGTGGTATAGAGGTGTAAATGAAATATGCGCAGAGGGAGCTAGGAATCACGGCTTGCTCAATGTTCCTACTGATGGCTTTTTTAATACCGTCCATATTCTTCCAAGTGACATAGAAGAGCAATCTCGAATAGCAGCTTTCCTTTCAAGGATTCATGAAAAGGTGATTCAAGCACAGGAAGAGTTAGAAGAACTGAACAGTCTGCGAAAAGGTCTCATGCAGCAGCTCTTTATATAAAGAGCTGCTGCAACAATGCTTCTCGAACAGTTTTTAGGTATTCGCACTGAGAAAGTTCAACTTGAAATCGTTTTTCCAAACAGTCAAGGAGCTTGGCTATTTTTATTTGAGAGTCTTTTGACGGAATAATAACGGGTATTCCCATTAACAAATCGTCCGTCATGGAAACTCTGTCGTGTCGGACTCCTTGAGACCCGTTATCATAGATATACCGATACCACGCATCACTCTTAAAATACCATGCGAGATAGGCTGGCTCTATGTCTGTCTTCAAAACCAAACAGGTATATAGTGGAGAAATTATGCCTTTTTCTTGTCGTTCATATCGGTTAAAAGGACCGTAGGGAGCTGTATTAGACTTTCTTGGATTATATACAAAGTCTCCATATTCAATAACATAATAATTTCCTGTGTTCCCATCAACCGCTATATCTTTGTCAAAAAAGTCCCTCTGAGGGATTAAGCCGTGCTCTGCGGAGTTAGTAATTACATTCTTTATTTCTCCATTGCTATTTCTCCGAGAAGCTTTCTTAAAAATATCAGATAATCGCACCGTCTCAAAACCAGATGGAGAAAATGCAGACATATTACGGAAAACCTTTTGCATGACACCTCTTTTATACTTCTTGAGGTTATCTACGAGGGACTGCTGCGTCTCGATGCGACGATCCAATGCGATAAGGAAGTCTGCAATCTTTCTTTGCTCATCGGTGTTTTCTGGCAGATAATGTTTTGTGTCAAAGAACTCTTCGGTTGGAACATTCAACAGACCATGATTTCTTGCACCTTCGGCAGAGATCATGTATATTTCCCTATACCATTTCAGAGAGTCGAAATAGGCTTTGATGAAGTCGCTTTCGTGCCTTTTGAGTGCAAAACAGATGTAAAGCGTTGATAAAGCCCCCATCGGATAACGATCCAGCCGTTTGATAGAGCCAAAGTCATACCCCACGGAATAGCTCTTGTTGTAAGCAAACTCGCCATTTTTGAGCAGATAGTACCCACTCATGTCTTTACTCGCAACCGTCTTATTGAAGTAGCTTACCTGATCAACAAGACCATCTTTTGAGGAAATAGTTAAAGGAAGATCAGTTTCGTTTTTGCTGTTCTTCCGTGTTACACGATCTGCGAAGTCAGATAATCTCTCGGCTCTCCACGGCTCGTCAAAGCCCGGAAAGCGAAGCTTCGGACGCTTTTCGAGACCGTTACTTGAGGTTTATAATGCCCTAATTATTTCTCCATCAGATAATATCTGTGGAGGTGGTCAATATGACTAATAATACACAATTTAAGACGCTGTTGAACACTTGGCTAAATCAAAAGAAGCCGATGATCACACCGTCAACCCATGCCAGCTTCACGCTAATAGCCGAAAACCACTTGATACCGCACTTCGGCAAACGGAAGATTGGCAGCATCACCGAGCAGGACATTCAAAGCTACATATCGTATCTCTATGACTCCGGGCGGTTGGACAAGTCTGGTGGTCTCACAGTGAAGACCATTCGAGATGTAATTCTGGTATTTCGTCTTGCTATGGAGTATGCCTACAAGGAACGGGCGATACCACTGCTCAACTGGGACTTGATAGAGTACCCAAAAGAACTGGGTGTCAAGAAAGTGGTATCGCTCTCCAAAGATCAGGAGCAAGCTCTTATTCAGTGCATCTACATGAACCTGAATAGGAAGACTGCTGGCATTCTCATTGCACTGTTTACTGGGGTGCGAATCGGTGAACTTTGCGGCTTGCAAATGAAGGACATTTCGCTGACGGATAAAACCATCAGCATCAACAAAACCGTCCAGCGCATCTATGACAAGAAAAAGGGTGAATCCTATCTGCACATAGGACCGCCGAAGACCAAGACATCAGCTCGAACAATTCCCGTACCGTCATTGCTGATGAACATTATCAAGAAGTTCTATACTGAGAACCCCAACCATTACTTTTTGACCGGTAAGACCAAGCCAACCGAACCTCGCACATACAGGCAGTTCTTTTCTCGTTTCCTGAAACGAAACGGGCTACAAAAGGTGAAGTTCCACGAGATCAGGCATACATTTGCAGTACGGGCAATCGAAATACCGGAGTTTGACATCAAATCTCTCTCCGAGATTTTGGGGCATAAGAATGTGTCCTTTACGCTGAATGTCTATGGCAGCGCAAATCTCCAACAGAAAGTCAAGTGCATGAACTTATTAAATGATCTTCTGTAAAAATCAGCGGGCGGGAACGGGATTTTACCGTTCCTGCTCGTGTTTCTTTGAAGTTTTTTTACGCTCTGCTGTCTGCTTCTGTTTTTTCTGCAAATGCTCACGAACAGATTGTACCTCTGTTTTTTCTTCCAATAATTCAGAAACATCACGTTTGCTGTCAAACAGGATAAGCGGATCAAATTTTTCTCCATATGCCGCTTTGATCTTGGAAGTGGCAGATGGAATCTTCTCCCTCTGTAAGGCGATCCGCTGTTCTGCGAGTTCCATTGAATCCACATTTTTTGCCTGCTCCCTTAATTCCGAAAACTGCTTTAAGGCATCTTCCAACTCGGCAGCATATTTTTCTTCCTGCTTTGTCAGCCGCTTCAAATTTTCCTCCATAGCCGCAACACTCTTTTTGACCTCAGCAATTCCAGTATCCTCACTACAATCAAATGAACTGAGGAGCATCGTCTTTTCGGATTTCAGTTCTTCCAAGTCTTCTGTCAGTTCGGCAATCTGTTTTGCCAAATCATTATGAGCAACAAACTGATAAAATGGTGTCGCTTTCTTTTCTGCAAGCAGCGTTTTTCGTTCTTTAGTCTTATTTTTAATCTGCTGTACCAGTAAGGTATAACGCTCCAGATCGGGCTTCAACACATTCAGACTTTCCGATAATTTGTGTTTTCCAAAACCGGCATAGCGAATTTGATAGCGGAAAATAATCATGTTCGCCCGTAAGGACTCCATTGCTTCCGCAAGCGCAGGAACAGATGCTTTAACTGCCTGCATCAGCTTCTTGACTGTTGCTTTCAGCTCACGGAGCAACGCATTGTCTGCCTTAATCTGACGATTCAACTCACAGCGGTCAGAAACAATACCCTTTTTCTCCAATGCTCTTGCAACCACACCCTCGTGAATGGTGGGCTGCTCGGTCAAGCCCCGATCTGCATGACTGCGATGGTCGATGCGTTCTTCGTGTCCGGCAGTCTCCAAATGGCGATTCGTCACATCAGCCCATGCTGCTCTCCATAAAACAAGTTGTTCTTCGCTATTCCAACGCTCGGCAATGGGATTCTGTCTGCCGAACTTGGTGCTTTTCGGATGCTTGCTGGCTCGTTCATAGCCGTGATTCTCCGCTTCGGAGGGTGGCAGATATACCTTCTTGCGACCGACCTTATACTGGTATTGCTTTTCCCATCCCTCTGTCTGTGCTATCTTAAACTCATCCGCAGTAAAACCTTGTTCCTCTCCATTTTTCACACAGAGATATTCTTTCTGCGTCTTATATTGCCAGCTCCCTTTTTCATCTAACGGGCGCACTGTCAGCATGATATGAGCGTGGGGATTGTGACCGGGAGGGTATGGATCGTGAATTGCCACATCTGCACACATCCCATCAGCTACAAAGGTGCCAGAAATAAAATCGGACAGTAGCTTTTCCCACTGTGCTTCGCTCAACTCAATCGGCAGAGCAACCACAAATTCACGGGCAAGGCGACTGTCTTTTGTCTTTTCATTTTCTTCTACGGCGTTCCAAAGCACGCCCCGTTCTTTCCATTCTGACGGAGCGAACTCTGGTAGGAATACTTCCTGCCAGACCAGTCCTTTCTTGCGGGTGTAGTCATGCTGCACCCCATCATAATCATTGAGGATTTTAGAACAACTCAGATAAGCGGAAGCTGCAACAGCGCTTCTTCCTGTACCACGGCTGATTACTTTTGCTTCCAGATGATAGATTGCCATTTGTTTTCACCGTCCTTTCTTTCTGTTTCTCTTTTGAAAAGAGAAAATGGGTGTCGCCGAAAATGCGATACCCATAACTGCGTAAAAGCTGCCGGTGGCAGGTTTTCGCAGGCAGGCGGCGGGATGGGGTGGCAATATGCCACCTCATCGTTTTGCTGATATTGCAAAATATAGAGCCGACTGCACAGGGAATGTTCGCTTGCGACATTGCCTACCCCCCTCTGGAAAAGCGGCTGAAAGACACTTTGTGAAGAGCGCACGAGCCCGACCAACGGGAGGGATACCACCGCCTGCTTTGCAGGTGGTGAGTAAGTGCGCCCTTCGGGAAAAAGAAAAAGCGACCGATAGCCGGTCGCTCATAAAAATCATCGTATTGGTTTGAATACTTCGCACAAAAAATCCTCCAACTGTTCCAAAGTCATCTGTGTTGTTTGCGGTAATGCTTTCTCTAAAATCGCACCTTCTTGAATCAGCCGCCGTGTCCGTGCTTTTCGCTCTTTCTGCCGGTCACGCATCTCGGCTTCTTCCAATCTGTGCTTCGCCTGCAAAAGCTTCTTTTCATTTTCTGTCATAAATTTTATTCCTTTCTGCCGTATCCGGCTGAAAACGCAAGGAAGGCGGCTCATGAGATTTTATTCTCACAAGTCGCCTTCAGCGTCATTTATTATGCTGTTTTCTGTTTTTGCCCGTTTTCTTTAACAGGCGGGGTATCAAGCAATACAGGTTCTTTCTTTTTTATTTGCTTCGCAACATTGCGTTCTTTCTGCATCCTGCGGTTTGCTTCCGTCCTGCAATCATCACAGCAGTATTTTACATCTTTCCGTGTAGCGGTAAAAGTTTTTTCGCAGTTCTCACAGACACATTCCCGCTTTCGATTTTCCGCCGCTTCTTGCCGATAAAATTTAGTACGGCACTTCGGACTGCAAAACAGAGTATTTGACCGTTTGGATTCAAATTCTTCACCGCAGCATTTACAGATTAGCTTAAATGGCTGACCAACTGCGTGTTCACCAGCCTTGATTTTTTGGTAGCGTTCCCGGCTCTTGATGCGGTGTCTGCGAAGCTGTTCCTGCCGCTTGATCTCCTCCGGTGTCAGCTTCGGTTCGGGCAGTTCAAACCGTCCGATAAATTTCAGATAAATCTCAACCTCCTGCACCCGATCCCCGTCAATCTTTTCCGGGGCGTGGATAATGATTTTTTCAATAAACTCATTGATCATTGGAGTAGTCAGTTCGGAAAAATCGGTGTACTTCTTTGCCAGTGAAAGGAACTGCGCCGCACGGTCAGTATCTTCCTCAAAAGAAGACAGATGCAATTCCGCATCCGATACAGATGTGACAAGAGTTTTCTGCTCCGCTTCGTATTCTGCAAGCAGAGTATCAAAGCGTTCATCGGTAATGCGCCCAATAGCAAAAGATTCGTAGAGCTTTTTGATAATGGTATCAAGCTCGGCAATACGCCTACGGTCTTTGTTCAACTTGCGTTTGGTATCCTTTGCGACTTCCGCCTGTCTGATTTGAGAAGCAGAACGCACCTTTTCCATAAACTCATCCTGATTGGCGCTGGCAAAGGTGCTGGCTGTTCGGATGGTTTCCAAAACAAGCTCTCTGACCGCTTTTGTCCGAATATAGTGACCGCTGCAAGCACGAGTGCGCTTTTGATGTGCCAGCGTGTAGGTGGAGCAATCGTAAAAATCAGAGGGATAGGGATTGTTCTCCGTACCGCCTTTGGAACGGTGATTGGTCATTTTTGCTCCGCAGTCAGCACAGAACAGAAGTCCAGTCAGCGGATTGGCTTCGCCAAGTGTATCGTGGCGTCTCGGTGTCTTTCGCAGTTTCTGTGCAAGTTCCCACATTTCCTTATCTACAATCGCTTCGTGGGTGTTCTCAAAGATCAGCCAGTCCTCCTGCGGATTCATAACCGGATTTTTGTCCTTGTAGGACTGCTTGTGAGAACGGAAGTTGACCGTATGCCCCATATATTCGGGCTTGGAGAGAATCTGCCCAACGATATAACCACTCCAGTTATAAGGGTTGGGAAATTCCTCTTTGCTTTTCCAAACGCCACGCCCCTGCTTTGCGGCGTAGACCGCAGGAGTTTCCACCTTATCGTCATAGAGGATACGGGCGATGTCATAGGGACCGTTTCCTTCGATGGTCAGCCGGAAAATACGGCGGACAACCGCAGCGGCTTCCTCGTCGATATACCAACTGTACTTATCTCCCGGCATTTTCTTGTAGCCATAAATGGCACAGTTGGTGGTAGGCTTGCCGGATTCGCCTTTCACACGGATCGCTGTTTTCTGCTTGCGGCTCAAATCACGAAGATACCACTCGTTCATAATGTTGAGGAACGGGGCAAACTCATTGCTGTTCTGATCGTCGCTGTCCACGCTGTTGGCAATCGCCACAAAGTGAACATGATGCTGACGGAAGAATACCTCCGTGTAAAAGCCTGTTTGCAGATAATCACGCCCCACCCTGCTCATATCTTTTACAATGACATGAGCAACTTTGCCTGCTTCAATGTCTGCAATAAGCTGTTTCCAAGCGGGACGCTCAAAATTCCCTCCACTCCAACCGTCATCGGTATAGTGCTGACAGTTCGTATAACCTTTCTGATGGGCATAGCTTTCAAGGTATTTTTTCTGATTGACAATACTGTTGCTATCACCAGTCTGGTCATCATCACGGGACAGCCTTTCATATAAAGCTGTGATTTTTCCTTCAGTCTGTTTTACGCTCATGATGCGCTCCTTTCAGACTGTCGGCTCATTTGTGGTGAATCTATTATACTACAAGTTTCGCCAGTTGTAACCGTTTCATTGCGAATCATCCGTAAAATTTTATCCTCCATTGTTTCTTTCTCTGTATCGCTGAATACTACTTTAACTTTATAGGTGGTGCCGCCAATGCGGCGAGTCATATAAGAAAAATTACTGTTCTCGTTTTTTGCCATAGGCAGTTACCTCCGTGTTGAAATGTTCATTGTTTTTTCGTATAATAGGTTTAGTTCCGGCATGGTGTAACCATTTGCATGGTTAAAATTGAGCAAAAGGTATTAACACCCTGCCAATGCAGAAATGCCCTCAAAAAGCCTTGCGGCACAAGGCTTTCCGAGGGCAAAAGCGTTACATCTGTTGTTGTTTTTCTCGGTACTTACGCACCCTTGCTGCGGTCTGCTTACGGCGAGCTTCTTCGGCGCAGTGCTGTGAGCAGTACACCCGTTTTCCGTCAGTTGAGAACGGCTTGCCGCATTGTTTGCAATGAGTGGTCGGTATTTGCGTGAATACGGCTTCCAACCCTGCATCTTCCGGCAGGACAGACTTGCGGAAATATCTGCATAGTGCGCTGTTGGTAAAGCAGATACCCAACATTGGACAGTCACAGTCCAATGGCGGGCAGCCGTACTCTTTGTCGTAGTTGGCACAGAGAGAAGTAACCAGCTTCTTAATCCGTTGCTTCTCCCTGCCCGTCAGCTCACGATAATTGTTTGACATAGGCGGTTTCCTCCTTTCATTCAGTGTCGAAAGTAATCTATTAACAGACAAAATAGATTACCTCCTCACTTATAGGAGAAATGCAGGGTACTTAGCGGAACTGTTTTTACGGAGAATCCAAGAAATTTTCAAAAATATTTTTGAAGGGAGGTGTCTGCGGTGTTCGACGATCCCGAACGATATGAACATGACGGCTTTTATGAAGAAGATACTGACTATGAAGATGAATATGAAACGGACGATTCCGATTACATAGTCGATGACAAAGAAGATGAAAATACCCTTTGGGACGATGAGGAAGAAGCCGCTGACGATCTTCCCGAAAAGAAGCGAAGGAAGCGGAAGAACCAAGTTGTTCTTGCTGACAATGATACGGATAGGGAAGAAACCGAATTATCCGAACAAGCCATGTGGCAAATCGCAAAAGAAGAACAGCTCATCGAAGAACTGGAAGCCGACGCCGAGGAACATCCCTTTGAGGATGGTACTGACGAGGAGGAACCGGAGCGTAAGAAGCTCAAACGAGAACTGCGGGCAGAAGCCCTTGCACGATTGGAGGATTCTGCCAGAACACAGCAGGATTTTGAAAATGTGATCGCATGGTGGGATAAGCTGGACGCTAATCGGGAGCGCAGGGAACGCTATCACGAACTCAGCCGCAGCGGTGATGATGTTCCGCTTGACTATGGTGCATCTGCAAATGAACTCTTTTTCCCTGATACGCTGAACGATGTACTGGAAAAGCAGCTCCGAAAGGGAGATTTCATTGACGCCATTTTCTACTGTCCTTACGACATCCATGAACTGGTAACGGAAGAATACCTATCCAAAATTCTCTGGGAATTGAATGAGGAACACAAGGAGCTGCTCTTTCTCTGCGCTGTCCGGCTGTTTAGCTCAACAAGGATCGCTAAAATACGGAATCAAAACGATCGGAACATCCGCAAGGTGCGTGGCACAATGCTCAAAAAGATACGAAAAAAGCTGCTTCCTGCACTTTTGGATAAGGCAGAAAAGCAGCAACCAATGACCTTATTGGAAAAAGATTTTTTAGAAGAAAATATGGTGGAGATTGATTCTGAAGAAAAGAAATAGTATAATTGGTAATATAAATTGAAATTATTTAGGTTACAATACATGACGGAGGGTTTTATATATGAAGAACCTTTTTGAACGCACCAGTTCTAACTGGGTGCGGTATAGTGAATATGAATGGAGGGCGGCAGAGGACGGAACTCTGTATCTCACGCCAACCAAGACGGCGCAACCGAGTATTTATGATCCACTGGCAGAGTATCAGAAAATTGTATTGGATGCCATCAACATAGGACGCATGGGTATGAGCAAAAAACCGGATGCCGAAATTCAGAAAGTTATCCAGCAATTTGCGGTGAAATACGGCTTGTTTGGACTGATGACTGCGCTGCCTACCACACCAAACTTTATGGAATATGAGGCGGTGTACCTGCCGAAAAATCACTTCATCAAAGAAGAAACTATGTCCACTGAAAAATATCTGGCACTGTTCTTTCCATTTGACAAACTGGATGTGATCAAGCGTGGGATCGAGTCCATGTGGAACATCCAGAATGACCGTGTTATGATGGCATTGGCTTTGACCATGACAGACAAGCCGATGGCTGTCAACATGAGTTTTCAGCGGGAATATGCGGAGCGATATGAATGGATGAAACAGCAGTTCATTGACTGGGCGTTTACCTATATCAACAGTTTCCTTTATTATGAGGATTATGATACACTGAACGATGAAACCCGGCAGATGATGCAGCAGAGCATGGCAGCTTTTGGCGGCATCGCTCCAACCTATCATATAGCTCTTTTGGATAAGCCGACCATCGTTTGGGATTTTCATTCCCTGCTGCTGGGCGTACAGATGATGTTCAGTTTTATGCTGACAGACAGCGAAAACCCGATTAAGCTTTGCAGGCATTGTACCAAAGCTTTTGTCGCAAGCAGACCAAGTGCTGTATTTTGCAGCCCTCAGTGCAAGAATAAGCATAATGTTTACAAAAGCAGAGCGAGAAAAAACAGTTCTGATAGGGAGGCACAAGACAATGATTGATAGATGGATTGCCGAAGCAACCGAATGTGATTTCAAGGTCGCTCTGGAAGTTAAAAAACCGAAAAGCTGGCTAAAAAGCGTCAGTGCCTTTGCAAATGGTATCGGTGGTACTCTGCTTTTTGGCATTGATGATAACCGAAATGTGGTTGGTTTGACGGACGCACAGGCAGATGCGGAGGCAATCAGTCGCCTGATTAAAGAGCGTATCTCGCCATATCCCAACTTCATTCTTGTACCGGAACGAGAGGATGGTAAAAATATTCTGATACTGACAGTCTCCTCTGGATACTCTACGCCTTACTACTACAAAGCAGATGGTGTTATGGAGGCATATATTCGCATCGGAAATGAGAGTGTGATTGCTCCAAGTTTCGCCCTGAATCAGCTCATATTGAAAGGCATGAACCGAACCTATGACACTCTAAACTCTGAATATGATTTCAAAGACTACGCTTTTTCCAAGCTACGAGAGAGATACAAGGTCTGGACTGGTAATAGCATGGAAGATAAACTGTTTGATTCCTTCGATATAAGAAATGAATACGGAAAACTGACAAATGCAGGTGCTTTGTTGGCAGATAATTCTCCAATCAGACATTCCCGACTGTTCTGTACACGCTGGAATGGTTTGGATAAAAGCGGCGGTATGGTGGATGCTCTCGACAGTGCAGAATATTCCGGCAGCTTAATTATCCTGCTCAATGAAGGTGTCAGCTTTGTAAAACGGAACATGAAAACTCGTTGGAAGAAAACAGCAAACTCTCGTATTGAAATGCCGGAGTACTGCGAACGCAGTGTTTTTGAAGCCCTTGTCAACGCGTTGATCCATCGTGATTACCTTATTTTAGGCAGCGAAGTTCATATTGACATATATGATGACCGTCTTACAATCTATTCTCCCGGCGGCATGGCTGATGGAACACGGATACAGGAAAGAGATATATCCAATATTTCCTCCACTCGCCGCAATCCCGTTCTCGCCGATATTTTCGGACGGTTGGGTTATATGGAGCGTCAAGGAAGCGGCTTTAAGAAGATTACGGAATCTTACCATGCTGCTCATAACTATCGTAAAGAGCTGGAACCGGAGTTCTATTCCGATGTTACCTCATTCCAAGTCACACTGTATAACTTGAATTATGGCACAACAACAAACTCGGCTAATGTTACGATTGAGGATGAAAGCGTTGCGATTACCACTGACTATGTTGCGATTGAGGCTGCGATTGATGGGTTAAACGCAAGCCAGACTACAATTAAGAAAGCAAAAGAGGTTTATAAAAACATGGGAACTGACGGTATCTTTGGTCGTTCCGACATTTCCTCTATTACAGGAGATTCCGTTACCGCTGCCGGCAATCTTATCAGCAAACTGAAAGCCGCAAGCTTAATCGTATCGGTAAAAGGATATGGAAAAGGCAAATATCGTTTTATCGAACCGCATAAGTAAAGTTTATGCCCGTTATCAGCCACATAGCCGATAACGGGCATTCGATTAAGCATATACAATTTCAGTCAAAATGATTTCCTCCGCACGGTTGCGGATACTGTTCATACGGCGTACCCATTCCATTTGGTCAGCCGCTTTGAGTGCTTCGGTCACATCTTCCTGCTTTGCCATAGCGGAAACGACGTTTTTCATGCGCTCGTTGCAGGCTTGATCGATTTCAGCTAAATGCTTGGACAGCGTTCCCTCCAGCACATAGTTGTTGTAGAGGATTTTACGGTACTCTTTCAGATAGCTGCGGCGCATACGCCCGTATTTGCCTATCTGATATTCGCCGTCATCCGGCAAAGTAATGTTGGGAATGAAATAATCGCCCACTTGACGGTATGTACCGCCCATTTCTTCAAAGATAGTTTTCATAAAATTCAGCTCCTTTTGTGTTGATTTCCAGCGGTTATAAGGCTTTTTTGACTCCTTTCTTACAACTGCTTTTCAATTCACCACAAATGAACCGCAGTCATATGTATTAGGTGGCAGAAACCACCCTTTACATATTAACTATTGGTTGGATATGGAATTGCTCTCGCCCTGTAACTCATCGTCCCGGCTCAGGCGCTCGTACAGTGGGGTAA
>ERZ1026931.784-NODE-784-length-12436-cov-9.836685_pt1 | contig 12436 bp, 11 predicted proteins | sample MGYA00519253_ERZ1026931 | MGnify/ENA primary metagenome ERZ1026931 (study PRJEB26926, sample SAMN06164831) | human gut metagenome | biome: ENVO:00009003; feature: ENVO:2100002; material: ENVO:00002003 | host: Homo sapiens | place: USA | collected 2012 ... | reverse complement strand
AGCATCACCCCCGCCCGGCTCTGCCTTTCAGAGCCGGGCAATTTTTTCAAAATTGTCGCATGGCGTGCGACCGCAAATTCTGGAAATCTGATATACTAAATTTGCCAAATAATCAGTAGACAATAGTATCAAGCGGTGATATTATTTTACTGTAATGGTTCCAAAAAACGGCGGGAACCCCACGAGTTCCCCCGAAAGAAAGAGGAATGGACTATGGAAGTACGCAGATGTATGAAATGTATGCACGACCTGTCGGGAGGGATCGCCTACTGTCCGGAATGCGGGCGCGCTTACGGCAGCGTGCACGCGGAGCCTTTCGCGCTGAAGCCCGGTACGATCCTGAACGGAAAGTATCTGATGGGCGAAATGCTGGGGCAGGGCGGCTTCGGCATCACCTATATCGGACTTGATCTGCTGCTGCAGCAGAAGGTCGCCATCAAGGAATATTTCCCCACATGTACCGGCATGGTCAGCCGGGAAAACCGCTCCACCGTGGTGTGGAGCAGCGCCATGGTTGGGAAAACCGGTACCCAGCGGGGCTTCGACAGCTTTTTGAAGGAAGCCCGGAAAATGGCAAAGCTGGGCGGCATTCCCAACGTCGTCGGGGTGAAATCGGTCTTCACACAGAATGAGACCGCCTACATCGTCATGGACTTTATCGAGGGCGAGACGCTGCAGCAGAAGATGCAGAAGAACGGCCCCATGGACTTTGACAGCTGCATCCGGCTCATGACGCCCATCATGCAGTCGCTGGCGGAAGTCCACAAGCACGGTATCATTCACCGGGACATCAGCCCGGACAATATCATGGTGCAGCCGGACGGCAAGCCCGTCCTTCTGGACCTGGGCGCGGCAAAGGATTTGGATATTCAGGGAAAGGACGGCTCGATTCAGACCACCCAGATGGTCGCCAAACAGGGCTTCAGCCCCATCGAGCAGTACCGGAAGAACGCCAGCGTCGGCCCGTGGACGGACGTTTACTCTATGGCCGCCACGATCTACTACTGCTGCACCGGCACACTGCCGCCCACCTCTGTTGACCGGATCGTGGAAGACACCCTGACCTGCAAACCGCGGCTGACGAAGGAGCAGTTTGATGTTCTGGCCGCCGGTATGAGCATTCTGCCGCAGAAGCGCCCGCAGGACATGGCCGCCTTGCTGCAAATAGTCACCCGCCTGCAAAAAGGCGGGAAGGCCGAGCCGGTCAAGCCAGCCCCGCAGGCAGAACCGGCCAAAGCGCAGCGGACGCCGCCAGTCCCTCCCAGACCGGCAGATGTGAAGCCGCCGGTCAAAAACGCGCCGCCGAAGACGCCGCAGAAAAAGCCGCTCCCCGCATGGCTGATACCCGCCGTGGCCGGTATCGTCGCGGTGCTGGGAATCGTCGTCTGCATCGTGACCGCTACGGGAAAAGCGCCCACGCAGAACGTCTCCATGAAAGCGGCCGCCACAGAACCGGTCTTGCAGCCCGCGCCTGCGGAAACCACGCCCAAGGCAACCACGCCCAAAGCAACCGTGCCCAAGGCCACGGAACCCAAGCCCGAACCCACTACGAAGCCTACACAGCCCAAGAACTATATCGAATATGTGGATGGTTACTGGGAAAGCACAAATCTGAAAGACGGGAACTTCAGTCTGAATGTCCACGCGCTGGTTTTTTACACCCCGCTGGTACGATGCAGGGAAATGACCGTCAATATGGAAGTATCCATGAACGCGGGAACAAAGTGCAAAGAATGGCAGGTGTGGGGAAGAGTGAACGGGCAGTTCCAGAAAATCGCCAAGATCTCCCTGCCCGCCGGTGACGGCGCTGCCTCCGAGACGATTACATTCGATACGCCGCTGACATTTGACGCGATCATCGTAACGCCGACGGTGATCGGCGGGTATTCATGGTCGATGGGTCTGTCCGTGACGGATGCTTGGCTTGCGGATTGATCGACATGTAAAACAGCACGAAAATCGGTGGGAATCCGAACGTTCCCCAAAAGAGAGGATTGAATTATGGAAGTACGCAGATGCATGAGATGTATGCATGAGCTGGCGGCGGAGCAGAAGTTCTGCCCGGAGTGCGGCCGCCCTTACGGCAGCGTGAACACGGAGTCATTCGCATTGAAGCCCGGCACGATTCTGGACGGAAAGTATCTGGTGGGCGAGATGCTGGGGCAGGGCGGCTTCGGCATCACCTACATAGGCTTTGACCTTTTGCTGGAACAGAAGGTCGCGATCAAAGAATATTTCCCCATGAGCACCGGCATGGTCAGCCGGGAAAACCGCTCCATGGTGGTGTGGAGCACCGCCATGATGGGAAAGACCGGCACCCAGAAGGGCTTCGACAGCTTCCTGAAAGAAGCCCGGAAAATGGCGAAGCTGGGCGGGATTCCCGGCGTTGTGGGGGTAAAATCCGTTTTCATCCAGAATGAAACGGCTTACATTGTCATGGACTTCATCGAGGGCGAGACGCTGCTGAAAAAGCTGCAGCGGGAGGGGCCGATGCCCTTCGACACCTGCCTGTCCCTGCTGACGCCCATCATTCAGGCGCTGGCAGAAGTTCACGAGCATGGCATTATCCATCGGGACATCAGCCCGGACAATATCATGGTGCGGCCGGACGGCAGGCTGATTTTGCTTGACCTTGGCGCGGCCAAGGACTTGGACATTCAGGGACGGGACGGCAACGTCCAGTCCTCCCAGATGGTGGCCAAGCAGGGCTTCAGCCCCATCGAGCAGTATCAGCGCAACGCCAGCATCGGCCCGTGGACAGACGTTTACGCCATGGCCGCCACGATCTATTACTGCTGCACCGGCATTCTGCCGCCCACGGCTGTAGACAGGATCGTGGATGACACCCTGACCTGCCAGCCTCTGCTGACGCAGGCGCAGTTTGACGTTCTGGCGTACTGCATGAGCATCCGGGCGGAAAACCGCCCCAGGAGCATGACCGCGCTGCTGCAAATGACCACTCTCTCGTCGGAAAAGAAGAATGAGCCACTCAAGGAATTCTCGATGGCAGAGTCTCCCCGGCTGAAAGAGATAAAGGTTCCAGAGAGAGCAACCATCACCATGACTGCCCCGTCCGCAAACTTGGTCCACAGGAAATCCCGCGTAATGGTCAAAGCATCGTGCAGTTCTTTTGGTGTATACTTCTGGGGACAAAATCAGCATAAATGTACAGATGTAAAAAGGCTGACTTTCCAAAGCACCCTGAAAAACGCCCCCAGTTATGCCTGGGACGTCTCCAACACCAAAGATAGAAGCGTGCTGGCATGGATGATCAACGGCCACCTGTATGTAGCCGCCAACGGGACAATTGCAGCAAACTCTGACTCCTCCTGTATGTTTGCCAACTTCTCAAATATGAAAAAAATTGACTTTGGCAGCTGTCTTGACACCACCAAAGTGACAGATATGTCCAATATGTTTCTTGGTTGCAACAGTCTTGCCAGCTTGAATCTGACCAGTTTTGATACTTCCAATGTAATGGACATGTCTGGTATGTTTGAGGGATGCCCCAGCCTTACCAAATTAGATCTCAGCAGTTTTAATACATTTAATGTGAAAAGCATGTATCACATGTTTTCCGGATGCAGCAACCTAGTCAGCCTGAATCTCTCCCACTTTGGCTCCCCCTATGCAGCGGATACGACCGGGATGTTCAATCATTGCTACAAGTTGAAAAATATCAATTGTTTTTCCAGTAAAATTCTTGAGTCATATCACAGCCGCTAATTCAAGTACTACCTCCGCGCGGCTTTGCCACTCAAAACCGCGCAAACTTCTTCAAATTGTTGCACGCCATGCAACCACAAATCCGGAAAACCTGCTATACTGAAATCATCCAAGGGAGCGAAGCAAAATTCCCGCAAGTCCGGAAATAGGGAATGGACAATATTTCCAAAGGATGGTATACTTTTTCGCAGAGCAGGTCGTATTTAATCTCCCGGGGTTTCCGCGGGATGGTATAAAAAGGAGAGAGCAGTTATGAAATATGTATGCAAACGATTGGCCGCCATGGTAATGGTGCTGATCTGTCTGGCCGCCATGCTGGCGATCCCCGCCAGCGCCAAGACCGATCTTCCCACCGTCATCAGTCAGGCGAAAGAGGGCGTTGTGAAGCTTTTTGTCGTCGGCTTTTCCCCCGACGGCACACCCGCAGCCGCCGCCGTTGGCTCCGGCTTTGCCGTGGGGCAGAAGGGCAGCACGCCCGAATACTTCGTCACCAACTGGCATGTGGCGTCCGCCTACCTGAGTGAATATAACTACGCCTTCGATTCCGACCACGTCCGGATCTGGATCATGCTGGATAACTTCACCATCAGCGATGTCACCAGTCTCCCCAGCGAAGCGACCTCCGTGGAATGCAGCATCGTGCGCATCGCCGAAAGCGGTTATCCCGACTACGCCATTCTGAAGGCCGCCCGGCCGGTCAAGGAATGCAAGCCCCTTGCCATCCGCTCCAGCGAAACCGTCAAGCAGGGCGAGACCGTCGTCGCCCTCGGCTGCCCCGCCGTTCTCGACGAGCAGAGCCTCAGCATCGGCAGCAAAGATATCACCTCGACCACCGGCACGGTCGCCAGACACATGACCATGACCAACGCGGGCAACACAAACGCGATCGTTCACAACGCAAACATCTCCGGCGGCAACTCCGGCGGCCCCCTGATCGACGAGAACGGCAGCGTGATCGGCCTGAATACCTACAGCATCGTGGATTCCTACTCCTGCGCCATCTACAGTGATTACGTCATGCAGGCACTGAATGAGCTGGGCATTTCCTACATGAGCGCCGGAAGCTCGATCTCCGTCGTCACCATAGCGGCGGCAGCGGTCGCCGTGGCGGCAGTGGCCGTGGCCATCTACTTCCTCCTGCGCAACCGCAAGAGCGCTGAGAAGTACCCCGCGGGCGGCGTCACCCCCGGCACTGTCCCCGGCGGCACCGTTCCCGCTGGCGTATATACGCCCTCCTTCCGGGTGCAGCTGCCGGATGGCAGAATTATTCCCGTACCGGCAGGCAAGGTCGCCGTCGGCCGTGACCCCAGCTGCCAGATCCGTCTCCCGGAGAGCGCCGCCGCCGTCAGCCGCAGGCACTGCACGCTGGAGAATAGCGGCGAGTTCCTGATCCTCGTAGACGAAGGCTCCCGCAACGGCACCTTCATCCACGGCAAGCGCGTCCCCGCCGGGACAAAGGTCGCCCTGAAGCACGGCAGCAGCTTCTGCGTCGGTACTTCCGAAAACCGCATCACCGTCTGTTAACAAACAATATCAACACCATTTACATACAGGAGGTTCATTATTATGGAAATCGTTCGCTGCAGCAAAGGTCACTTTTATGACTCGGAAGAAAACGCTACCTGCCCGATGTGCGCCGCCGAGGCCGCGAGAAACAAAAATCCCATTGGAAATAACGTCCTTCCGGATGGGATCATAGGCACCAGCTACTTTGACGACGGCAACACCCCCTCCCCGACCCTGCCTGTTGACCCGAACGGCGGCAGGGTGCAGCCCTATCAGACCACCGTGAACGCTCAGAATCCTCCCATTGAAACTCCCCCCACTGTGCAGCCCTATAAGACCACGTTGCCTGTCATCCCCGTAGACGGAGATGGCAATGAGGAAAGCGCTCCCTTTGACCCCGTGGTAGGCTGGCTGGTGTGCATCGAGGGCGCCACGAAGGGCACTGACTACCGCATTCACAGCCAGAACAACTACATTGGCCGCAGCGCCAGGATGGACATTTCCATTCCCGAGGATTCCCACATCAGCGCGGAGAATTCCGCCATCATCGCCTACGACAACGAGGATCGCACCTTTTACTTTGGCCCCTGTTCCGGCCGCAATATCGTTCGGGTAAATGGGAAGCCCGCTCTCAGCGTAGAGAAAATCGAAGCCTACGACGTTCTGACGATTGGTACGACGAAGCTGTTATTTGTGCCGCTTTGCGGAGATCGGTTTGATTGGAATGAAAAGAAATAAAGCAGCAATGATAAAGCGCAGGCAGTCTCTGCTGGCCGTAATGGCGGTGGTGCTGATCCTCGCGTCCATCGGCACGGGCTATCTGGGCTTCGTATACGACCCGGGAGAAGATGTGCCCGGTGGCTCCCCGCTGCCGACCGGGGTTAATCCCGTCTCGGCTACGGCGACGGGTGCAACCGAAGAAACGACCGTAGGCACGGAAACAACTGCGCCTGCCGCTGTTGAGACTACAGAGGCAACGAGTGTTCCCATGGAGGCCGACGGGGCAGAGGCAGCGCCTGCCAAAAAAGGCGGATCGGACAAAGCAACCGCTCCCACTGATGAGGCCCCGGCAACTACCGAAGCCCCCCCAGCAACTACCGAGAACACCCCAGCAGCTACCGAGGTACCCCCGGCGACTACCGAGAAACCCGCGGCAAATATCGAGGAACCCCCGGCAACTGCCGAGGCTCCCATAAGACCCGCCAGTGAGAATTTTGACCCCGGCGATGCATTCCCTCCATCCAGCACCGCCACAGAAGAAACCCCTCACTCCGGCATCTACATTAATCCCCATACATTCACCCAACCGGCTTCTGAAGAGACCGCCCCATCGGCTTCTGAAGACACCACACCGACGGTTACGAGCGAACCCGTCGCCCTCCCTCGCAAATCCACCCCCGGTTTCCGTCTTGTCATGCAGATTGCCTGCTTCGTTTTCGCGGCGGGCGCATGCGTGGATATCCTGCTGCTGGCAATGCTGCGCAAGAACGTCCGCGACCATGAGTGCTCGGGCGAACAGCCCATGGAGCCTCCCACACCCGCGGAGGTACATCCCGTTCCCATCACCAAGGAAACCGTGGAGGAAACGGTCTGCCCCATCCCCGGTATCTCCCTCGGAAAGATCCATGATATCGGCAGGCGGGATTACCAGCAGGACAGCTTCGGTCAGACAGCCGTGCTCCGCAATACGGGCATTCTGGCAGTTCTGGCCGACGGCATGGGCGGCCTCTCCGGCGGAGAACGGGTCAGCCAGAAGATCGTCATGGAGGCGCTGACCTTCGGCTCCACCCTTCAGGCGAATCAGGTTCCCACCGCGCTGCCGGGTATGGTGGCCGGTATCAACCGCGCCGTCAATCAGATGCTCGGCCCCAAGGGGCTTTACACCAGCGGCTCCACGGTGGTGTCCGCCCTGATCACGGGCAATGCGCTGCGGTGGATCTCCGTGGGCGACAGCCGGATCTATCTGTACCGGGACGGTCAGCTCAGCCAGCTTTCCCGTGACCACGATCTGCTGCAAGACTGGATGCCCGACATTCTGGAGGGCAAGCGCTCCATGGCGGAGGCCCTGCGCGACCCCAACGGACGGAAGCTCACCAGCTTCATCGGCATGGGCGAGCTGCGCCATGTGGACTACAACCGCACGCCCATCCCCCTGCTCCCCGGTGACCGGGTGCTGCTGATGAGCGACGGCGTCTACGGCACTGTAAGCGACGCCGAAATGGCGGCCATCCTGCGCGATTGCGGCAGCGTCCAGCTGGCCGCGTCCCACATCGGCCAGCGAATCATGGGCGCTGCCCTGCCGTATCAGGACAACTACACGCTGATCGTTCTGGGCTACGACCCGCCCGATCAGCCCAGAAACAACAGGTAAACAGCTATGGTAATTGAAGGGTATTGGTATACAAATATCGGCAGCCGGTCCGAAAACGAAGATTCCTGCGCCTATTTCAGTCCGGGACCGGATCAGTACTGCGCCGTCATCTGCGACGGTCTGGGAGGCCACGGCGGCGGAAAGGCCGCGTCCTCCATCGGCGTCAAGGCGCTTTCCCAGTGGCAGGCGGATGAGGCGCTGCCCTCCGGCGAGACGATTCTCGCATGGATGAACGAGGCGAACCGGAACATCCTCGCCACCCGCGCCAACGCCAACCAGATGAAGACCACGGCGGTCGCGCTGTATCTTTACAAAAATCAGGCGGTATGGGCACACATCGGCGACAGCCGGCTGTACCACTTCCACAACGGCGTCCTCGCGGACTACACGGAGGATCACAGCCTCGCCCAGCTTTCCATCAAAATGGGCGAGCTGCATTCCCGGTCGGAAATTCCGTCCTTTGAGGGCAGGAGCAAGCTGTTCCGGGTCATCGGCGACGACGAGATCAAGCCCCAGCTTCACGCACCCATCATGCTTTCCCCCGGAGACCATGCGTTTCTGCTGTGCTCCGACGGTCTGTGGGAGCGGCTGCTGGAGGACGAGATCATGCTCGATCTTCACAAGGCCGCCACAGCGGAGGAATGGGTATATCTGCTCCGCTGCCGCGCCATGATGCGGAAAAGCACGGATGTGGACAACAACACCGCCATCGCAATTTGGATAAAGGAGTAGTCAAAATGAAAAGAATAACCGCATTCTTAGGATGCGTCTGCCTGTTTTTGTTTCTGCTCTGCCCCGCGGTCAGCGCACAGGCCGCTGAACTGAATTCGTTTCTGACCTTTCACGAGATCGTGACGGAGGAGCATCAGAATGACCTTCTCGTCTACGGCACCGTCCTTCCCGAAAACGGAAGCCTGACGGTTTCCATCGATTCCCAGCAGATCTCCGACCCCGTCCTGACCACCGTGCGTCAGGAAAAGCTGCCCACCACGGTATACTGTCTGGTGGACATCTCCACCCACATGTCCAAGGAGCAGATCGAGCAGCAGACGGACATTCTGGACATCATCAGCAGCCGCATGGGCGAGGGTGACTCCATGGTCATCACCACCGTGGGCAGCAAAGTCGTTGAGGGCGCCGTCCTCGACACCATGGACGCCCGCACCGCCGCCATCGACACCCTCAAGCGCGACGGCGTCAGAGCGGATATGTACAGCGCCATCGTGGAAGCCATGGGCAGTCTGGAAAAGAAGACCAGCTACTGCACGAACCGGTGCCTGCTGATCCTCTCCGACGGCATTCTCGCCGACGGCGGCACCACCCAGCAGCGGGCCATCGACGTGGTCAGCGCCACCTCCATCCCGGTCTACGCCATCGGTATCACCGGCAGCTCCACCTCTGCCTATTCTCTGACAAACGCCGACAACATGCTGAAAATGGCGGAGGTTTCCAGAGGCGGCATGGGTCTGGTTCCCGCCGAGGAAAAGATCTCCGCTGCCGCCGCGGCCCAGCAGGTCTGGGAAACCATTCAGGACGGCTCCGTCATCAAAATCGACCTTGCCTTCGTGACCTCCAACAGCAACAACGCCACGGTTCGCGCCGCCTACGAGCTGGGCGATACCCGGTGGGAAGATTCCGTCGCCGTTGACCTGACCACGGTTCCCGCCGCCATCCCGGCCGTTCCCACCGGCGTTACCGACCCCACCGAAGTGATCGAGGAGCCGGAAGCGCAGACCTCCGTTATGGACTGGGTTCGGGGAAATCTCATTCTGGTCATCTGCTGCGCGGTGGCTCTGGCGGCCGTGATCGTGGTGATCGTCGTGGTTGCGGTGAACAGCAGCCGGAAGAAGAAGGTGCAGCCCCCCGTGGGCATGGACGATCCCGCCATCGATACCCCTCCCGTTATGGCGCCCATCCCGTCCACCGGTGATTTTGATATTCCTACGACGACCCCCGTTCCGGACGAGTCCTGGGTCGCCACCAAGCCTGTGACCCCCAGCGGCGGCGTGACCGTCCAGATGACCGTCGCATCCCATCAGGATGTTTCCACCAGCTTCACCCTTGCACCCCATACGCCTCAGGTTCTGGGTCGTGACGACCGCGCCGACATCATTCTCAACGCGGAAGACTACCAGCTTTCCGGCAAGCACTGCACCGTCGAATGGGACGGCAGCTACCTGTACATTCAGGACATGGGTTCGACCAACGGCACCGTCCTCAATGGCACCAATCTGAAACCGGACACCTGGAGCCGCGTAAAGAACGGCGCAGTTCTCCACATGGGCAGCTTCGACTATCAGGTCGCCCTGAATCCGGAAAAGTAAATTCACCCACCACTTTCCCGACAGCCGTGAGGCTGTCGGGAAATGCCGGTTATGGGCAAATTTACAAAAAGGAGAAACCATATGCAATACATCCGAATCACAAGCGAAAACATTGACTCCGAGCACATCTGCTGCGCCATGTCGGGCAAGCAGAGCGTCGCGAAAAAGGCGTGGCTCAAGGAGCGGTTCGCGGAGGGGCTGGTTTTTTACCGCAGCGAAGAACGGGGCAAGTGCTTCATCGAATACATTCCGGCAGAGAACGCGTGGGTCCCCATCGACGCGCCGGGGTATCTTTACATTGACTGCCTGTGGGTCGCCGGGTCCATGAAGGGGCATGGGTATTCCTCCGACCTGCTGAATGAGTGCATCCGGGACGCCAAAGCGCAGGGGCGGCAGGGGATCTGCATTCTTTCTGCGGAGGGCAGGAAGCGGGAGTTTCTTTCCGACCCCAAGTATCTGGCCTACAAGGGCTTTACCGTCGCGGACACCTCGGACTGCGGGATCACCCTCATGTATCTGCCGCTGATGCCGTCAGCGGAGAGGCCAAAGTTTAAGAAATGCGCCAGACATCCGCAAATCGGGGAGAGCGGCTTCGTTCTCTACTATACGGATCAGTGTCCGTTCACCTATTACTGGGTACCCCGGATGGCAGAGGCCGCCGCAGAGCACGGCATTCCCCTGAAAACCATCCAGATCACGGACAGGGAAACCGCGCAGAATCTCCCCGCCCCGGTGACCACCTACGCACTGTTCCGGGACGGGAAGTTCGTGACCCACGCCATTCAGTCCGATAAGAAATTCCTCGCCCTCGCGGGAGTAAAAGGCTGACGCTTTAACAGAACAAGATATATTTTTTAGGAAGGAATGATAGTACAGTGACAACACACTCGAAATTGATATATGCATTAAAAGATGGCAATATCGTAAGTATTGATGAAGTACAAAGTGGAAAGGACTGTGGGTGTGTTTGCCCTGCGTGTGGCAACAAACTTTGGGCGCGCAAGGGGGAGCAACGTATGCATCACTTCGCGCACGAGCCACATACGCATTGCGAATACGGATATGAATCATCCTTACATTTGGCAGCAAAAGACATTCTTTCGCGCGCAAAGAAAATGGTCATTCCCCCCGTCTATGTCGAATTCCCGCAGTCCGGCAAGCCGAAAGAACTGATAAGCATGGAAAGAGAGATTTCCATTGACGACGTCGAACTGGAAAAACGTTTTGATGACATCATACCGGATATTGTAGTATATTCTGGTGATAAATATTTCTTTATAGAAATCTATGTTACCCATTTGCCGTTGATATAATTCAATATAATGCAGCGGTTGATTATCTCAATTCTCTCGGCATTGCTGTTGAAGATTTGAGCGACTATTCTCATAAAGAAATAAAAGAAGCTGCAAAAACGATTGACGCAGGAGAAAGTAACCCGTTGACTGAAGAAATCCTTAGTCTAATACCAGAAAACAAAGAACCGCTCGATACACCGACGCAGGTAACATCTGAGCAAATTAAAGAACTAACACCGACCATGACAAGAGAAGATGTTCTTTCTCTTTTAGGTGACACACAAGATGTTGGCTCAGGCATTTATATATATCTTTACGAAGTAGATCAACAATACCTGCTGCGTATTCCTTTTGCAAGCGATGAAGCACAATTAGGTGTAACAGGAGAAGATTTGCTAAAGGCATTGGTTCCCATTTCTGGAGATATTGCTCCTATGGTCTATGTAAATGATACGCTTTATCAAATCGTTGACTCTCAACCCAACTTCGCAGATGAAAAAAGTTCTTTCAATTTGTTAGGAAAAATCGAAAACACAGTTAGTTCTTCGGAAGAACCAAAAGAAAATTTCCAAGCAAATGATGATATTGTAGGGGCTGCGGTTTATCAGTACGGCGATAACATTGTCGTTGAGTTTGAGGGAAAATACTGGTTATATGAACACTATCATAACACAGACTTTGACGGAAACTCAGACTGATATGCCCCACGCCCAAACAAGCCATACTTCTGATGAAAAAGTATCCGAACAAAACCTTCTTGCAAAGTAAATAAGTTTTCTATTTTACAAGGGCAGCCGAGAAAATCGACTGTCCTTTTTCTATGCTTATGAGCAGAAAGGAGCGACCAACCATGACAAAACCGAGAGAGAAAACCCGTGAGGAGCTGCAAGCCGAGATTGAGGACGGAAAGAAGAAAATCCGGCAGTTTGAGAACCGGGAAAAGATGTTGCGTCAGAAGCTATCCAAAGAAGAACGCAGAACGCGCAGCCACCGCCTTATTATCCGGGGCGCGGTCTTTGAAAGCATTGTGCCGGAAGCAAAGGGCATGACCGACGAGGAAGCTGCCGCGCTTCTCCGGCTTGCATTAACGAGTGAGCCAGCGCGGGAATATCTGAAAAAACGAGCCGAAAGCGGAAACGCCGAATAAATCCCTTTGGAACAAGCATGATTTTAGTAGACCCTACTTGTGGTGCGGAATATGGTTATACTTATCA
>ERZ1026931.775-NODE-775-length-12617-cov-5.446903_pt1 | contig 12617 bp, 9 predicted proteins | sample MGYA00519253_ERZ1026931 | MGnify/ENA primary metagenome ERZ1026931 (study PRJEB26926, sample SAMN06164831) | human gut metagenome | biome: ENVO:00009003; feature: ENVO:2100002; material: ENVO:00002003 | host: Homo sapiens | place: USA | collected 2012 ... | reverse complement strand
TGGGCTCGGAGATGTGTATAAGAGACAGGCCCTGGAGGGCCTTGCGGTCCTTCATCATGCACTCGACGGTGTAGGTCGCCTCGGCGCCGGCAAACTTCTCCTTGTCGGTCTTGCGGCCGGGAACGACGGGGATCGCGAGCACGTGGCGGAAGAAGTCGGCGTAGCAGTTGAGCTGCTGCATCGTCTCGGCCTGCGCCTCCTCGGCGGTCTCGTGGATGGTGTGGCCCTCCTGCCACCAGAACTCGCGCGAACGCAGGAACGGGCGGGTGGTCTTCTCCCAGCGGATGACGGAGCACCACTGGTTGTAGAGCATCGGCAGCTGGCGGTAGGTCTGCAATACGCGGGACCAGTGGTCGCAGAACATCGTCTCGGACGTGGGGCGGAAGGCAAGGCGCTCTTCGAGCTTCTCGCTGCCGCCCATCGTGACCCACGCCACCTCGGGGGCGAAGCCGTTAACGAGCTCGCCCTCCTTTTTGAGCAGGCTCTCGGGAATGAGAACGGGCATCGCCACGTTCTCGTGACCAGTCTTTTTGAACTCGGCGTCCATCAGGCTCTGCATGTTCTCCCAGATGGCGTAGCCATAGGGGCGCAGAATGGTAAAGCCCTTGACGCTGGCATACTCAACAAGCTCCGCCTTGCGGCAGATGTCGGTATACCATTGGGCGAAATCGTCTTCCAGATTGGTGATCTGTTCTACCTTTTTCTCTTTGGCCATTTTTATGTTCTCCCTCACATTTCAGGATAGAATTCTGAATTGTTATTGTATTGGTTTTGCAATGAAATGTCAAGCGCCGCACAGGGAAAAGGGAGGGAAAGCGCACTTCTTCCCCTCCCTTTTTCAATTTTATACCACCGTCGGGAAGCGAAGGATCGCCTTGAAGAGGTCGCCGTCGATGGCGAGCGCCATCTTGCCGCCCTGCAATTCCGTGAGGCTCTGCGCGATGGAAAGGCCCAGACCGTTGCCCTCGGTCGAGCGCGAGCTGTCGCCGCGCACAAAGCGCTCCATCAATTCCTCGGCGGGAATGTTCAGCGCCGCGCGCGAGGTATTCTTGAAGGTCACGACCGCCTCGCCGCCCGTCTTTTCGAGCGTCAGGTAGACGCGCGTGCCGTTCTGGGCGTACTTGCAGATGTTGGAGAGCAGGTTGTCGATCACGCGCCACATGAGCGCCCCGTCCACGCAGCAGAAAAGCTCCTTTTCCGGCATGACGCTCACAAGCGTCAGCTCGGCCGCCGCCAGCTTGTCGCCGTATTCGCCCTCCACCTGTGCCAAAAGTTCGTTCATGCTGCACCGCACGGCGTTCACCGGCAGGTTGCCGGTCGTGGCCTTGCTCGCCTCGACCAGATCTTCGGTGAGCTTTTTGAGCTTGAAGGCCTGCCGCTTGAGCACGGCGAGGTATTCTTCCTCCTGCTCGCTCGTGTGCTCGTGCTGCAAGAGATCCACATAGTTGATGATGCTCGTGAGCGGCGTTTTGATGTCGTGCGAGACGTTCGTGATGAGCTCCGTTTTGAGCCGCTCGCTTTTGAGCTGCTTATCGATGGCCGCGGCCATGCCATCGCCGATGGAATTTAAGTTCTCGGCGTGGCGCTTGACGTCCCAGTACATCCATTTCGTGTCCACCTGCGCGTCAAGATCGCCGGCGGCGAGGGCTTCGCCCTCCTTCTGGAGCTTTCTGAGCTGGAGCGAGAAGAGGCACGCGGCGACGGACAGCACAAGCATCGTCAGCAGCATCGCCCCTCCCGCGCGATTTGCCGCAAATATACCGAGCATCATGCTGACCACGACGCAGCCCAGAGCCGTGCGCCAGATCATCGGAATGGCGTGCAGAAGATTCATCACGCCGCGGCCAAAGGCGCAGAGCACGCCCCAGCACCACTTGAGGATCTTCCAACACAGGCACAAAAGCCTGTAAACGATCGTGCCCTTCCACAGTCCGCCCACCTTGACGCGCGCGCAGAACGTCACCCACGCGGCAAAGACGAGCACCGCCAGCGCAAAGCTTATCCCCAGCAGCAGCACATCGTAGGGCGGGGTATAGAAGCTCACATAGGAGTAGACCTCCTCCACCGCCACGCACAGCAGCGCAATGATCGTGCCGTCAACGAGGAGATAGAGGTCGAAGGGGATCTTTTCCTGCCAGCCGCCCTGCAGCTCGCCGTCCTCGCGCCGCGCCGCCGTGCGGGCGAGGAAGATAAGCAGGAACAGCTCCATCGTGCCGAAGAGGATAAGCAGCTCCAAGGCGTTCTGCCCCCAGCGCTCGGCCTTGTCGTAAAAAACCTTTGCCCAGTAAATGCCGTCCTGCGCGGGAAGATCCTTCACAAGGTAGACATCAAAGGTCTTGTCACCGTAAACGGTGCTGTAACAGAAGGTATCGCCGTCGCTGGCGTTGCTGAACTCCACCTTATCCTGCTCGTCCGTCACGCGGAAGCGGAGGTTGCTGTAGCTGTTGCCTTTGGGATAGATCTTGTCGAGTTCATAGTTTCCGCCTTCCATGGCGATATAGTCGTCGCAGATCTCCCATGTTTTTTTGCCGACCTCATACAGGCAGAGGTCACTCGTGTAAAAGTCCTTGCCCATGCCGCCGTAGGAGTAGACAAGTCCCACAACATAGGTGAGGATCACCGGCACGAGCGCTGCCGCCAGCAGAAAAGCGACCGCCTTGATCCAGAAATTGCGTATCCACGCAGCCTTCATTTCTTGTCCTCCATTTTATACCCCAGCCCCCACACGACCTTCAGGTAGCGCGGCTCGGAGGGGTTGATCTCCAGTTTTTGGCGCAGGTGGCGGATGTGGACGCTCACGGACGTTTCCGCGCCCAGCGAATCCTCCTTCCACACCAGCTCGTAGATCTGCGCGGAGGAGTAGATGCGTCCGGGGTTCTTCATGAGAAGGTGCAGAATATTGAACTCGATGGGTGTGAGGGATACCTCGTCGCCGTCCACGCTCACGCTCTTTTTCTCCTCGTCGAGCACGATGGGGCCGACGGTGTAGACGTTGGGCTTTTCCTCTTCCTTCTTCGCGCCCAGCTGCGTATAGCGGCGCAGCTGCGAGCGCACGCGCGCGAGCACCTCTATGGGGTCAAAGGGCTTGGTGATGTAGTCATCCGCGCCGATGTTGAGTCCCAGCACCTTGTCGCTGCTCTCGCTCTTGGCCGTGAGCAGAATGATGGGAACGTTGCTCTTTTCGCGCAGTTTCGCCGTTGCGGCAATGCCGTCGAGCTGCGGCATCATGATGTCCATCAGAATGAGATGGATGTCGTTTTTCTCCACGACCTCCAGCGCCTCGCGTCCGTTGTGCGCCTCAAAGAGGCAGTAATCCCCGCCTGAGAGATAGATCTTGAGCGCGTTGACAATGTCCTGCTCGTCGTCACAGATCAGAATGTTGTACATTTTCTCACCTCATGTTGGTATTGTATCAGCTGTTTCCGAACAAAAACAGCGATAGTTTCTTAATTCTTGCATAATATCCTTTCAAAAAAGGCCGAAAGGGAATTCCTTCCGGCCTTTTTCGGTTGTTTCCTTACTTTTTGCGCTTCATTCTGCGAGAGAGGCGCAGCGTTTTCTCCGCCGCAGCGCCTGCGGCATGCAGTAGGCTGCGCACGTCGTAATGGAGCTCTGCAAAGCAGAATGCGGACTTTCCCACCGCCGCGAGGCACAGGGATTTTCCTTCCTTTTTCCGCCGGCTGTACCAGATCGACATGGTTTTCTTCCTCAAAGGTCGCGCCCGTCGAGCACGGCAAGGCCGTAACGCGCGGCAAGGCTGAGCTGCGCGCGTTCCTCCTCCGAAGAAGCTGCATCGAATTTCGCGCGCAGTTCACGCAGAAAAAGGCCGCGCAGCGAGTCCTCGCTCGCCCTTGCCCAGACGCTTTCGCCGATGCGCGTTTCATCGCGCAGCTCCAGCGAGAAAAAGTCCGGCGCAAAGCGCTCCCGGAGCACTTCAAGGGCAAGTCCCCGCTCGTCTGTTTCGCCGGTAAAAATGACGCGGTAACTGTCGCGCGCGGTCGACTCGGGCAGCGCTGCGCGCAGCGCACTCTCCGCGTCCCGCCCCGTCACATCAACGCGCAGGATCTCATACCGCCGGCGTGCAAAGGGCACGAACGAGAGCTCAGCCGTCCCCTCCCCCACGCTGCCTGCAAGAATGCCCTTCTCGCCCAGTTCGTCGAAGCCGCGCCCCTCCGGGCAGCCCGAGTAGGCATAGGTCGTCTTTCCTTCGCGCAGGAAACCTCCAAACTGGTGCGTGTGACCGAGCGCCAGATAGTCAAGGCCGCTTTGCCCGATCTGCTCCTTTGTGATGGGGTCGTAGCGCGATCCCGCGGTGGACAACTCGCCGTGCAGCACCATCAGATGCACCAATCCGTCCTCCGGCGCATGGAAATTTGCAAGCAGGCTCTCCTCCTGCGCGCTTGCGGTGAATGCCGCGCCGTACACGGCGCACGAAAGCTCCGGCAGCACGACGCGCTCGACCGTATTCGACGAAAAAACGTGGACATTTTCCGGCCAGGCAAGCGTCGCATAGGGCGACTTCGCGCTGTAGGGATCGTGGTTGCCCGGTGCAATGAATACCCGCGCGCGCATCGCGCCCAGCGCGTCGGAAAGCGCTTCCAGCGTTTCCCGGTAGGTCGTGTCGCTGTCAAACAAGTCGCCTGCAAGCAGCACCACGTCGACCCCGTTTTGATTCACATAATTTGCAAGCCGCGTCAGCAGTTCGCGGCTCTCGCGGCGGCGCTGGCGCGCCTGCTCGCCGCTCAGCGCGCCAAATGCGCTGTCCAAGTGAAAGTCCGCCGCATGGACGATCTTCACGCTCATCGCTCCGCCTCCCTTTTCCTTCCCATGCACTTTTCAGCGCACATCGATCCGCTCCACGCCCACGCAAAGCCCCGTTGCGTCATCTAAGGTAAAAATCGCGCCCTGCATCTTGCCGGGGCTCTTCTCCGGCTCTCGGTAGCGGCCGGGCAGACCGCCGAGAAACGTTTCGACCGACTGCTCGGGCTTGATACCGAGCACGCTGCGCACCGCCCCCGTCATGCCGAGATCGGTGAGGTAGCCCGTCCCCTTGGGGAACACCTCCTCGTCCGCCGTCGGCACATGGGTGTGCGTACCCCAGACGGCGCTGACGCGCCCGTCGAGGTAATACGCCATGGCGAGCTTTTCGCTCGACGCCTCGGCATGAAAGTCGAGCAGCGTAAAGGTCGGCTTTTCATCGTTTTTGAGCAGCTCGTCCGCCGTTTTGAAGGGATTGTCTGCGTGGAAGGCAAGGTCGCAGCGGCCGATCAGGTTCATCACCGCGATGCGGGCGCGCCCGCAGTCGAAAACGCCGTAGCCCCGTCCCGGCACACGCGCGCCGAGATTGTGCGGGCGCAGAATGTACGGGCAGTCGTCAAGATAATCCGTGATCTGCATCTTGCCGAAGCTGTGGTTGCCGAGCGTGATGACGTCAGCCCCCGCGGCGAAGATACGCTCGGCGTCGTCCGCCGTCAGGCCGACCATCGCGGCGTTTTCCCCATTGACCACGGTGAAGTGGATATTCTTCAGTTTTTTCACAGCGCGCAGATGGCGCTCAAGGTGGCTGACACCGCAGCCGCCCACCACATCGCCGACGGCCAGAATATTGTAGAGCATGGCGTTCCTCCGCTTTTGTTTTTCTCAGTATAGCAAGCGGCGCGCCAAAACGCAAGAAAGGCATCAAAAAAAGGCTCTGCCGCCGGCAGAGCCTTTTCCTTATTTTGCGTATTCGATCGCGGTCGTTTCGCGCAGAACGTGCACCTTGATCTGGCCGGGATATTCCATCTCTTCCTCGATCTTTTTGGCAAGCTCACGCGCCAGAATGACCATCTGATCCTCGCTGACCTGCTCGGGCTTGACCATCACGCGCACTTCGCGGCCGGCCTGAATGGCATAGGCCTTGTCAACGCCGGGATAGCCGCCGGTGATCTCCTCAAGCTGCTCGAGGCGCTTGATGTAGTTCTCCAGATTCTCGCGGCGGGCGCCGGGACGGGCGGCAGAGATCGCATCTGCTGCCTGCACAAGGCAGGCAACGATGGTCTGCGGCTCCACGTCGTTGTGGTGCGCCTGAACAGCGTGAATGATGTCGTCCTTTTCGCGATACTTGCGCAGGAACTCCACGCCGAGGGCAACATGCGTGCCTTCCATCTCGTGGTCGACAGCCTTGCCAATATCATGCAGCAGACCGGCGCGCTTGGCGGCGTAAACGTCCGCGCCCAGCTCGGCGGCCATCATGCCCGCAAGATGCGAGACCTCGATGGAGTGCTGCAATACGTTCTGGCCGTAGCTCGTGCGGTAATGCAGGCGGCCGAGCATCTTCACAAGCTCGGGGTGCAGGCCGCGAATGCCGGTCTCCAGCACGGCGCGCTCACCCTCAGACTTGATGACGGCGTCCACCTCGCGGCGGGCCTTGTTGACCATCTCTTCAATGTGCGTGGGATGAATGCGGCCATCGGCGATGAGCTTTTCAAGGGCCAGACGCGCGACTTCGCGGCGCACAGGCTCAAAGCAGGAGACGGTGATCGCCTCGGGCGTGTCGTCGATGATGAGATCGACGCCCGTGAGCGTTTCGATCGTGCGGATGTTGCGGCCTTCACGGCCGATGATGCGGCCTTTCATCTCGTCATTGGGCAGGGGTACCACACTGACGGTGATCTCGGCAACATGGTCGGCAGCGCAGCGCTGAATAGCGGAAGCGACGATCTCGCGGGCACGGGAATCGGCCTCGTCCTTGGCGCGCTGCTCAAGCTCTTTGATCTTGAGCGCGGTCTCGTGCGTCACTTCGCTCTCGACCTGCTCGATCAGGTACTTCTTGGCGTCTTCTGCAGTAAAACCGGAAATGCGCTCAAGCATTTCGGTCTGGCTGCGCTTGATGATCTTGATTTCTTCGTTTTCCTTGTCCAGAGCGGCATGCTTCTGGTTGAGAGCCTCTTCGCGCTTTTCCAGCGCGTCGGTCTTGCGGTCGAGATTCTCCTCCTTCTGCTGAAGCCGGCGCTCCTGCTTCTGCTGCTCGGCGCGGCGTTCCTTGACTTCCTTCTCGTATTCGTTTCTGGAGCGCAGGATATCTTCCTTTGCTTCCAACATGACTTCGCGTTTCTTGCTTTCGGCGCTCTTGATCGCTTCATTGACAATACGAAGAGCCTCTTCATCGGCGTTGGAGATCTTCTCCTCGGCGCGCTTAGCGGCTCTCTTGCGAATCCAAATACCAAGAAGAATGCCAATGACGAGCGTCCCCGCCGCGATGAGCGCAGCGTAGAGATTGCTGATCATGCGATTCCTCCTGTGTGTTGTTTTTGATCAATAAATGGGAGATTCCCCTTCTCTCCCTTCCATAAATCCAACGTATATTGTAAACTTTTTATGATGTACTGTCAAGCAAAACTCGCAGGCGAAGCCTGTCATAAAATCGCGCCCGTCACTCCGCGATGTACGCCTGCGCCGCGTAGCCGAGCTGCCCGCCGTAGCCAACGGAGTACCAGCCCTGAAAGCTTCCGTAGATCTGCACGCTTGCGCCGTTCGGGATCTCGGCGATGATCGTGCCGTCGATACCGGGCGTGCTGCGCAGACGCAGCGGCGCGCCCTCGGTCGTCACGATACCGGTGCGCACAAGCTGCGGGTAGAGAAACGGCAAGCCGAAATACTCTGTCAGCCCCCGCGCGATCGCCTGCGCGGCGGCATCGAGATGGTTTTCGATCCAGCGCAGATCGTCGTAGTTGTCGTGATAGCCAAGCTCGATGAGATTGGCCGGATACTTCGGCCGCCGCACCTCGCCGAGCGCCGTGGTCGCCTGCGTTGTGACAAGCTCCGGCAGCGGGTAGACTTTTTTGAGCTGCGCGGCGAAAAGATCGGCGGCGCGTTTGCCCTCGACGCTCGAGGGATAGTAAAAGACAATGATGCCGCGGTTTTTCCCCTTCTGTTCGCCGCCCGAGGCGTTGGAGTGCAGGGCAAGGTAAAAGTCAAACCCGCCGAGGCTGTTCGCCTGCGCGATGGAGGACGCGGCAGTCATCTCCGGCGTATTGCGCACAAAGGCGATGGTGTTGGCGTAGAGATACGGCTCGAGCGCATCAGCGAGCAGATTCATCCAGTATTCCTCGCTGCCGCTGCCGTCGGCATACGGGTTCCAATCCTGTGTGGAGGGGCTCAAATAAATTCTGGGCATGTGCAAAACCTCCCGTCGCTTCCAGCCTATGCGTGAAAACCGGCGCACATGCAAAAAAAGAGACCGCCGAAGCGGCCTCTTTTTAAATTGATATGCTTTTCGTTACACGGACGCAGCCGCCTTGTCCTTCTTGTTCTCGATACGCTGGAGAACGAGGACAACGACCAGCACCGCAAGACCCGCAAGGTCAGTGACCGTGCCGGGGATGACCATCAGCAGGCCGCCGATGACCAGTGCGACGCGGCTGATCCACTTCATATCGCGGATCAGGTAGCCCATCAGGCCCGCGGCGATGGACGCCATACCGAGGGTCGCGGAGATGACGATGGAGGCAACGCTCAGGAACTTGACGTCGCTGCCGACGAAGATCAGTGCGTTGTTGTAAGCAAAGATGTAGGGAATGATGAACGCCGCGATGGCAAGACGGGTCGCGTTCCAGGCGGTCTTCATCGGGGGCGCCTTGGCGATGGCAGAGCCTGCATAGGCAGCCAGCGCAACCGGCGGGGTGATGTCTGCCACGATACCGAAGTAGAAGCAGAACATGTGGGCAGCCATCAGGTTGAGACCCATGCCGGAGGCAAGGATCGGCGCGCAGGTGGTCGCCATGATGATGTAGTTCGCGGTGGTGGGAACACCCATGCCGAGCACGATGCAGCAGAGCATCGTCAGCACGAGGGCGATGATCAGGTGACCGTTGGACAGACCGACGATCGCGCCGATGAGCACCTGGCCGAGACCGGTCATGGTGACGACACCCGCGATGATACCAGCCATACCGCAGGCGATACCGACGCTCAGGCAGTTCTTGCCGCCGTTTTCAAACGCGTCGATGATGGTGGGCAGGCTCTTGACGTTGGGCTTGCTGATGGCATAGTTGATGACCATGAGCACAAGGGCGATGACGATGCAGAGCGTGCTGCCCTTCTCGCCCATGAAGGTGCCCGGCTCAAAGCTGCGGCTCATGAGGGTCATGAACAGCAGGGGGATCAGGGGAACCGCCATGATGAGCTTCTTCTTGCCCTCTTCACGGCTGATCATCGAAACGACAACGCAGTACAGCGTTGCATACACGGCGGCGGTGGCCATCGTGAAGCCGATCATGATCATGTAGACCAGAACGACCAGCGGGAGGATCAGGTAGAGCTGCGGGAGCAGGAGCTTCCACTTGGGCAGTTCCTCGCGGTGAAGACCCTTGAGGCCGAGCTTCTTGGCCTTGAAGTGCACGCCAAGGAAGATACCGAGGAAGTACAGGAATGCGGGCAGGATCGCGCGCACGATGATATCGGCATAGCGAACACCGACCATTTCCGCCATCAGGAACGCCGCAGCGCCCATGATCGGAGGCATGATCTGGCCGCCGGTGGAGGCAGCCGCCTCGACCGCGCCGGCGAACTCGGGGGGATAACCGGTTTTCTTCATCATCGGAATGGTGACGGAGCCGGTGGTCACGGTGTTACCGACGGAGGAGCCGGAAACCATGCCGCACAGAGCGGAGGAAACGACCGCGACCTTCGCCGGGCCGCCGCTCGCCCAACCGACCAGCGCGTTCGCGCAGTCGATGAAGAAGTTTGCGACACCCGTGGCCTCCAGGAAGGCGCCGAAGATGACGAACAGCGCGATGTAGGTCGAGCAGACGCCGATCGGGGTGCCGAGGATACCGGTGGTGGTGTAGAAGAGGTTATACATGACGGTCTTTAAGTCCTTGCCCGCGCCGAAGAAGGCGTAGAGCACGAACACCGTCGCCACGCAGATGATCGGCATACCGACCACGCGGCGGCAGCACTCGACCAGGATCAATGTGCCGATGATCGCAAAAACGATCAGAAGGGGAATCGTAACGCCGCCGATCTGCACGAAAAAGATTTTCTGGATTCGCGTGCCGGCCGTGACGATTTTTTCAAGGTTCAGGGGGTAGAAGAAGAAACAGAACGCGCCGACTGCCGCCATGACAATATCGTACCACGGCATGTAGTTGACCTTCTGAGAGCCCTTCTTGATGGGGTAGTAGATGAACACGAGAATGATGACCAGGCCGAGGAAGAGCGGGCGGCGCGCACGCTCGTCCATCTTGATCCACATGTTCATCACGATCAGGAAAATACCGAACAGGGCCGTAAGGATACGCAGGATCTTGCGGGGAGTGCCCTCCCAGATACGCGTGTTCGACTCACGGTCGTACTTTTTCATGATCGCATCGACGTCTTCCATGGTGCCGACGTCACTGTTGACTGCAGCATTATTGAGCTTTTCATTTTCAGCCATGATGCAATTTCCTCCTTTTTCTATTTGAGAGCGTCCGTGCGCTCAAACGAGCCAGAACTCATAGTTAAAACGCACAGGCGCGTTTTTTCCACACAAATCACGCAGACTGACATCCTCGCCGTTCACATTGAGCACATGGTCGGAGACCGTGCCGACAATGTAACCGACGTTTGTCCTGTCTTGATGGATATTACCGATGACCATTGCCCAGCCCTGATAGTCAGGACGGTCAATGTAGACCTTGGAGAGCGTTTCACCGGGGTTGAGCTCCGTCTGCACGCCCGCTCCGAAGGAGCAGTAGGTCGTTTCTTCCACGTAGATCGTTTTGTTTTCGATCTCGTAGGTATCGGTCAGGGGATATTTGTTCACGGAATGGATAAAGGTAACGGAGAACCGGTCTCCCTCGCCCATTTTATACCGGGCGTAGACCTCGCCGGTGTCGCGGTTGCGCAGGGTCAGGTAGTAGCCGGAGCGAGGAAGAACCACGACGGCCGCTGCAATAATCACTATTATTGCAGCGGCCGCAATTATGTATTTCCGCAGATGTGAATTCACGTCAATACACGGTAGCGATCCTGCTTACAGGACGCCAACTTCCTTGTAGTACTTCTCTGCACCGGGATGCATGGGGACAGTCGCGCCGGCAGAGGCAGCCTCGGGATCGAGGAAGCCGAACTTGGCGTGGCCTTCGGTCAGAGCGTCCTTGTTGTCGAACATGGCCTTGAGGAGCTCATAAACGACGTCCTCGCTCAGATCCTTGGAAGCAACGAGAGTAGCCTGAATGGCGACGCAGACGACATCGCCGGTCATGCCGGTATAGGTGGTGGAGGGCAGGTCGTCACGGATCAGGAACGGATAGGCCTCCTGAATGGCGGCGAGCTCTTCGTCAGTGAGGGAGATGAGGTTGAGGGTGTTGGTGGTGGCGTAGTCGACGATAGCAGTGGTGGGAGCACCGGCAACGGTGAAGGCGGCATCGATCTTGCCGTCCTTGAGCTGGTCAACGCCATCCTGGAAGGAGCCGTTCACCGCATTGACGTCGTCCTTGGTAAGACCCGCAGCGCCGAGCACCTGCCAGGCGTTGATCTCGGTACCGGAACCAACGTCACCAACGCAGACGGTCTTGCCCTTGAGGTCGGCAACGGTGTTGATGCCGGGCTTGGCAAGGATCTGAACGGTCTCGTTGTAGATACCGGCAACCCACAGAGCGTCGGTCTCGGGAGCGCCGTCGAAGGAGTTGGTGCCCTCGTGCGCGTAGTTGATAACGTCGGACTGGAGAATGGCCATCTGAGCCTCGCCGTCGGTGATCATGTTGACGTTTGCAACAGAAGCGCCGGTGGACTCAACATTGAGGGTGGAAAGGGTCAGCTTGTCGCCGAGGACGGTCTTGAGAACGCCGCCGACAGCATAGTAGGTACCGGAGGTACCGCCGGTTGCCAGAGTGATGGAAACGGGGCTGCTGGTATCGCCATCATTATTCTGGTTGTCATCCGTCTTCTCGCCGCCGCAGGCGACCAGTGCGAACACCATCGCGAGAGAGAGGATCAGAGCTAAGAACTTTTTCATACGCAATCTCCTTTTTGATTCTCCCGGCATTCGCCGCTTCACCGGCATGTGTCCCGCTGCGTGGGGGCGCCTCGGATCACCTGCACTGGGAAGCGTTGAATTCCGGATTTATTCTTGTCCCTTTCGGGCATGCTTATTATAACTGAATGACAGAGTTATTGCAATAGATTTTTCAATTTTGTTCCATTTGCACAAAAATCCTTCATCCTTTTCGTTTCACAGCGTCCGGTGTGTCCCACAGCCCTTCTCATACCGCAATTTTTGAGGCATGAGCAAAAAAACAGGGCGGCCGGCGGCCGCCCTGCAAAATGAAAGTTTTCTTTGCTGATTATGCAATTTTAGCGCGATTTTTATTTCTTTTCCTTGTTGTCCACAACCTGCTTGAGCAGCGCGGCGAACGCGTCCATGCTCATCGCGCCAAGATCGCCGTCCGCGCGGTGGCGCGGAGACACGGTGCCGTTCTCCATGTCGCGGTCGCCCACGACCACCATGTAGGGCACCTTCTCCATCTGCGCGTCGCGGATCTTGCGGCCGATCTTCTCGTTGCGGTAGTCGACCTCCACGCGGAAGCCCGCGTTTTCGAGCGTTCTCGCCTGCTCGGCGCAGTAGTCGGCCTGTCTCTTATACACATCTG
>ERZ1026931.767-NODE-767-length-12776-cov-9.393523_pt1 | contig 12776 bp, 8 predicted proteins | sample MGYA00519253_ERZ1026931 | MGnify/ENA primary metagenome ERZ1026931 (study PRJEB26926, sample SAMN06164831) | human gut metagenome | biome: ENVO:00009003; feature: ENVO:2100002; material: ENVO:00002003 | host: Homo sapiens | place: USA | collected 2012 ... | reverse complement strand
GCGATCGTCGGCAGCGTCAGATGTGTATAAGAGACAGAGGCTATATTATGGATTTAATTGAGTTATTATTTTTTAATTGAAAATGAATAAGAATATATATTTGATGCGGGAGAGCTGGAGATGGTACGGTCCCAACGATCCTATCTCCTTGGACTACATACGTCAGACAGGCGTGACTGACATCGTTCACGCGCTCCATCATATTCCTAACGGTCAGGTGTGGCCTGTCGAGGAGATCAAGGCCCGCCAGAAGATGATCGCCGACTGGGGACTCATCTGGAGCGTGGTCGAAAGCGTGCCTGTGCACGAACACATCAAGACCCAGACAGGGGACTATCTCCAGTACATCGAGAACTACAAACAAACCCTGCGCAACCTCGCCGAGTGCGGCATCAAGTGCGTGACCTACAACTTCATGCCGGTGCTGGACTGGACTCGCACCGATCTGGACTACAGGCTTCCTGACGGCTCGACCTGCCTTCGTTTCGAGAGGGCGGCACTGCTCGCCTTCGACCTTTTCATCCTGAAGAGACCGGGAGCCGAGAAGGAATATTCAGAAGAGGACATCGCCAAGGCGAAGGCTCGTTTTGAGAAGATGGACGCGGAGGAGATCCACCGGCTCACCCGCACGATGATCGCCGGGCTTCCGGGCAGCGAGGAGAGTTTCACCCTTGACCAGTTCAGAAAAGAGCTCGAAAGGTACGATGGAATTGATTCCGAGAAACTTAGAAGCAATCTTATCTTCTTCCTGAGCCAGATCTGCCCAGTGGCCGACGAGGTGGGCGTGAGGATGGTCATCCATCCGGACGACCCTCCGTTCCCGATTCTCGGCCTTCCGAGGATCCTTTCCACAGCCGAGGATTTCCGCAGGCTCATCGCCGCCGTCCCTAACTGGTCCAACGGCCTTTGCCTCTGCACCGGTTCATTCGGCATCAGAGCCGACAACGATCTTGTCGGAATGATGCGCGAGTTCGGGGACAGGGCCGATTTCGTGCATTTCAGAAGCACGAGACGCGACGCGGAGGGCAACTACTTCGAGGACACCCACCTGGCCGGCGATGTGGACATGTACGGCATGATGAAGACCCTGCTGGAAGTCATGCAGGAGCGCGGGTTCCGCGTCTTCTGCCGTCCTGACCACGGCCACCGGATGTGCGACGACCTCCAGAAGAAGTCCAATCCAGGCTATTCCTGCTACGGTCGTATGAGAGGCATCGCCGAGCTGCGCGGCCTCCAGATGGGCATCGCCGGATCATTATATCCTGAAAATTAATGCCCCTTATTTATGTTCTGATTCTCGCTGTTGATGCGTTCTCACCCTAATGACGTTCCATACAGATCAAAACAGTTTCTTGGACTAATAGAAGATATTCACCATGAAGACATTAAAAACCATTTTTCTGGCAATATGCCTTTCACTCGTGACTGCTGTGACGGGATATTCACAGAACCATTATCAGCCGACCCCGGAGAACCTTGAGGCACGTCGGCAGTTTGTCAATGACCGCTTCGGAATATTCCTGCATTGGGGCATCTACGCCTCCTATGCGCAGGGTGAGTGGTACCTTAACCAAGGTCATCTGAACAAGGACGAATATGCCCACGCGGCTTCCGCCTTCTACCCCGCCGGCTACAACGCCGGGGAGTGGGTCAAGGCTTTCAAGGATGCCGGCGCCGAGTACGTGACGATCACTTCCCGCCACCACGACGGCTTTTCGATGTTCGACTCCAAGGCTTCGGACTACAACATCGTCAAGGCGACCCCTTGGGGGAAGGATGTGATGAAGGATCTCGCCGAGGCCTGCCGAAAGGAGGGTATGAGCCTTCATTTCTACTATTCCATCCTCGACTGGATCAGGGAGGATTTCCCTCTTGGCGAGTCCGGCCACATGACCGGTCGCAAGGGCGACCATCCTGACTATGACCACTATCTCGCCTTCATGAAGGATCAGGTCAAGGAACTGATGACCCAGTACGCCCCTGTCCGCGCCCTCTGGTTCGACGGCTATTGGGACCACAAGCGCGACTCGATTCCTTTCAACTGGAAGATGCCTGAGTTCTATGAATATATTCATTCAGTGGATCCGGCCTGCCTGATCGGCAACAACCATCACATCCAACCGATTGAGGGAGAGGATTTCCAGATGTTCGAGAGAGACCTTCCGGGCCAGAACACCGCCGGTTATTCCGAGGGACAGATGGTCAGTGACAAACTGCCTCTTGAGATGTGCCAGACGATGAATCACACCTGGGGCTACAGCGTCTCCGACCGTGACTACAAGACCTCTGAGCAGCTTATTGCCACTCTGGCGAAGGCTGTCTCGCTGAACACCAACCTCCTGTTGAACATCGGTCCTCGCGCCGACGGTCGTCTCCCGGATCCGGCTCTTGCCCTTCTGAAGGAGATCGGCCAGTGGATGAGGCTCAACTCAAAGTCCATCAAAGGCTGCGGTCCCGGCCCGATCGCCGAGCAGGATTGGGGTGTGACCACCGCTCCGCTAGCCGGCGGCAAGACATTCTATCTCCACGTCCTGAAGAACCCAGGCGCAGTCTTGGAGATCCCTGTGGCCAGAAAGTCCAGGATCAAGTCCGTGGCCGCATTGGCCGATGGCTCCGCCCTCCCGTTCAAAAAGGTGGGCGCCAACCTATTCATCACCCTTCCCGCCGGCCTCCCAGCCCAGGATTATGTGATTTCCGTGACAATGAGATAGCGCTTCCTCATCAGTCATCCGCCACCGGCACACTCCCTCTTAAAAAGATGTCTATACTCGAAAATACTGCCAAATCTTTATCAGCTTATTTTTAAACGCTTACTAAAAGAGGGTGGCGCAAATGACCTGAACCCCGAAAGTTTTTGTCTAACTTTCGGGGTTTTGTTATGCGTAAAACTCATTCTTATGAGGAGCGTCTAAAGCATGAGGATCGACTAAAGTATATAATACATGAGGATACTTGAGACTGGTTTCATGTTTCACGTTTCCTGATAGCACGCAGGTCATGGCTGTAGGTGCCGGGGTGACCCCCAAAAAAACAAGCCCAAAAACAAGCCCCCAAAAACAAGCCCCCAAACCAAGCCCCCAAACCAAGCCCAGAAGAAAATCGACCGAGTCCGTGAAGTGGTCTATCATCACAATGATTCTTAAGCTTTCGTGAAACTTTCGCAATTTGAACCAAATATGGACTTGACGCGAATATTCTAAAAATCTATCTTTGCCCCTTGACAGCAATTCTAATCCACACAGATAGCGCGGCCCGGACAATATCTTTCCGCCGCGCATCTTGTTTCTACCACTCTCCAGCAATGTTTTCGCCCCCTTCCGTTGCCCGTGAGTGCCGTCCGACACCCTTGGGCGACATTTATGTTCCATCCCGTTGCCCGTGAGTACCGTCCGGCACCCTTGGGCGACGTTTATGTCCCTTTCTGTTGCCCGTGAGTACCGTCCGACACCCTTGTGCGACATTTATGTCCCATCCCGTTGCCCGTGAGTGCCGCACGGCACCTTTGGGCGACGTTTATGCCCCTTCCCGTTGCCCGTGAGTGCCGCCCGGCACCCTTGGGCGACGTTTTCGCCCCTTCTCGTAGCCCGTGAGTGCCGCCCGGTACCCTTAGGCGACGTTTATGCCTTTTCCCGTTGCCCGTGAGTGCCGTCCGACACCCTTGGGCGACGTTTCCGGCGATAATCGTAGCCCGTGGGGATGGCTGTGTAGGTGTGCCGGCGGGATGGGCTGGGACTGAGGTCGTTCTGTACTGAGAAGCAGGGGTTGGGGACTGGAGGTGGAAATTATGCAGTTTCCGGGCTGGGGACGCGCACACGATCACTGTGACGCTGAACACGTCGCCGGATCAGGAGAAGATCGAGATTTCCGTTGATCCGGATGTCGAGACCTGGAATTAGACGTTGTTCTTGGGTTCTGCGGAGATATTCTTTGACGTTATGTCGGAAACTCGGAAGATGTTGTCTTAAATTCGTTATCTTTGTAATCTATTGAAACCAATTGAGATGAGTTTCCGACGGGTGGTCATGACGCTTATTCTTGCCGCTGCGGCTGTGTTGGCTGGCTGCGGGGAGGAGAATGTTGTCCCCGAGGAACTGCTGGCTCCGGCCTTGCCTGAAGTCCGTGTCGAGGCGGACGGGTGTGTGGTGACGCTCACCGCCAGGTTCAGGAATGAGGCGGATCTCGCCTCGGTCAAGGAGTTCGGTTTCTATTTCGGTCGGGATGAGGTCTCTATGGACTGTCTGAAGGTGACAAAAGTGGTAGGGTTGGAATATTCATTGATCAAGGAGGATCTGGATTATTCCACCACCTATCTCTTTAAGGTTTGGGTTGGCAATGGTCGCGAGGAGAAAGCTTCTGAGCTGAAGGAGGTTACGACGGGGGAGAAGCCTGTCGGGCCGGATCCGCCGGTGCCTGCGGTGCGGAACATCGCTTTCAAGGATCCCGTGGTCGAGGCGGTCTGCGTGAGGAACTGGGATCTGGATGGCGACGGAGAACTATCTATGGCGGAGGCCGCACAGGTGACCGATCTCGGGATGGTGTTCAAAAGAAACGAGGAAATCACCTCTTTCGAGGAGCTTGAACATTTCACCGGACTCGTGGAGGTTGCGGATTCCGCTTTCGGTCACTGCACCAACCTAAGGGACATCAAACTGCCGGAGAGTGTGAGAGTGATCGGCCAGCGAGCGTTCGAGGAATGTGGGAATATGCTTCTTCGTAAACTGCCGGATAATCTGGCCACTGTCAAGACTCATGCTTTTGCGGGTTGCGGGAAGATGCCGTTGACCTCCTTGCCGGAGACGTTGACACTGATTGAGAATTGGGCGTTCGCCCGTTGCGGGAGCATGAGGCTGACTTCTCTGCCTTCGGCACTGACATTGATTGACAGCGGCGTTTTTTCGGAGTGCTATGGTGTGGCTCCGGAGAAACTGCCTGAGAATCTGTGCTACATCGGTGAGTGGGCGTTCTTCAATGCGAGGTCTTTCAATCCGAAGGAGTTGCCATCCGGGGTGAGAGAGATTGGCAAGTATGCTTTTCAGGGTTGTGAATCCTTGACCTGGACGCAGTTGCCTTCCGATTTGTATGAGATAGGGGATTTTGCGTTCTTCTATTGTTGGAAAGTCAGATTCTCGTCGCTTCCGAAGAGAATGATCAGAGTCAACGCCGGGGTGTTTGAGAATTGTGTCTCGATCACAAGCTTAACCTTGCCGGAAGGTTTGACAAGCATTGGCCCGAATGCCTTCAAGAATTGTAAGTTCTTTGAGATTACGATCCCCGAAAGTGTAGTGTTCATTGGTGCGGAGGCGTTTAACGGGTGCAGCCGCCTGAGGAGTGTGACAGTTCTTCCACCGGTTCCGCCGGAAATGGAGGATACATACATTGGCGACAACGCCAATGTGATGTACGTCCCTTCCTCCTCAATGGAAGCCTATCGTACAGCCCGTAACTGGAGCGAGTGGAAGTCCAAGTACCGCACTCTGGATGACCTTTAGTAACATGAAAAAAATAAGTTGCCTCAGATTAAGAGAAGATTTTCGAGGATAGATCTATTTTCGAAGAAGGAGTGTGCCGGTGGCACATGACTGATGAGAAAAGAGATATAGACCGAAAAGATTCCTTAAGATGATGCAGGTTATTTTTTGAAGGTTACTTAGTACTACGAGGGGTGACTTGAGCCGCGGCTCAGACCGTGGAGCCGCTAAATCTATGATCCGGTGAAGGTCAGCGGGAGAGCGGCGGGAGAGGATGTGACCGGGAGGGCGGAAGTGACCACTTGCCGGCCGTTCAGGAAGACGCGGTCGATCCGGGCGCGGAGGGGAGTGCCGTCGTAGGGAGACCAGGCGCATTTGTAGGCGGAATCCGCCACTGAATATTCCAGGTCAGGATCAATGACCACCAGGTCGGCGAAGTTTCCGGCCTTCAAGGAGCCTCTGTCCTTGATGCCCAGAATCTCGGCGGGTCTTTCGGAGAATGCGGAGGCGATGCGGGACAGGGTCAGGCACCGGCTGTCCTCCTTTCCTTTATTGAATATGTCCGCTGCTGTCAGCACGACGGCTAGGGATTGCTGTATGGACGGGAGTCCGGACGGACATCTCAGGTACGGAGCCTCTTTCTCGCTCAGGAGATGAGGAGCGTGGTCCGAACCGATCGTGTCGATCACCCCTTCGGCCAGACCCTTGCGGAGAGCCTCACGGTCAGCGGCGCCCTTGACCGCGGGATTGCACTTGACCCTGCCTTTAAGCCTGTCGTAGTCCTCGTCGCAGAACCAAAGATAATTCGCTGAGGTCTCGGCGGTTATCCTTGGGTTGTGGAGCTTGGCGGCGCGGATCATCTCCACTTCCTCGGCAGTCGAGACATGAAGCACGTGAAGCCGGGTGCCATATTCAATGGCCATCTCCAGTGCCTTGGCGGTGGAGCGGATGCACGCTTTGCGGCTGCGGATCCTCGGATGCTCGCTGAACGGGATGTCGTCGCCGAACTCCGCTTCCGCGGCCATGAGATTCGCCTTGATGACCGCCTCGTCCTCGCTGTGGATAAGAATAGGCTTGTCTTTGATCATGAAGAATTTACGGAGAGTCTCCTCGTCGCTTACAAGCATATTCCCGGTCGAGGAACCCATGAAGACCTTGATTCCGCCGAACTCTGAGCCCAGACCGCCGGAGAGATATTCATTGATCATCCCAAGGTTGGTGTTTGTGGCTCCGATGTGGAATCCGTAGTTGCCCCAGGCGCGCCCGCCGGCTCTTTTGATCTTGTCTCTGACGGCTTCCATGTCAGTGGTCTGAGGGGTGGTGTTCGGCATGTCGATGAAGGATGTGACTCCGCCGAGCAGGGCGGCCTTCGACTCGCTTTCGATGTCGCCCTTGTACTCCATTCCGGGTTCCCGGAAATGCACGTGGGCGTCAATCCCGCCCGCCATAAGGATCTTGCCTTCGAGGTTGATGATCTCCGCGTCCGTGAACGTGCCGGCGGCCTTGGAGTCGTCGGAGTCCCCGGTGCCGCGGTACCATATTCCCGCGATTCTCTCGCCATCAATGGCAAGGGCTCCCTTCTTCGAGGAAGCCCCTGTCACTATGTTGGCGTTGGTAAGTAAGATTCTTGCCATTTGTTATCCTTTTCTGTGGAATTTTCTGAATTTCAGGCGGATGACTCCCCAGAACGCTTCTCCGAAGATGCCGCCGCTCATTTTCGATGTGCCGAGTTTGCGGTTTACGAATATGATGGGAACCTCCACAAGCTCGAATCCCAGGCGCCAGGCGGTGTACTTCATCTCGATCTGGAATCCGTAGCCCTTCATCCGGACATCGTCCAGATCAATGGTCTCCAGAACCTTGCGGCTGTAGCACTTAAAACCCGCCGTGCAGTCGTGTATCTTCATCCCGAGTACCGTCTTCACGTACTTGGACGCGAAGTAGGACATCAGAATCCTGCCGATAGGCCAGTTCACGACACTGATGCCGTCGCAGTAGCGGGAGCCGATGGCGACGCCTCCGCATTCCGCGCAGGCCTTGTAGAGTCTTGGCAGATCCTCCGGGTTGTGCGAGAAGTCCGCATCCATCTCGAAGATGTAGTCGTAGCCCTTCTCAAGGGCCCATTTGAATCCGGTGAGGTAGGCTGTTCCAAGCCCGAGCTTACCTGACCTTTCGATCAGGAAGAGCCTTTCGGGAAACTCCGGCTGGAGGCTTTTGACAATGGTGGCGGTTCCGTCTGGTGAGCCGTCATCTATGATGAGCACGTTGTACTCTCCGTCAAGGGAAAACACTTTCCTGACGATGGCCTCGATGTTTTCCTTCTCGTTGTAAGTCGGAATAATGACGACTTTCCTGTCCATAGATTTGATCGTTAATGTTCGTTATTTTGTTTTCAGCATCTCTTCCACCGCGGCCTCAAGCTGCTTGTCCTCGCCCCTGAGGACGGACGCCGGGTCGTTGTCCACCTTGATGTCTGGCTCGATCTGCATGTTCTCAAGCCATCTTCCCTCTTTTGTGCCGAGAGAGCCGACCTGAGGGATTCCAAACACCATGCCATTCAGCTGTGTCTCCCACCAAACGGCTGTCATCGTGCCAGGCACCGGCATACCGATCAACTTGCCGATTCCCAAAGTCCTGTAGGTGTAAGGGAAACCGCTGGCGTCGGAGTAGTTGTCCTCGCACATAAGCACGCACGACGGCTTCCTCCACTTGTTGTAAGGGTCGCTGCCGATGTACTGTCCTCTTGGAGTGTATCTTACATATTCCTTACCGCTCAGGAAAGTGGCGAGGTCATCGTGCAGCCAGCCGCCTCCGTTGTGCCTTGTGTCCACGATGGCGGCGTCAGCGGCCCTGTACTTGCCGAGGAGTTTTGAATAGACCGTCCTGAAACTTGGAGAATCCATCCCCTGGACGTGCGAGTAGCCCACCTTGCCGCCGGAGAGCCTGTCCGTCATGTCCTCTCTCTGCTTGACCCACCTCAGGTACATGAGCTTTGATTCTGAATATGTCGGCTCCACAAAGAGTTCGACCTCCTTCTTGTCTTGCCTCACCACGACGCACACTTTCTTGCCGGTCTTGTTCCTGAGTAGTCCGAACCAGCTCTCGCCGGCCTTGATCCTCTCGCCGTCGATGGATTCGATGATGTCCCCGGCCTTGATCCCGGAGTCGGCGAGGTTGAGAGGGCCGCTCGGGAGAATCTCGGCTATCCTGAGGCCGTCTCCCTCGTAGTCAGGATCGTAGATGGCTCCAAGCCAGCCCATTGTGAGCCTTGACCTGTAGCTGGCGCGCGCACCGGTGTGCGAACCGTTCAACTCACCGAGCATTTCGGACAGAAGATCCTGGAAATCAAAGTTGTTGGCGATGTAAGGCATGAACTGCTCGTAGTTCTTCCTGTAGCCAGCCCAGTCGATTCCGTGGATCTGAGGATCGTAGAATTTCTCGTTTACCTGCTTCCAGACGTGTTCGAAGATGTAGTTCCTCTCGGCCTTCGGCTTGAACTCGTAGTCGCCGGAGAAAGCGATCACGCTCATGGCTCCGCTTGCGACCGTGACCTTCGTGATCGAGCTTCCTGTGAATATGTACAGGAACTTGTCGTCCGCCGACGGGATCAGAGAGCCTCTCACGCCCTTCTTCAGGACTTTCACATCGCCCTTCTTGATGTCCATCTCGCAGAGGTCATAGCTCTTCTCAAGCAGCTTGGTGTAGAACAGCTTTGTCCCGTCCTGGGTGAGGTAGAAGTCTCCGAGCCTGCCGGAGAGCCTGGTCAGCCTTGCGGTGCGGAACTCCCGGTTCTCAAGATCAAGGATGAGCTTCTCCGGCTTTTCGGCCTGCTTGACGGAATCCTTCTTCTCTTTCTTCTCCTCCTTCTCCAGCTTCTTCTCGGACTTGTCGCCGTCTTCGATGGCCTTGGCGATCTCCGCGTCCTCCTTGTCCCGGTAGAACCTGGTCATCTCCTTGCCGTCGAAGAACATGATGTAGATGTCGTTCTCCGCGCCCCAGCTGCCGTGGCTGCGGTAGCCGTCCTTGTCTGACTGCCATACCATAGCCTTGCCTTTAAGCGCCCACTTGAAGTTGCCGTCGGAGTAGCCGCTCTGGGTGAGGTTCGTGATCTCGCCGGTCTCGATGTCGATGAGGGCTCCGTCGGAGTTGTTCCAGCCGCCGTTGATCTGATAGTTGCACAGGAGGTGCTTGCTGTCAGGACTCCACGCGAACTCCTGGTCTCCGTCAGAGTAGGAATAGTTCACGTCCTTGAGCAGGGATTTCTCCTTGCCGTCCTTGGTGGATTTGATGACCAGCTCTGTCCTGTCGCGCAGGAACGCCAGCCATTCCCCGTCCGGGGACACGACCGGCTGGAAGCAGGTCTCGTTCTCCGCTGTCACAAGCTCCTCCTTGAACTTCGTGGCGTAGGTGAACCTCTTTTCCCTCTTGTCGGTCAGGGATGTCTTATAGATTCCCCAATGGCCGTTTCTCTCCGCCGAATAGTAAAGCTCGCGTCCGTCCTTGGAGAAGCTGACATCGCGCTCCTGCTCAGGCGTGTTGGTGATTCTCTTCGTGGTCTTGTAGTCCGCCGATGTGACGAACACGTCGCCTCTGATCACGACAGCTATCTCCTTGCCGTCAGGAGAGACCGCCATCGAGGAGGCTCCTGAGGAGAATGTGAGATATTCAACATCATTCTCGGTCGCGTCCCTGGCGACGGTGATCCTTAGCATCTCGGGATCCTTCCCCTCCGCCATTGTGTAGAGGTCTCCGTTCCAGGAGAAGCAGAGCGTCCCGTTGTCGGCCACGGAAAGGAACCTTACAGGATTGTCCTTGAACTTTGTGAGCTGTGTCGCCTTCTCCGGGGTGTCGGTCGAAGACTTGTAGACGTTGAGGGTCCCGTCAGCCTCCGAAATGTAGTAGAAGGTCTTCCCGTCGGCAGCGAAGACAGGGTTTCTGTCCTCTCCGGCGAATGATGTGAGCTTTGTGAAAGCGCCGTCTCCCGTGACGCGGAACCTCTCTCCTTGCGCGTCAGCCGCCTTGTAGAGCCAGATGTCTCTGGTGACGGATGACCTGTGGTGCTTGCGGAGAGGATCCTCGTAGCCTTTGTAGTCCTCGTAGATCAGATCCCCTGACTTGTTGACGCTCAGCGCCATGATCGGCAGGGAGGTCACGAGCCGCGGCCTTCCGGCGTTCTCGTCAACCTGCCAGATCTGAGGTGTCCCTGGGTAGCCTCCGTACAACGCGTCCTGCTGGATGTTGGCCTGGAACAGAACCCGGTTGCCGTCAAGGACGCAAAGCGGAGTCTCGTTGCCCGGATAGTCGGTCAGCCTCTTCGGCGCGCCGCCTTCCGCTGAAGTTATGAATATGTCCTTGGAACCTGCCCTGTAGGAAGAGAAAACGATCTTCTTCCCGTCCGGAGTCCAGATCGGATCCGAATCGTAGGCCTCGTTGGTCGTGATCTGAAGCGCTCTGCCACCGTCAGAGCTGACGGTGAAGATGTCTCCCTGATAGCAGAAGACCACTTTGCTCCCGTCCGGTGAGATCGCGCTTCTCCTTAGCCATCTTGGTGTCTCCTGTGCCGAAATAGCGATGGTTGTGGTCAGTACCGCCGCCGCCAGGAACAATGATCTTTTTATTTTCATATTCATAAAATATTTTAGTTAGTGTCAGACCTTTTGCTCGACTAATTGACAAATGTATCAATTTTTACCGAATATTTTACTTATTTTTGTGTCCGCTAGAATTAATATTCCTTTATTATATGAAAAGAATAGATTGTTTTGTTCCTTTTGTGAACGACGAGCAGGTGGCAGTGACCGCCTCCAACCTCCGCTCCGAGGCCGAGGTTGCCAAGGTTGAGTTCCTTGACGCGGCAGCTTTCAAGAGTACAGCTTGCATCAGGAGGATCGCTGCCTCCGCGACCGCTCCTTTTACTATGATCTACACCAAGACGACCGAACTCAGTTTTGGCCAGTTCGCCCTTGAGCGCTTCCTTTCCATCGCGGATGACTCGGCGGCGGCGATGGTCTACGCCGACCATTTCAACGAGGTAGACGGCAACCGCGCGTTCGCCCCGGTGATCGACTGTCAGGAAGGCGCCCTGCGCGATGACTTCGACTTCGGCTCAGTGATGATCTACCGCACGTCGGCGTTGAAGGAAGCCGTCGCAAGAATGGATGTTGACTATGAATATGCCGGATTGTACGACCTTCGCCTGAAGGTTTCCCAGAAAGGCAGCCTTGTCCACATCAATGAATATCTCTACTACGAGATCGAGACTGACACCCGCAAGTCCGGCGAGAAGCTTTTCGACTACGTTGATCCGAAGAACCGTGCCGTACAGATTGAGATGGAAAAGGCTTGCACTCAACATCTTAAGGATGTAGGTGGTTTCCTTGAGCCTAATTTCAGGCACATCGAGTTCTCTGACGACGCCTTTGAATATGAAGCCTCTGTCGTCATCCCTTGCAAGAACAGGGTACGCACGATCGGCGACGCGTTGACTTCGGCTTTGAGTCAGAAGACATCCTTTAAATATAATGTCATCGTGGTGGACGACAACTCCACTGACGGCAGCGTGGATGTCATCAAGAAGTTCCTGGACGACCCTAAACTGGTCTACATCGCCCAGGACAAGACCTATCATGCCATCGGTGGCAACTGGAATGCCGCCCTTCACCATCCTAAGTGCGGAAAGTTCGCGATCCAGCTGGATTCCGATGATGTCTATTCCGACGAGAACACCGTGCAGAAGTTCGTGGACGCATTCTATGCCCAGAACTGCGCTATGGTGGTCGGTACCTATAGGATGACCAACTTCCATATGGAGACCCTGCCTCCAGGCATCATCGACCATCGTGAGTGGACTCCGGAGAATGGACGTAACAACGCTCTCCGCATCAACGGCCTCGGCGCTCCGCGCGGATTCTATGTGCCGATGCTCCGCGAGATCAACTTCCCTACGACCAAGTACGGGGAGGACTATGCGGTAGGTCTCCGCGTCTCCAGAGAGTATCAGATCGGTCGAATCTACGATGTGGTTTACAACTGCCGTCGCTGGGACGACAATTCCGACGCATCGCTCGACATCGACAAGGTGAACGCTAACAACCTGTATAAGGATAGGATACGTACTTGGGAGCTACAGGCCAGGATCCAGATGAACAAAAAAAGATAAAAATTTTTCAAGAAAAGTTTGCGGATTCAAAAATAATGTCTACCTTTGCATTCCCGTTCGGAACGAAACACAAACGATCTGAACAGGAATGCAAACAAGTTCATTGAAAAGACTGAAGGAAGTACAACAAGTACCGAGAACGAAAAATG
>ERZ1026931.763-NODE-763-length-12833-cov-8.965644_pt1 | contig 12833 bp, 11 predicted proteins | sample MGYA00519253_ERZ1026931 | MGnify/ENA primary metagenome ERZ1026931 (study PRJEB26926, sample SAMN06164831) | human gut metagenome | biome: ENVO:00009003; feature: ENVO:2100002; material: ENVO:00002003 | host: Homo sapiens | place: USA | collected 2012 ... | reverse complement strand
ATCTACACTTATGCGATCGTCGGCAGCGTCAGATGTGTATAAGAGACAGGTCGGTCAGCGGCAGCATCAGCTCCACCACGGAAGGATTCTTCAGCTTGCGAATCTTTTCTTGTAATATATCAATAGACATAATCCCGCCTCCGGCATGTTTTTTGTTTATTGTATCACAACTTTTTCCATCTGCAAAGATAAAAACCTTCCAGTCCTGATTTTTTTCCTTTGGGGTATACTACCTGTGAAGGGAGGGAGAATTTATGAACGCAAAAGGATGGATGCTTTCCGCCGGTCTTGGCGCTGCTGCGGGTGCGGTAGCGGTTCTGATGATGCCCAGACAGAATCCCGTGCGGCGCGTGGCGGCAAAGGCTGCCAACAAGGCCGAAGACCTTGCATGGAAGGTCGAGGACAAAATGAACGAGGTTCTCTGACGACACAAAACATCCCGGAAGGCTATTCTTCCGGGATGTTTGTGTTTACGTGTCAGGTGATATCCAGCTTAACTTCGTCCCCCTCCACCCGGATGCGGATGGCGGAAATGGGATGCTGGAAGCTATCAATGATCGCCTCGGAAATCGGGTCTTCCAGTTCCTTCTGGATGGTGCGGCGGAGATTTCTCGCGCCGTAGGTCACGGAATAGGCCTTCTTCACCAGCAGGCGGCGCAGATCGTCGTCCCAGGAAAGGGTCAGGCCGCGGGTAGAAAGGCTCTCTTGCAGCTCCTTGAGCATGATGTCCGCGATGCCCAGGAAGTTTTCCTCCGTCAGGTGGTTGAAGGTGATGATCTCGTCCACGCGGTTGAGGAATTCCGGCCGCAGGAAGCCCTGCAATGCCTTCATGGTCTTTTCCTTCACCTTGTCGCCATCGCTTCGGCCAAAGCCCATGCCGCCCACACTGCCTTCGGAACCGGCGTTGGAGGTCATGACGATGATGGTGTTCTCAAAGTTCACCACCCTGCCCTGCGCGTCTGTGATGCGTCCGTCGTCCAGCACCTGCAGCAGAATGTTCAGAACATCCGGGTGCGCTTTTTCGATTTCATCGAACAGCACAATGCTGTAGGGACGGCGGCGAATCTTCTCCGTCAGCTGTCCGGCCTCGTCATAGCCAACATAGCCGGGAGGCGAACCGATGAGCTTGGAGACGGTGTGCTTCTCCATATATTCCGACATGTCCAGCCGAATCAGGCTGTCCACATTGTCAAACAGATCGCTTGCCAGCTGCTTGACCAGCTCCGTCTTACCCACGCCGGTGGGGCCGACAAAGATAAAGGACACGGGCCGCTTCTTGGGGGAAATGCCCACCCGGTTGCGGCGGATGGCACGGGACACAGCGTCTACCGCCTCGTCCTGACCGACGATGTGGGTTTTCAGGCGGTCGCTCAGCCCCTTGATCTGCTCGTACTCCTGCGCCTTGATCTTGGACGCGGGAATTTTCGTCCACAGCTCAATGATCCGCGCCAGATTCTCCATGGTCACGGCGGGCTTGGGCAGCTTTTCCAGCTCCTCGATCTTCGCCGCCAGCTGCATCAGCTTGCTGCGGATCAGCGCCAGGCGCTCATAGTCCTGATTCTCCGTATTTTCGTTGAGCATCCGCAGTTCCAGCTCGTAGTCGTCCCGCTCCTTTTTCAGCTCGGCAAGCTGGGAAATCTCCTTGCATTGCAGGTTGACGTCGGAACAGGCTTCGTCCAGCAGGTCGATGGCCTTATCCGGCAGAAACCGGTCGGTGATGTAGCGCTCGGAGAGGACGACGCACTGGCGGGCGATTTCCGGGGAAATCTCCACCCCGTGGAACTCGGCATAGGATTTGGCAATGCCCTGCATGATAAGGCTTGCCTCGGCGATGGTGGGTTCCGCCACGGTGACGGGCTGGAAACGGCGCTCCAGAGCGGCGTCCTTTTCAATATACTTACGGTACTCGGCGAAGGTCGTCGCGCCGATGACCTGAATTTCCCCCCGGGACAGAGCGGGTTTCAGGATGTTGGCGGCGTTCATGCTGCCCTCCGCGTCTCCCGCGCCCACCAGATTGTGGACTTCGTCAATGACCAGAATGATGTTGCCGCACTCCTTGATCTCGCCGATCAGGCTCTTCATGCGGCTTTCAAACTGCCCGCGGAACTGGGTACCTGCCACAAGCGCGGTGAGGTCAAGCAGGAAAACCTCCTTATCCCGCAGCTTATAGGGGACATCCCCTGCCGCGATCCGCTGGGCAAGTCCCTCGGCAATGGCGGTTTTGCCCACGCCGGGTTCGCCGATGAGACAGGGGTTGTTCTTCTGGCGGCGGTTGAGGATCTGGATGACCCGTTCCGTCTCCACATCCCGGCCGATGACCTTATCCAGCTTGCCCTCCCGTGCCCGGCCGGTCAAGTCCATGCAATAGCTGTCCAGAAATTTATGCTGCTTGGACTTTTTCTTTTCCTTCGGCTCTCCTTCTTCCTTTCTGGAAGGACGGGGCTGGGGCGCGGGGGTATTGCTGCCGCCGAAAAGCTGGTTCAGCAGCGGGAACGTGGCGGTCTGGCTGTCGATCTCATCGTCGTCAGAGCTGTCGCTGTCGTCCTTCTGGCCGAACATGCTGCTCATTTCGTCGCTGAGCATATCCAGATCTTCGTCGGAAATGCCCATTTGCTTCACGGCCTGATCGATCTGGGGAATTCCCAGACTCCGGGCACATTTCAGGCAGTAGCCTTCATTCATGGTAACGCCGTTTTCAACTTTGGTAATAAACACCACGGCGATATTTTTCTTACATTTGCTGCACATTTTTGGCTGCATAACGCTCACTCCTTTTCGGTGCAGTATAGCATATTGCGTCTGAAAAAGGTAAAACAAATTATGAACGATAACGCCCCGTATCAGACGTTTCCGTCGCTTCCGACCTCAAACTTTTCGATTCCATCGTCATACCACAGACGGGTCATGTACAGCCCTCCCGCCGGGACTGTCGGGCCGGCGGCGGTGCGGTTGCCGGAGGCCAGAATTTCGCCGATCTCCTCCGGGCGTATCTTTCCCTCGGCGGCGTAGACTACCGTCCCCGCCATGGCCCGCGCCATGTTGTAAAGGAAACCGTTGGCGCAGACCCTGAGGGTGACAAGCTCCCCCTGCCGCTCCACATTGTAATAGTATACAGTGCGGACGGTGGATTTGACATCCGTGCCGACGCTTCTTACGGCGGCAAAATCGTGGGTGCCCACGAACTGGCTCGCTGCCGCCTGCATCACGTTCTCGTCCAAGTGCCGGGGGTAAAACCATGCACGGTTGACATAAAATGGGTCTTTCAACCGGGAATTGTAAATCTGATAGGTGTATTCCTTCCGGGCGCAGGAGCCGATGGCGTTGAAATTCTCGTGAACCTCAAAGGCTTTTGTCACCACGATGTCGCAGGGAAGGTGGGTATTCAGCGCATAGGGCAGCCGCTCCACCGGGATGGTGGAGGACGTGCGGAAATTCGCCACGTACACCCGCGCATGAACACCCGCGTCCGTCCGGCCGCAGCCGGTCATATGCACCGGATGCCCAACCACCATGGCGGCGGCCTTCTCCATGGTCTCCGCTACAGTGGGCAGATTTTTCTGCACCTGCCAGCCGTGGTAATGGGTGCCGAGATAAGTCAAAAACAGGGCGATATTGCGCATATTTCCCTCACATACCAAACTTTTTCAGAATAATGACCGCCGCTGTCAGCAGCGCCGCCGCGCCGAACGCGGCAAAGTCGTTACGCTGATAATGCAGCTGCTTCATCTTGGTTCTCCCCTCGCCGCCCTGATAGCAGCGGCACTCCATGGCGGTGGCCAGCTCGTCCGCACGGCGGAACGCGCTGATGAACAGCGGCACCAGAATGGGGATCAGCGCCTTTGCCCGCTCCATCAGCTTGCCGCTTTCAAAGTCCGCACCACGGGCTTTCTGGGCGGACATGATCTTATCCGTTTCCTCGATCAGCGTGGGGATGAACCGCAGGGCAATGCACATCATCATGGACAGCTCATGGACAGGCACCTTGATGACCTTCAGCGGATTCATCAGGCTTTCCAGCCCGTCCGTCAGAGAGATGGGCGAGGTGGTGTAGGTCAGCAGGAAGGTCGCGGTGACCAGCATCAGAATACGCACCAGCATAAAGGCCGCACGCTCCGCGCCGCCGGTGGTGATGGTAATGCCCCAGAAATCCACCAGTACCCTGCCGTCCTTGTTAAAAAACAGATTCAGCACGCCGGTGAAAACAAGGATCATCACCAGCGGCTTCATGCCCCGGACGATGGATTTTCCCGGAATAGCGGAAATTTTGATTACTGTCAGCAGGAACAGGAGCAGCACGCCGTAGGATACCCACCCGGAGGCAACGAAAAGCGTCACCATGTATACGACCAGAACAATGAGCTTCGTTCTTGGGTCAAGGCGGTGAATGACGGAATTGCCAGGGAAATACTGGCCGAGGGTAATGTCTTTAAGCATGGCAGTTTCCCCCCTTGAGCCGCCTGATCTCCGCCGCGGCCTGCTCGATGGTGTAGACGTTCTTCACGTCCAGCCCCAGCTTTTTCAGCTCCAGAAATACCTGTGTCACCTGGGGTATGTTCAGTCCCATTTGGGTCAGTTCCTCAGCGTGGATAAAAACCTGCGCGGGGGGCGCGTCCATGGCAAGCTTGGAGCCGTTCATCACCAGCAGGCGATCCGTCAGCCGCGCCACGTCCTCCATGGAGTGGGAGACCATCATGATTGTGGCGTTCTTCGCCTTGCGGTAGGACTGAATATTGCCCAAAATTTCCGAGCGTCCCACGGGGTCAAGGCCGGCGGTGGGTTCGTCCAGAATGAGAACTTCCGGCTCCATGGCAATGACGCCCGCGATGGCGACCCGGCGCTTCTGGCCGCCGGAAAGGTCAAAGGGCGAGACCTCCAGCTGCTGCTCCGTGAGTCCCACGAACCCGGCGGCTTCCCGGACGCGGCAATCGACTTCCTCCGCTGACAGTCCCATGTTCTTGGGGCCGAAGGCAATGTCCTTGTACACGGTTTCCTCAAACAGCTGATACTCCGGGTACTGGAACACCAGCCCTACCCGGAACCGCGCCTGCCGGGTGAGCTTCTTGTCCGACCAGATGTCCTGCCCGTCCAGCAGCACCGTGCCGGAGGTAGGCTTCAGCAGCCCGTTCAGCTGCTGCATCAGGGTGGATTTTCCGGAGCCGGTGTGGCCGATGATGCCAATAAATTCACCCCGCTCCACGGAAAAGGATATGTCGTCCAGCGCCTTATGCTCAAAGGGCGTTCCGACGCTGTAAATATAAGTGAGATTCTTCGCTTCCAGAATGGGTTTCAAGAAAATACCTCCCAGCGGGTCAGGCCATCACCATATCGTAAAGTGCCTGCGCGCATTCTTTCGGGTCTAATTTATCCAGCGGAAGGTCAAAGCCCTCCTGATTCAGCTCCCAGCACAGCTCCACCGTCTCCGGTGCGGCAAGTCCGATGCCGTGCAGCAGCTCCACCTGGGAGAAGACCTCCTTCGGCGTGCCGTCCGCCGCGACCTTGCCCTTGTCCAGCACCACGACGCGCTGCGCTTTGGCCGCTTCGTCCATGTGGTGGGTGATCAGAACCACCGTGATGCCCTTTTCCCGGTTCAGCCGTCCGATGGTGTCGATCACCTCTCGGCGGCCTCTCGGGTCAAGCATGGCGGTGGGTTCGTCCAGAACAATGCACTTCGGCTCCATGGCAATCACGCCAGCGATGGCGATGCGCTGCTTCTGTCCGCCGGACAGCAAATGGGGCGCATGGGTGCGGTACTCGTACATGTCCACCTGCTTCAGGGCGCTGTCCACTCTGCGGCGAATCTCCGGGCTGGCAATGCCCAGATTTTCGGGGCCGAAGGCAACGTCCTCCTCCACCACATTCGCCACAATCTGGTTGTCCGGGTTCTGAAACACCATGCCCACGTTTCGCCGAATGGTGATAAGCCGGTCTTCATTGGCGGTGTCGATGCCGCAGACGTAGACCTTTCCCCCGGAGGGAAGCAGAATGGCGTTGAAATGCTTGGCAAGGGTGGATTTTCCGCAGCCGTTGGTGCCGAGTACGGCAACAAAGCTGCCTTCTTCAATGGTCAGATTCAAATCCGCAAACACGGGAACACCGGGCGTGTCCTCCACGCCCGGGTACGTGTATGCCAGATGCTCTACAGAAATTATGTCGCTCAAATCAGGCATCCTCCTATTTGTTACGGTGTCCACCGTCCGGTGGCACCGCAGGGAAGAACCAGCCCGGACTGCTTCACCGGCAGTCCCAGCTCACCGGCAGCGGTTTTGCCGCCATGCGCCGCCCCGAATACCACGTCGGAAGCGTAAGCCACGGCAGAGGGCGCAAGCCCGGTGGTGTACGAATTGATGATGACGAACAGCGGGTCGTCGGACAGCAGCTTCACCGTCTCCTGTAAGAAGGGGTAAAAGCTGGTCTCCATCTTCCAGATCTCACCGCTTGGCCCACGGCCATAGCTGGGCGGATCCATGATAATGCCGTCATAGCGCCGTCCCCGGCGGATCTCCCGCTGGATGAACTTACCGCAGTCGTCCACGATCCAGTGGATGGGCCGGTCGGCAAGGCCGGAAGCCACGGCGTTTTCCTTCGCCCATGCCACCATGCCCTTGGAGGCGTCCACATGGTACACCTCCGCTCCCCCGGCAGCCGCCGCCAGGGTTGCGCCGCCGGAATAGGCGAACAGATTCAGCACCCGGACGGGACGGCGGGCGGAAGCTGCCGCCACCTTCTCCCGGATGAAATCCCAGTTTGCCGCCTGTTCCGGGAAAACGCCCGTGTGCTTGAAGTTCATGGGCTTGACGTTAAAGGTCAGGTAGTCCTTATAGTGAATCTGCCACCGCTCGGGAAGCTTGTTGTCCGTCCAGTGTCCGCCGCCGGTATTGGAGCGGACATAGCGGGCATCATAGCGCTTCCATTGGGGTACCGTCCGTGGCGTATCCCAGATCACCTGTGGGTCAGGGCGCACCAGAATGAACTTACCCCACCGTTCCAGCCGCTCGCCGCCGCTGGTGTCCAGCACCTCATATTCCTTCCATTCATCGGAAATCCAGAGCATTGGGTCTCCTCCCTCTTTCTCCTTATCTCAGCCGACGAAGCCGTCCCAGCCGCCATGCCAGCCGCCGTCCGAGCTGTTGTCCGAGCTGTTGTCCCAGCCGCCGGTGGTGTCTTCCTCCGTACCGCCGGGCTGATACTCCTCCCAGGAGCTCTGGTTGTGCAGCGGGCACATGATATAAGGCGCGTCAACACCGTTATTCAGGTTGTTGTAGAACCCGTGCCACGAAGCGGGGTTACCGTCGGAATCGATGAGATATACATAGTAGTTGGCGGTGTAAATGTCGTTCAGCCCGAAGCCGTCCGCCGCCTTGATCTCGTCCACCTCGGCCTGCGTCAGCTTCACAAGAGACCGGGACTCGATCTGGGCGTCGCTGAACATATAGCAGTAGTCCGTCGCCACACCGCCGCCGGTGACGCAGTAGTCCACCTGGATGTGCTTGCCGCAGGTTCCCTCCGGCTCGTCGCCGTCGTAGACGTTCACGTAGACCACACGCTCCAGTCCGCGCACGTCGGCGCTGCACGCCGCGGTGGCCTTCTTGCCGGAATCCAGACACACGCCAACGCTGTGGAAAGCGTTGCCGTTATACAATCCTTCTCTGGGCAGGCCGTCGTGGATGGGCTGCATGACCGCCTTCCACAGCCGTGCCGCCGGGTTGGCGCTGCTGCCGGTGAGATAAATCTGTTCGGGGATGTCGTAGCCGCACCATACGGCTGCGGTGTAGTGGGTGGTATAGCCGCAGAACCACCGGTCGCGGTTGGAAGACGTGGTACCGGTCTTGCCCGCGATGTTCTGTCCCGCAAAGATGGCCGCGCCGCCGGTGCCGTTGTTCGCCGCGTTGAACAGGCAGTAGTTCATATAATCCACAGTCTTCTGGCTGAGGATCTTCCGGGACTCCTGCTCATTGTCCACCACGACCCGGCCATTGCTGTCGTAGACCTTGGTGAACAGTCTCGGCTCCCGGTAAACGCCGTCGTTGGCGAAGGTCGCGTAGGCGGCGGACATCTCCCGTACAGTGGAGCCGACCGTCAGCGCGCCCAGCGCCAAAGGCGCCAGACCCACGTCGGACAGGCTCTGCCCGTTGGGCAGAGGGTAATTGTCGGTCAGGGAGGCTTGTCCAAAGTTATATTTGGCGAAGCTGTAGCCGTAATCCGCGCCGATGGTGTCCAGCGTCCGGGCAGAAACGGTGTTGACTGAGGAAACAATGCCCTGATAGACAGTCCTCGCGTACTGGTACTGCCGGTTATCGTTCTTCGGCCAGTTGTTGCCGTCGATATAGGTCATGGGCAGGTCTTTCATCACCGACGCCGGGGTGACATCGCCGGACTCAAAGGCCGGGGCGTAAACGGAAATGGGCTTCTGGGAAGAACCGGTCTGGAGCTTCGCCTGCGTAGCCTTGTTGTAGGCAAGGAAAGTCGTCTTCTCCCCCACGCCGCCGGACAAAGCAACCACGTCGCCCGTCTCGTTGTTGATGACCACGATGGCGGACTGGAGCTGCTGCTCACTGCGGGTGGTGGGAATGTTGCTCAGGTCGGTATAAACCGCATCCACCTGCTTCTGCACGTCCATGTCCAAGGTGGTATAAATATGGTAGCCGCCCTTCTGGATGCGGTTGAGGTAGATGCTCTGGTCGTTAGTGCTTAAGTCATCCCAGACCTTGCCGTCCTGATCTGCCAGATAGCTGGCAAAGTCCACAATCACAGCGTCCACGAACCACGAATAAATGTGCTGGGAAGCGTCGGTGCTGACGGCCACCTGCTCGCCGCACTGGGGGCAGTAGCAGGTATCCCCCTCGCCGGTAAAGTGGCTGCGGGTGTTCTCGTAGCCGCAGTTGTCGCAGATCGTCCAGCGGTCGGCGTCGGCGATGCCCTCTTTGAACACCATTTCCTGCGCCACAGCCGCATCGTACTCCTCCTGGGTCAGATAGCCCTGATCCAGCATCTCGCTCAGGACGTTCAGCTGACGGTAGCGGTTCCGTCCGGCACCGTCCCGCTCCTCGCCCTTGTACATATATACGCTCTCGGAATAGGGGTTGAACAGGGACGGGTTATTGGTGATACTGATGAGGCTGGCGCACTCGGCGGTGGTCAGGTTCCGCAGCTCCTTACCGAAATACTCCGCCGCGGCGCTCTTGACGCCGTAGCAGCCCCGCCCCAGATAAATCTCGTTGAGGTAATACTCCATGATAAGGTCTTTGTCGTATTCCCGCTCGAAAATCTGCGCCCGGAAAATCTCCATGACCTTTCGCTGGACGGTAACGCTCTTTTCACCCGTGTGGTTTTTGATGAACTGCTGGGTGATGGTGGAGCCGCCGAACTGCTCGTCGCCGCCGAAGAACATATTCAGGCAGGCCTTCATGGTGGTGATCCAGTCCACGCCCTGATGCTCGTAGAACCGTTTATCCTCGATGGCCACGGCGGCGTGAATCAGGTCTTCGGGAATCTCGTCAATGGACGCCCACTGACGGTCGGTGGTGGTATAAATCTGCTGCAGCAGCTGGATATCGCCGTGGTTGTCCACATAATAAATGAAGGAGGTCTGTTCCAGATCGTAGTCGTCCAGGGACCAGTCGGCGGCCTCCGTCAGAATATCCTCCTGCAAATAATCTCCCAGCGTGCCGACAAAGACCGTACCGCAGATCAGCACGATCAGCAGAACCGTCGCCGCCGCGCCGACGGCAATTTTCAGCACGGAACCGGCCACGGAGAAGATCATATACAGCAGTTTCAGCGACCAGTGGGGATTCCACTCCTGCCGGAGCTTCTTGCGCCTCCTGGGCTTTTTTTCATTTGCCATAGGGTACCTCCAATAGAAGCAGGACGTGCCTGCCTGGTAAATCCATTATAACCAGTGTCATATTCGCATAACACTACTCATATCATTATACCATACCGGATGAAAAAACGAAAGCCCCAATTTATAAATAAAGTTTTAATTGTGGGAAATACTAGCAGCAAAAGGAGGAATGCATGATATGCTGAAAAAATCGGCAAGCCTTATTTTGCTTCTGTACCTCACATTGGGGTGCTTCCGGGGGTATCTGGCGCTGTTCGACAAAGGCGCTTCCGAACCGAAGCAGATTTTCCCCTGTCAGGTGTCCTCCCTCCCCGACGCCGACCGGGAGGCTCTGGAAAAAGGCATCCCCGTCCGGTCAGAGGACGAACTGAATCAGTTTCTGGAAGATTTTCTGTCCTAAAATGCCGCCCTGTTTCTGTACAAAATGACCTCTTGATTTTGCGCGCGCCCTGCGGTAGAATATAGGCATCAAAAGCGGGGGGCGATTTCCTTGGCAGACCAATACGGTTCTGATTTCATCACCATCGTGGATGAGGAAGGCACCGAATACGAGCTGGAGGTACTCAACACACTGGAGTACAACGGCAATACCTATATGGCAGTCATTCCCGCCGACGACGGTTCCGATTCGTTGGATCTGGAGGTCAGCATTTTCAAATCCATTGAGGAAGATGGAGAGCCGATCCTCTGCGCCATCGAGGACGAGGCGGAATTGCAGGCCGTGTACGACCTGATTATGGATTCTCTTTACTCGGAGGACGCGGAATAAGCGCGGTATTCCTCCTGCTTGGTGCGTAGCGTGTCCTTTTGGACCCACATTTTCTTATTGGGACGTTAGACTTTCCGGCCTGTTTGCAGACCTCCCGCCCCCGCATCGACGGATGGTGGACGCTGGGAGCAGTAATGGTCGGGAGCGGCATCCCACCTGCCTTTTCGTGCAGGTCATAATTGGATGCGATACGGCTAAAGCGGGGTGCATGGGGAGCTTCGGCTCCCCGTGTTTTTTATTGGGGGAAACTTTGACCAGATCGCCTTCGGCTTAGCAACGTTTTTCTCACCCTTGGTTATCGCACCTGCGGGTCATATACGCGCCCTTGTAGGGCAGCCGGTGCAGATTTTCTGTAAATTTTTTTCTAATTCCGTCTTCTTCAGCAGATTGCCCCTTGAAACCGGCGGGAAAATAGATTATAATACTCTGGTCTGTGCGTAAAACCAATCGCGTTATGACCAAAAGGACAAATGAGAGGATTTGATTACATGAGCGCATCCAGCAAGAAGAAGCTTCGCAATGAGCAGCAAACCGCCAAAATGACGGAAAAACAGGTCGCTGAGCAGAAGGAAGCAAAGAAACTGACGCTTTACACCACCATTTTTGTCGTCGTTCTGGCTGTCATGGTGGTATTCGCGATCGCCATTGGCGTCACCAGAAGCATCACTAACAGCGGTGTCCACGAGCGGAACACCGTGGCACTGACCGTGGGCGATCACGAGATCAGCAATGCCGAGCTGAACTACTTCTATATGAGCGCCATCAACAGCTTTAACTCCAACTACGGCAGCTACGCCGCCATGCTTGGTCTGGACACCTCCAAGCCCCTGAACGAGCAGGTCATCAACAATGACACCGGCCTGACCTGGGCGGACGATTTTCTGAACACCGCCAAGGACAATGCCCGCAGCGCCTACGCCTTGGCAGACGCCGCTGAGGCCGCAGGCTTCACCCTGTCCGAAGACGACCTTGCCGATATCGACAGCGCCATTAACAACATGAAGCTCTATGCCAACCTGTACGGCTATTCCAGCACCAAGGACTTCCTGAAAGCCCAGTACGGCAACGGCGCAACGGAGGAAAGCTACAGACAGTACGTTACCCTCAACGCCCTCGCCAGTGCCTACCGCAACAGCTATTCGTCTTCCCTGACCTATACCGACGCCGACCTGCGCGCCGCTGAGAGCGAGAACTACGAGAAGTATTCCTCCTTCACCTACAACACCTACTACCTCGCCGCCAGCAAGTTCCAGACGGATGAGGTTGACGCGGACAGCGATGAGGCCGTGAAGGCCGCCAAGGAAGCCGCTGATTCCCTGATCGGCGAGGATGTCGCCACCGTCGAGGACTTTGACGCCGCCATCGCCGCTCTGGATGTCAACCGGGACACCGAGGCTTCCAGCACCGCCTACACCGACCAGCAGTATTCCTCCGTCTCCGCCACCATCAGAGACTGGGTCATCGACAGCGCCCGCAAGGAAGGCGACAAGACTGTCATCGCCAATACTTCCACCTCTACCGATGATGACGGCAAGGAAACCACGACCACGCAGGGCTACTATGCCGTGTTCTTCACCGGTTCCAACGACAACACCTTCCCGTTGGTGAACGTGCGCCACATTCTGATCAAGTTTGAGGGCGGCACCACCGATTCCACCACCGGCACCACCACCTACTCCGACGAGGAGAAGGAAGCTGCCAAGCAGAAGGCCGAGGAAATTCTGGACGAGTGGATGTCCGGCGACGCCACCGAGGATTCCTTCGCTGCTCTGGCCAATGAGAAGTCCGACGACGGCGACGGCACCACCGGCGGCCTGTACGAGAACGTCTACCCCGGCCAGATGGTGTCCAGCTTCAACGACTGGTGCTTCGACGAAAGCCGCCAGACCGGCAACACCGGCATCATCGAGTCCCAGTACGGCTACCATGTTATGTACTTCGTGGGCAAGAGCGATACCACCTACCGCGACTACCAGATCGAAACCGAGCTGCGCAACACCGACACGCAGGAATGGTATGACGCCACGGTGGAGGCCATGCCCATGACCGACGGCGACACCAGATATATCCGCAAGGATCTGGTCATCAGAGCCAGCTAAGCATTCCAAGTAAAAACCACTGCCCCGGCTTCGCATCAGCGAAGCCGGGGCTTCCTTCATGGAAATTTAGGGTCTATCTGAAAACCGGGAATATGACCAACAGCGAGGGATTTTTCGCCTG
>ERZ1026931.762-NODE-762-length-12860-cov-12.072237_pt1 | contig 12860 bp, 12 predicted proteins | sample MGYA00519253_ERZ1026931 | MGnify/ENA primary metagenome ERZ1026931 (study PRJEB26926, sample SAMN06164831) | human gut metagenome | biome: ENVO:00009003; feature: ENVO:2100002; material: ENVO:00002003 | host: Homo sapiens | place: USA | collected 2012 ... | reverse complement strand
CACAAGTCACCAAATTTGCCCTGCCAAAATTTTTTTAACGGGAGAAGACACTCCCGTCAGATCATTTTACGATAGTTTTCACGCCGTCTGGCGTACCGATCAGCGCGACATCCGCGCCACGGTTAGCAAACAGACCGACGGTTACCACGCCCGGAATCGCATTGATGGCGTTTTCCATCGCGATGGCGTCGAGGATCTCCAGGCCGTGCACATCAAGGATCACGTTGCCATTGTCCGTCACTACGCCCTGACGGTATTCAGGACGACCGCCCAGCTTCACCAACTGGCGAGCCACAGCGCTGCGCGCCATTGGGATCACTTCAACCGGCAGCGGGAAGTTACCGAGAATATCCACTTCTTTGGATGCGTCGGCAATGCAGATAAATTTCTTCGCCACGGAAGCAATGATTTTTTCACGGGTCAACGCTGCGCCGCCGCCCTTGATCATCTGCATGTGGCCGTTAATTTCATCCGCGCCGTCAACGTATACGCCGAGACTATCAACTTCGTTAAGATCGAACACGTGGATGCCAAGACTTTTGAGTTTTTCGGTCGAGGCGTCCGAACTGGATACCGCACCTTCAATCTGACCTTTCATTGTGCCCAGCGCATCAATAAAGTGAGCGGCTGTTGAACCTGTACCTACGCCCACAATGGTACCGGGCTGTACATACTGAAGTGCCGCCCATCCTACTGCTTTTTTCAGTTCATCCTGCGTCATGATCGTTTCGCCTGTGGTGTGAATTCAGACGTATTATATACAAAAAATGGTAATTAACCCCTGTCAGCAAGCCGTGTTGTTAACTCATCGATGAAATAGCGCGCAATGGCGGGCATTCCTCTGCTTCCAGGAAATAGCACATAAATCTGCTTTGGCAGGCTACGCCATTCAGGAAAAAGCTGCACCAATTCCCCCGCCTTCAATTCCTCCTTACAGGCAGAAAGTGGTAACAATGCTACGCCATTTCCTCCTGTCGCCGCCTGCAACAGAACGCGTAAATTATTTGAATGCAGACGCGGAGAAACCGTCAGCATTATCTCCTGGCGGTCATTAGTTAAATGCCACTGATGCGCTCGATCTCCACCATGCCTCACCATTGCCGGAACCCCTTCCAGATCGCTGATGCATTTTAAATTAGGAAATTGGGCAATCCATTGAGGGCTGGCGACCAGAATATCGAACTGTGCATCAAGTTTTTTATAGTGCAACGAAGAATCAGGTAGCGATTCAGAGCTGGCTGACAATGCAATATCAATACCTTCAGCAATCATATCTACCGATCGATTAACGGCAATAAGCTGCAAATTTGTCTGCGGCCAACGCGCAATAAATTCACTAATAAACTCACCCAGCCAGGTTTCCGCCATAAATACCGGAGCGCTAATCCGCAATGTCCCCTGCGGATATTCCTGTACCGCCTGTACCACCGCCCGCGCCCGCTCACTTTGAATGACCAGCGTCTGACATTCCTGCGCAAATTGCTCCCCAACAGTCGTCAGCGCCAAACGTCGGGTTGTTCGCTGGATAAGACGTACGCCCAGTCGCTCCTCTAATGCTGATATTCGTCTGCTGAGCACCGACTTAGACACCCCCGCACGCACAGCCGCCCGACTATAGCTGCCCTCTTGCGCAATCAATGCAAAATACCAATAGTCATTCCAGTCGATCATAATTGTTCTTTTATCACAACAATGAAGTTCAATATCATCTATTTAATCACCATTAAAACAACAGTTAAACTGATCTCACGCTTTTAATGAGATGAACAAAATGAATATTCTTCATATCGATAGTAGCCCGATGATCCACAGCTCAAGTTCACGAAAACTGAGCCAGGCGCTGACAACAGCTATCTGCCAACGCTTCCCCAAAGCCAATGTGATTAGCCGCGATCTAGGATGCATGCCGCCTCCCCATTTACGTGAAGAGACTTTTTTAGCACTTACGGGGAAATTAATATCACCGAATGCGCAAACGCAGCGTGAAGTGACAGATATCAAAAACTCGATTAAGGAGTTGAACGACTGTGATGTCCTGGTGATTGGCGCACCGATGATCAACCACTCAGTTTCCTCTGGCCTAAAAAGCTGGATAGATCAGGTTTGCCAGGCTGGCCTGACATTTCGTTTCACGTCTACAGGCGCAGTTGGATTACTGACCGACAAACCGACGTTCATTGTGTCCACACGCGGCGGCATTTATTCAGATATTGAGCATCTGGCGTTAGATCATCAGGAAAGCTATCTACAATCGGTGCTGAATTTGCTGGGTATCACCAATATCCATATTTTGCCCGCAGAAGGGGTAGATAAAACAACCCCGGGTCGAACACTCGCGGAAAAAAATGCGCTGGCATTGATACCCGATATGCTGAAGCATGCGTTAAAGGGTCTGTAACCAATCAAAAATTGTGTCATAGTGCAGGACTAACAAAAATTTCAGGAGTGCGTCAAAGCAATGAAACGTCCGGACTACAGAACACTACAAGCACTGGATGCGGTTATTCGTGAACGAGGATTTGAGCGTGCAGCGCAAAAGCTGTGCATCACACAATCCGCAGTTTCACAGCGCATAAAACAGCTTGAGAATATGTTCGGACAACCGCTGCTGGTGCGTACCGTACCGCCTCGCCCAACCGAACAGGGGCAGAAACTGCTGGCGCTTTTGCGTCAGGTTGAACTGCTGGAAGACGAGTGGCTGGGAGATGAACAAACCGGCTCAACGCCGCTGCTGCTCTCGCTGGCGGTGAACGCCGACAGTCTGGCGACCTGGTTACTTCCGGCGCTGGCCCCGGTACTGGCAAATTCGCCGATTCGGCTGAACCTGCAGGTTGAGGATGAAACCCGCACGCAGGAACGTCTGCGTCGTGGTGAAGTGGTTGGTGCGGTGAGTATTCAACATCAGGCGCTGCCAAGCTGCCTGGTGGATAAACTCGGGGCGCTGGACTACCTGTTTGTTGGTTCTAAACCTTTCGCCGAGCGTTATTTCCCTAACGGCGTCACCCGCTCTGCCCTGCTGAAAGCCCCAGCGGTAGCGTTTGACCATCTTGATGATATGCACCAGGCGTTCCTGCAACAAAACTTCGACCTGCCTCCGGGCAGCGTGCCGTGCCATATCGTTAACTCGTCTGAAGCCTTTGTTCAATTGGCGCGTCAAGGAACGACCTGCTGCATGATCCCCCACTTGCAGATTGAGAAAGAACTGGCAAGCGGTGAGCTTATCGACTTAACGCCGGGCCTGTTCCAGCGCCGGATGCTGTACTGGCACCGTTTTGCCCCAGAAAGCCGCATGATGCGTAACGTCACCGATGCGCTGCTTGCGTACGGTCATAACGTACTGCGTCAGGATTAAACCGTTCATAACCTTAAGTGCCGGATGGGGGCGTAGCGTCTTATCCGGCCTATAAGGCTTTACCCTCTTTTCATGCTATTCCCGCCACGTCTTTGAAATACATCACAAAATAAAGCACACCACTCGGCAAAAAACGACGCCTTGTTGGCTATTTTTTGCTGGCGACAAGCCAAATGAAAAAGCACACCGTATTCGCAAAGATTCAACTTATTGCGTAATACGGAGCAAAAAATGGCAAACGTGCAGGAGTGGCAAACACTCGCCAATAAAGAACTGAGTCGACGGGAAAAAACCGTCGAATCGCTGGAAAGACAGACGGCGGAAGGGATTGCCATCAAGCCGCTGTATACCGAAGCGGACCTTGATAATCTGGAAGTCACGGGCACCCTGCCCGGCCTGCCGCCTTACGTGCGTGGCCCGCGCGCCACCATGTATACCGCGCAGCCGTGGACCATTCGTCAGTACGCCGGTTTCTCTACCGCCAAAGAGTCCAACGCCTTCTACCGCCGTAACCTCGCCGCCGGGCAAAAAGGGCTTTCCGTCGCCTTTGACCTTGCCACTCATCGTGGCTATGACTCTGACAACCCGCGCGTATCAGGTGACGTCGGCAAAGCGGGCGTGGCGATCGATACCGTCGAAGATATGAAGGTACTGTTCGACCAGATCCCGCTGGATAAGATGTCGGTATCGATGACCATGAACGGCGCGGTACTGCCGGTGCTGGCGTTTTATATCGTCGCGGCAGAAGAACAAGGCGTAGCGCCGGAACAACTCACCGGGACCATTCAGAACGATATTCTGAAAGAGTACCTGTGCCGCAACACCTACATTTATCCACCAAAACCGTCCATGCGCATTATCGCCGACATCATCGCCTGGTGCTCCGGCAACATGCCACGCTTTAACACCATCAGTATCAGCGGCTATCACATGGGTGAAGCCGGAGCGAACTGCGTGCAGCAGGTAGCGTTTACGCTTGCAGACGGTATTGAATACATCAAAGCCGCACTCTCCGCCGGACTGAAAATTGATGACTTCGCCCCGCGCCTGTCGTTCTTCTTCGGCATTGGCATGGATCTGTTTATGAACGTCGCCATGCTGCGCGCGGCGCGGTATTTGTGGAGCGAAGCGGTCAGCAGTTTTGGCGCGACCAACCCGAAATCTCTCGCTCTGCGTACCCACTGCCAGACGTCGGGCTGGAGCCTGACCGAGCAGGATCCATATAACAACGTGGTACGAACCACTATTGAAGCACTCGGCGCTACGCTTGGCGGCACCCAGTCGCTGCATACCAACGCCTTTGATGAAGCGCTCGGTCTGCCCACCGATTTCTCCGCCCGTATTGCGCGTAATACGCAAATCATCATTCAGGAAGAATCAGAGATCTGCCGCACCGTTGATCCACTGGCCGGATCGTATTACGTCGAGTCACTCACCGATCAAATCGTGAAGCAGGCACGCACGATCATCAAACAGATTGATGAGGCAGGCGGCATGGCGAAAGCGATCGAAGCCGGGCTCCCTAAACGGATGATCGAAGAAGCTTCCGCGCGCGAACAGTCGCTGATCGACCAGGGTAAACGCGTCATCGTCGGCGTCAACAAGTACAAGCTGGATAAAGAAGATGAAACGTCGGTACTGGAGATCGACAACGTGAAGGTGCGCAACGAGCAGATTGCCTCGCTGAAACATATCCGCACCACCCGCGACAACGATGCCGTCAAGGCCGCGCTATCCGCGCTGACCCACGCCGCACAGCATAATGAAAACCTGCTGGCCGCCGCCATCAACGCCGCTCGCGTTCGCGCCACGCTCGGTGAAATCTCCGACGCGCTGGAAGTCGCTTTTGATCGCTATCTGGTTCCCAGCCAGTGTGTCACCGGAGTGATTGCGCAAAGCTATCATCAGTCAGACAAATCCGCCGATGAGTTCGATGCCATCGTTGCGCAAACCGAACAGTTCCTCGCGGAAAATGGCCGTCGCCCGCGCATTCTGATCGCCAAGATGGGCCAGGACGGCCACGATCGCGGCGCGAAGGTGATCGCCAGCGCCTACTCCGATCTCGGCTTTGATGTCGATCTCAGCCCGATGTTCTCCACACCGGAAGAGATCGCCCGCCTGGCGGTAGAAAACGATGTGCATGTGATTGGTGCCTCATCGCTGGCCGCCGGCCATAAAACGCTGATCCCGGAACTGGTTACCGCACTCAAAAAATGGGGGCGTGAAGATATCTGCGTGGTAGCAGGAGGTGTTATTCCGCCGCAGGATTACGCTTTCCTGCACGAACATGGCGTGGCAGCCATTTATGGCCCCGGCACACCAATGCTCGACAGCGTCCGCGATGTGTTAACCCGTATCAGTCAGCATCATGATTAACGCCGCCACGCTTGAGGATACTGTCCGCCGCTTGCGACTCGGTGAACGGGCTACGCTCGCCCAGGCGATGACGCTGGTCGAAAGCAACCACCCGCGCCACCAGCCGCTGAGTACGCAATTGCTGGACGCGATTATGCCGTTCACCGGCAACGCCCTGCGCTTAGGGATCACCGGTACGCCGGGCGCGGGCAAAAGCACTTTCCTGGAAGCATTCGGCATGTTGCTTATCCGCCACGGATTACGGGTAGCGGTGATCGCCGTCGATCCCAGCAGCCCGGTCAGCGGCGGCAGCATTCTTGGCGATAAAACCCGCATGACGGAGCTGGCCCGCGCCGAATCTGCGTTTATTCGCCCGGTCCCTTCCAGCGGTCATTTAGGCGGTGCCAGCCAGCGCGCCCGGGAATTAATGCTGCTGTGCGAAGCGGCGGGCTTTGACGTGGTGATTGTAGAAACCGTCGGCGTAGGGCAGTCAGAAACCGAAGTCGCAGGCATGGTGGATTGCTTTATCTCACTGCAAATCGCTGGCGGTGGCGACGATTTACAGGGCATCAAAAAAGGCCTGATGGAAATGGCGGATCTGGTCGTCATCAATAAGGACGACGGTGATAACCATACCAGCGTGGCCATCGCCCGCCATATGTACGAATCCGCCCTGCATATTCTGCGCCGCAAATATGACGAATGGCAGCCGCGGGTATTAACCTGTAGCGCCCTGGAAAAACGCGGCATTGAGGAGGTCTGGCAGGCGATAACCGACTTTAAAACGTGCCTGACCACCAGCGGTCGACTGGAAAAAGTTCGCCAGCAACAGGCGGTGGACTGGTTACACCAGCAGGCTGAAGAAGAAGCCCTACATCTGTTGTTTGCCCGCACTGATTTCGACCGCTATTTCCAGCAGACGCTACAGGCCGTCAAAAACAATGATCTTTCGCCGCGCACCGGCCTGCGGCACATCAGCGAATTTATCCAGCATCATTACTTTCAATAAAGAGAACATTATGTCTTATCAATACGTCAACGTGGTCATCATCCAGAAAGTCGCGGTTATTGAGTTCAATTACGCCCGCAAGCTCAATGCCCTGAGTAAAGTGTTTATTGACGATCTGATGCAGGCGCTGAGCGATCTCAATCGTGCGGACATTCGCTGCATCATTCTGCGCGCCCCGAGCGGGGCCAAAGTGTTTTCTGCCGGGCATGATATTCATGAACTCCCCACCGGACGTCGCGATCCGCTCTCCTATGACGATCCGCTGCGTCAGATCACCCGTATGATCCAAAAATATCCGAAACCGGTGATCTCCATGGTCGAAGGCAGCGTCTGGGGCGGCGCGTTTGAAATGATCATGAGTTCCGATCTCATCATCGCCGCTGAAACGTCCACCTTCTCAATGACCCCGGTCAACCTTGGCGTACCGTATAACCTGGTGGGCATCCACAACCTGACCCGCGACGCTGGTTTTCACATCGTTAAAGAGCTGATTTTTACCGCTTCGCCTATCACCGCTCAACGCGCCATGGCGGTCGGGATCCTTAACCATGTCGTGCCCGTCGAAGAACTGGAAGACTTCACTCTGCAAATGGCACACCACATCTCGGAAAAAGCGCCGCTGGCCATCGCCGTCATCAAAGAAGAACTGCGCGTGCTGGGTGAAGCACACACCATGAACTCAGACGAATTCGAGCGTATTCAGGGCATGCGCCGCGCGGTGTACGACAGCGAGGATTATCAGGAAGGGATGAACGCGTTTATGGAAAAACGTAAACCAAACTTTGTTGGCCATTAATCACGTCCGAGGAAGGAGACGGCCATGAAACGGATGAGCGCCGAACAGGCGGCAGAAATTATCCAGCACGATGATATGGTGGCGTTTAGCGGCTTTACCCCCGCGGGTTCGCCAAAAGCGTTACCCACCGCAATTGCCCAACGCGCCTGCGAGCAGCATCAGAACGGACAGCCTTTTCAGATCCGCCTGCTGACCGGAGCATCAATTGGCGCCGCCGCTGATGATGTACTATCCGCGGCGGATGCCGTTTCCTGGCGTGCGCCTTATCAAACATCATCGGGCCTGCGCGAGAAAATTAATCAGGGCCAGGTGAGGTTTGTCGATCTCCATTTGAGCGAAGTGGCGCAAATGGTTAATTACGGCTTTTTTGGTGAGATCGATGTTGCCGTCATTGAAGCCTCCGCCATCGCGCCAGATGGCCGGATTTGGCTTTCCAGCGGTATTGGCAATGCACCCACCTGGCTGCTGCGGGCGAAAAAGGTGATTATCGAGCTAAATCATTACCATAATCCGCGCGTGGCGGAGTTTGCCGACATCGTAATACCCGGTGCGCCACCGCGGCGTAACAGTGTGCCCATATTTCATACCATGGATCGCGTGGGCAGCCAGTGCGTACAGATAGACCCGAAGAAAGTGGTTGCGGTGGTGGATACCGAGCTGCCCGATGCCGGAAATGCGGTGGATAAAACCAATCCGGTCAGCCAGCAAATTGCCGATAACGTAGTCACTTTCCTGCTGGCAGAAATGGCGCACAAACGCATTCCAGCGGAATTTCTGCCCTTACAAAGCGGCGTGGGCAATATCAACAACGCGGTGATGGCGCGGCTGGGGGAAAACCCGGATATTCCGCCTTTTATGATGTATTCGGAGGTGTTGCAAGAATCGGTGGTGCATCTGCTGGAAACGGGCAAGATAACCGGAGCCAGCGCCTCCAGCCTGACCATATCAGCCCCGTCGCTACAAAAGATTTACGACAACATGGACTTCTTCGCCAGCCGGATAGTGCTGCGTCCGCAGGAGATCTCCAATAACCCGGAAATCATTCGACGGCTGGGGGTTATTGCGCTCAACGTCGGTCTGGAGTTTGATATCTACGGCCATGCCAATTCCACACATGTTGCGGGTGTGAACCTGATGAACGGCATTGGCGGCAGCGGGGATTTCGAGCGCAACGCCTACCTGTCTATCTTTATGGCACCGTCGATTGCCAAAGGCGGGAAAATCTCCACCATCGTGCCGATGTGCAGCCATGTCGACCACAGCGAACATAGCGTTAAAGTGATCGTGACCGAACAAGGGATTGCCGATCTGCGTGGGTTATCTCCAATGCAGCGGGCGCACACGATTATCGATAACTGTGCACACCCTCTTTACCGGGATTACCTGCACCGCTATCTGGAGAAAGCGCCCGGCGGACATATCCATCACGATCTCAGCCATGCGTTCGATCTGCATCGCAACCTTCTCGAAACAGGATCGATGCTCGGTTAATTTGCGCTACCGTCACGATCCTCAGCAATATGCTCGAGCATGGTGGCGGTATAGCGATGATTTTTCAGCGAATAGAGAAACTCCTGCATATACATGGGGCTGCCGGGTGCATCGAAATACTTTAGCGTCGACGGGTTCACCAGCCGCCAGGCGAAATGAGGGATCACCGTCAAAAACTGTCCGCGCTCCACGGCGCTAATTTTGGCCATAAAGCTGTACGGACGGTAGATTATCGTCGGGTTGATCCCGCAGGGCCGCATGTAGGCATCCAGCATCGCCTCAAAGTTGGCGCGATTCTGGAAGCGCATTTGCAGCCATGGCAGCTCGCGCAGCAGATCCTGTGGCTGTTTTTCTTCGTAGCGCCGGGAAACGAGAAAACCCAGACGCAGAGGAGGCAGCTCGCTAATCGCCAGATTCTCCAGTTCCTGTACGCGGGGAGAAACGTGTTGCGGCGAGATAATAAAATCCAGTTTGCGATCGAACAGGTTATCAATCACCCCATTCTCGCTGAATTCAACGGCCTGAGCTGTCACACCGTCATACTTGTCACCAAGGCTAATCAACTGGTCAAAAATAATCGTTGGGTAGGTATTGTCGATACCGATGACGATTTCCCGCGAGCGGCGAGAGGCGTTATGGATTTCGTTATCAATGGCAGAGAGGCGCTGATAAACGGGAAACAGCTTCTGATACAGCTCTTGTCCGGCTTTATTCAGGCTGATGTTGTTATCTTTGCGGGTAAACAGCGTATAGCCGATTTGATCTTCCAGTGCGGCAATGCTTTTACCGAAAGGCGATGCGGTCATATGTATTTTTTCTGCCGCTCTGGCGATGTTATTGGTTTGCGCCAGCAGAATGAAATTACGCATCTTTTTCGAGATAAAAATATCCATAGCGTCCCCTTAAAAATCGCTATGGCCTATCCTCATTACGGCGAAAAAAAAGACTGGATGTGGGGTCTCATTTTTACAGTTGCTCACAGAAAAAACCCGGCTGGAAAGCCGGGTCTGCAATGATTACTGGGTTTTGGCTGGCGTTGCTGCTGGTTGCCCCGCCGTCGGCTCTATCTGGAAGACCACATCAACCTGATCGTCAAACTGAATAACCGGCTGTTCGTAGGTTTCCTGAGCGGAGGTCGCAGGCGCCGCGTCTGCTTTCATCATCCGTACCATCGGGCTCGGTTGATAATTGGAAACGTGGTAGCGCACGCTGTATACGGGTCCCAGTTTGCTGTTAAAGCCCGCAGCCAACTGCTCAGCCTGATGAATAGCATCATCAATGGCCGCTTTACGTGCTTTGTCTTTGTAAGTATCTGGCTGGGCAACGCCAAGCGATACCGAACGGATCTCATTCAGGCCGGCCTTCAGTGCACCATCGAGCAGCGCGTTGAGTTTGTCCAGCTGACGCAGCGTGACCTCAACGGTACGTACCGCACGATAGCCTTTGAGGACACTTTTACCATTCTGGTAGTCGTAGTCCGGCTGGGTGCGCAGGTTTGCAGCGCTAATATCTTTCTTCGCTATCTGGTTCTGTTCAAGGAAGGACAGATATTGCGCCACGCGCTCATCAGCCTGCTTCTTCGCTGAAGCCGCATCCTTTGCAGCAACGTTCACTTCAATCGCCAGAGTAGCGATGTCTGGTGTCGCATCCACGCTTGCCGTTCCGGAAGTCACGATGTGCGGTCCATTTGGCAACTCATTTGCCTGTACCGATAGTGCGCTGAATCCGACTAATGCCGCCAGGGCCATTATTTTGAACTTCACGGTCGTTCCTCCATGTTTCATTAATTACCCCGAAACTCAGGGCACATGCAGGCAAGCTTAGCCGATCTCGCTGCGTTGTCCATCAGACAACACTTAGTTGAACAACGCATGAACGTGCGCAACACCTTCTTTTGCCAACTGAAAAGCGATAAACCACATCACTAATCCTACCAGGGTATTGATGATGCGCTGTGCTTTAGCAGTGCGCAGACGCGGAGCCAGCCAGGCCGCCAGCAATGCCAGGCCGAAGAACCACAGAAACGAAGCGCTGACGGTACCCAGCGCAAACCAGCGCTTCGGCTCAACGTCCAGTTGCCCTCCCAGACTCCCCAGCACCACAAAGGTATCCAGGTAAACATGAGGGTTGAGCCAAGTCACCGCCAGCATGGTAGCGATGATTTTCCAGCGGCCCTGCTTCATCACCTCGGCGCTGGCCAGTTCCAGGTTACTGCTCATCGCCGTTTTTAACGCCCCAAAACCGTACCAGAGTAAAAACGCCACCCCACCCCAGGTGACCAGCGCCATTAGCCACGGCGACTGCATCAGCAAGGCGCTACCGCCAAAGATCCCCGCGCAAATCAGCACTAAATCGCTGATAGCGCAGAGTAAAGCAATCATGATGTGATACTGGCGACGGATCCCCTGATTCATCACGAAGGCGTTTTGCGGACCGAGCGGAAGTATCATAGCCGCACCTAGTGCAAGCCCTTGAAAATAATATGATAACACGTTAATCATCCTGAACTATTTCTCTTAGGAGCAGACTATAGCGCGGGGAAAACATTAGCGGAAATGGATAATTTTAATCAGGTATAAGAGGAATTAATACCAGGAGGGAAAATGCCGAATAACGGCTGACGCCTTGTCCGGCCTACAGCTTTTGTCGGCCCGGTAAGCGAAAGCGCCACCGGGCACGCAATTACTCTGCCGCGCGCTCTTTCACACGCTTGAAGTTCACATCCATCTGCGGGTACGGGAAGCTGATACCGTTGGCGTCAAACTCGCGTTTAATACGTTCCAGTACGTCCCAGTAGACGCTTTGCAGATCGCTGCTGCTGCTCCAGACGCGTACGACGAAATTAATCGAGGAAGCACCCAGTTCATTCAGGCGCACCGTCATTTCACGATCTTTAAGGATACGCTCGTCAGACTGAATGATATCGGTGAGGATTTTTTTCACCTGATCGATATCGGAGTCGTAAGCCACGCCGATGATAAATTCGTTACGACGAACTGGCTCACGAGAGAAGTTAATGATGTTCCCGGCAATGATTTTACCGTTTGGGATCACCACAATCTTACCGTCTACGGTACGCATAGTGGTGGAGAAAATCTGCACGTTGAGCACGGTTCCTGCTACGCCGCCGAGGTCTACATATTCACCCGCACGGAACGGACGGAACATCACCAACAGTACGCCTGCGGCGAGGTTGGACAGTGAACCTTGCAGCGCCAGACCAACGGCTAAACCTGCGGCACCAAGAACGGCAATCACAGAAGCGGTTTGTACCCCAACGCGGCCCAGAGCGGCAATCAGCGTGAACGCGATAATACTGTAGCGCACCAGTGCGGAGAGGAAGTCAGCAACGGTTGCATCAATTTTACGTGCCACCATCAGGCGGTTAACGGTGTTTGACACGATGCGCGCCACAATCATACCGATAATGACAATGGCGATGGCCGCAACGATGTTGACGGCATAGCTTAACAGCAGCTCCTGATTGCGGACCAGCCAGGTGCCCGCACCATTTATGCTGTCGACAACATTCAAATCTTCCATTCAATATTCCTTTTTTGCTTACCCAAATGGGAAAAATAAAGCCGCCCTGACGGGACTGGCAATCTGACAAGGGTAAACAATAAACCTGGATTTTGCCAAACAGATCACAGAATTCTCTGCCAGCAGTACATTGAAATGGCAATAAAAAAGGCCCGCATTTGCGGGCCTCATGTCACGTAGAACGGCGTAAATTACAGAACGTCAACCGCGTTCAGTTCTTTGAAAGCCTGTTCCAGACGGGTGATCATGGTTGCCTGACCAGCACGCAGCCATACGCGCGGATCGTAGTATTTCTTGTTCGGCTGATCTTCGCC
>ERZ1026931.761-NODE-761-length-12866-cov-8.969011_pt1 | contig 12866 bp, 8 predicted proteins | sample MGYA00519253_ERZ1026931 | MGnify/ENA primary metagenome ERZ1026931 (study PRJEB26926, sample SAMN06164831) | human gut metagenome | biome: ENVO:00009003; feature: ENVO:2100002; material: ENVO:00002003 | host: Homo sapiens | place: USA | collected 2012 ... | reverse complement strand
TGCGATCGTCGGCAGCGTCAGATGTGTATAAGAGACAGGGTGCAGGGGATGGGCGAACAGCTCCTCGCTCTGCGCCAGCTCCACGATCTTGCCCTTGTGAATGACGGCGATGCGGTCGCAGATAAAGCGAACCACCGACAGGTCGTGGGCGATGAACAGATAGGTCAGATTCCGCTCCTTTTGGAGCTTGGACAGCAGGTTCAGAACCTGCGCCCGGATGGAAACGTCCAGCGCGGAGATCGGTTCGTCGGCAATGATGAAGTCCGGTTCCATGATCAGTGCCCGGGCAATGCCGATTCGCTGACGCTGGCCGCCGGAGAACTCATGGGGGAAGCGGCTGGCAAATTCCGGCAGCAGACCCACGTCGGACAGGGCGCTTGCCACCTTGGCCTGACGCTCGCTTTCGGACAGATGGTGTCCGCCAGCGTAAAGTCCTTCGCTGACAATATAATCCACCTTTGCCCGTTCGTTCAGTGAGGACATGGGGTCCTGAAAGATCATCTGGATACGCTGTGTGACCTCCCGGTCAAGAGCCTTGGAGATGCGCCCGTTGATCTGCTTGCCGTCAAAGAGGATTTTGCCGCCGGCAGTGGGGTGAATGCGGATGATGGCGCGGCCGATGGTGGTCTTTCCGGAGCCGGATTCACCAACCAGACCGAAGGTCTCGCCCTGATAAATGTGGAAGGATACGTTATCCACCGCGGTAAAGGCGTGCCGCCGGGAGCCAAACCGGACGACAAGATCCTGAACCTCGATCAGCTTCTTTCTGTCTTCAGCCAACGCGGTTCACTCCCTTCTCCCGCAGGATGCGGACATGCTCCGGCGGCTCCACCTTGGGAGCGCGGGGGTCCATCAGCCATGTGCGGGCATAGTGGGTAGGCGTGACCTCGAAGAAGGGAGGACGCTCTACAAAGTCGATTTTCAGTGCTTTGGGGTTTCGGGGGGCAAAGGCGTCGCCCTTGACCTCGTGGAACAGATTGGGCGGCGTACCCTGAATGGAGTACAGCGGCTCGTCCTTGGTTCCCAGCTGGGGAAGGCTGGACAGCAGCGCCCAAGTGTAGGGATGGCGGGGGTCGTAGAACACCTCGTCGCAGGTGCCAAGCTCCACGATGTCGCCCGCATACATGACGGCGATGCGGTCGGCCACGTTGGCCACCACGCCAAGGTCATGGGTGATGTAGATGGTAGTGAGGTCATACTTTTTCTGCATGGCCTTGATCAGCTCCAGAATCTGTGCCTGAATGGTCACGTCCAGAGCGGTGGTCGGCTCGTCGCAGATGAGGATTTTCGGCCGGCAGGCGACGGCGATGGCGATGACCACCCGCTGGCGCATACCGCCGGAAAATTCGTGGGGATACTGCTTGTAGCGCCGCTCGGGGTCGTCAATGCCCACGTCGCTCAGCACTTCCAGCACGGCCTTGTAGGCATCCTTGCCTTTCAGACCCTGATGCATCTCCACGGCCTCCTGAATCTGCTTGCCGATGGTTTTCAGGGGGTTCAGCGAGGTCATGGGGTCCTGAAACACCATGGCGATCTCTTTGCCGCGGATCTTCAGCCAGTCCTTGTCGGTCTGGAATTTGGTTAAGTCCATGCCGTTATAGAGGATGGAACCGCCGTCGATGTAGCCGTTGGCATCCAGAAGACCCATGGCGCATTTGACGAATACGGACTTACCGGAGCCGGATTCACCCACGATGGCAAGGCTTTCGCCCTGATACACGTCCAGAGAAATGCCCCGGATGGCGTGGAGAATCTGACCGCGGAGGGTGAATTTCACATTCAGATCTTTGACGGAGAGAACAACTTTTTTATCTTCCATTGTAATCTCTCCTTATCTGACGTGATTCTTGGGGTCGGCGGCGTCGGCGAAGGCGTTGCCGATGATGTAGAAAGAAACGGTGATGACCACCAGCACGGCTACGGGGAAGAACAGCTGATAGCGCAGAGACGCCACGGTCATCAGCGACCGTCCGGTCTGAATCAGATTGCCCAGAGACGGCGTGTCCACGGGAAGGCCGATGCCGATGTAGGTGACGAACACCTCATTGCCGATGGCGGAGGGAATGGCAAGCGCCATGCGCATGGTGATGACGGACACCATATAGGGCAGCAGGTTCTTGACGATGATACGCCCGGTGGAAATGCCCAGACACCGGGAGGCCAGATTGTAGTCCCGGTCGCGGATAATGATGATCTGGTTGCGGATGAACCGCGCCATGCCCAGCCAGCCCGTTAGGGACAGAGCAAACACGATGGTGGAAACACCGGGCTTTAAGACGTAAGATATCAGAATCAGCAGCAGCGTCTGGGGAATGTTGTCCAGAACGTTATACAGCTCGGTAAAGAAGAAGTCCAGCTTGCGGACATAGCCCCACAGCACGCCCACGAGGATGCCCACCACGGCCTCCACAAAAGCAACAGAGAAGCCGATGAACAGGGAAGTGCGGGTGCCCGCCCAGATACGCGCCCAGAGATCCTGGCCGATAGAGTTTGTTCCGAACCAGAATTCTTTGCTGGGGGGAATATTGTTCAGAGGCAGACCCCACTGGTCGTTGTGAATGAGAATGGGATCCTTCTGACCGGGGAGGTAGGGCTGAATAAAGGTGAACAGCAGCACCGCCACCATGACGAAAAGGAAAAAGACCGCGATCTTATTCTGGAAAAACGCACGGAGGGTGGATTTCCAGTAGGAATAATCGGAATAGCCGCCCCGCTCCGCGTCCTCGGCGTTGAATTCGGCAAAGGAGAAGGCCTCCTCGTCGCTCATTTTCGGCGCGACATCCTCCTGAAGCTGCCGGGAGAGCTTGTCGCCCAGCGTGTCGGTGGCCTTGTCGCGCAGGGTGTGAAATCCAAGACGTTTCATCAGCGGGAACCCTCCTTCTTGGCAAAGCTGATCCGGGGATCGACGATTCCCATGAGAATGTCGCCGAAAAGCAGACCCAGAATGGAAATGACGGCGTAAATCAGCACCAGCGCCTGTACCAAGGTATTATCCTGACGCTTGATGGCCGTGACCAGCAGGCCGCCCATGCCGGGGACGGAGTACAGGGATTCCACATAGAGTGAACCCATCAGGGTAAACAGAATGGAGTTGGGGATGTACTGTACCAGCGGCACAAAGGCATTGCGGAACACGTGCCGGAAGGAGATTTTGCCGTTTGGCACGCCCTTCGCCCGGGCCAGACGGATATAGTCCTTATTGGACTCGTCCACCATGTACCGCCGCAGCCACATGGCATAATAGGCGATATTACCGATGGACAGGGAGATGACGGGCAGAATATAGCTCTTGGGATTGGCGGCGTCAAACAGCATGGGAAGCCCCAGCACGTCCTTGCCGACATAGGTCTGGGAACCGAGGAACTGGATCAGAATGTGATACACCGCCGAGGGCATGGCCTGCACCAGTACGATGAACACCGTGCCCAGCCGGTCGCCGATCTTGAAGCGGGTACGGGTGCTTCGCGCCATGATGACACCCAGAGGAAGACCCAGCGCCAGAGCAATGCACAGGGAGATCAGTCCCAGCTCCAGAGAGATGGGGATCTTCTCGGCAATGATCTCGGTAATGGCGACGCCCTTGCGGTAGACGTTGGATTCTCCCAAGTCCCCGTGGAGCACCTGCTTGTAAAAGCGCACCAGCTGGGTGGGCAGGGGAGCAGTCACGCCAAGAGCCTGAAGCTTGACCTGAATCTGGGTGGAGCTCATTTTATCGTAATTCTCGAAATACCCTTCCACGGGCATCAGCCGCAGCAGGGCAAAGAGGATCGTGATAATGATAAACATGGTGATGAGGGAGCGCAGAACGCGCTTGGTTATATATCTGGCCATATGATGTCCTCCTGGGGTTTTTCTCCCTTCATACGATTTCCCAATAAAATGGTAAAACCATTTTATTTATCCACTGATGTGGATGGCCGCCATAGGCGGCAGAAAATGTATGGACTTTCTTTTCTGCGACTGCGCCGCTGGCCGTTTGGAAAACGGCCTGCTAAAACGGTTTTTAACCGTTTTAACGAAACTGGCATCAGAGCCGATACCGCTGCTGCTTTCGCCGTAGCAGCACCGGTACAGGCTCCGAAAAATTGCCTGTGGAGCAATACCGTATATATGCGGCTTTGAGAGAAGCCCCCAAATGAGGGCTTCTCTCGTGATAAACTGCCAAAATGAAAACTTAAATCTTAACCGGCCTTCTTGGACTGCCACTCGGCGTAAGCGGCCTGATATTCCTCCAGACCCATGGAGGAGCTGTACAGGTGCTGATCCTTGTAGCGCTGGTTGGCCAAGCCGAAGGAGGCGTACTGTCCTTCAAAAACGTTCAGATTGCACATCTGATAGCTGCGGTTGCTGATAGAGAAGGGGACGGCAAAGGCGTGATCCAGCAAGAACGCCTCGGCCTTGGCAAAGGCGGAATACCGGGCGTCCATGTCGTCGGTGATGGCCTTGGCGGCAGCTACCAGCTCGGTGTACTCGGCATACAGAGCCTGGGTTTCGGGGTCGGTGCTCTTGAAGATGAAGCTGTAGCTGGAATCCGTGGAGAAGGGATCGGTCCAGGTCTCGGGGTCGGCGTAGTCAGCGCCCCAGTTGCACTTCATGAAGGCGTAGTTGCCGGTGCGGCGGATAGCGCCAAGGAAACCGGTCTCAGGACCCGCCTGGATGATGATGTCCACATAGTCGGCGCCCAGAACGTTCTCAATCTGCTGCTCCACGACCTGACACTCCTGCGCCCAGTTGGCGGAGGTGGGGTTGTAGCACATGAGCATCTTGATGGGGAAGGTGGCGCCGACGGCGGTCAGCTCCTCAATGGCGGTCGTCTTGTATTCCTCGGCAAGAGCCTCGTCGAAGTTGTCGCCATCGGTGTAGGCGGCCAGACCTTCGTAGTAGGTGTAGTCCTTGGAAGCGGAGGCAAAGGCGTTGGGGGTGATGGTGTTGTTCTTCAGGGACTCGGGGTCAATGCGGTCGCTGGTCGCCAGAGCGGGCATCCGGTTGAAGGCGTGGACGATGGACTTGCGGAAGTTCTCATTGTTCACGGCCAGCTTCCAGTTTTCGGGTTCGTACTCAGCGTCGAAGTTGGGGTCAAAGTTGAACAGATACCAGTAAGCGTAGGAGGTATCGGCACGGGAGGGGTGAATCAGATCCTTGGTGTTGGGGTCAGCCATCATGGCGGACAGCAGGTCGGAGGAGATATCCGCCTGATCAACCTCGCCGGACTGATACATGGTGGTGGCGATGGAGGAAGCCTCGGCGTTGTAGGTCATCTGGATGGCATCCAGGAACACATTGTCCTTATCCCAGTAGGTGGGGTTCTTGGTCAGAACGCGCTGCTGCTGAGGCTCGTAGGTGGACAGGATGAACGCGCCGCAGTACAGCAGGGCGCTGTTGTCGGTGCCGAACTTGCTGCCGCACTCATCGAGGAAGGGACCGTACACGGGCATATAGGGGCCGAAGGAAACCATGGACAGGAAGTAGGGGCGGGAGGATTCCAGCGTGAACTCCAGGGTGTAGTCGTCCACAGCCTTGACGCCGATGTCGTCAATGGAAGCCTCGGGGACTTCCTCCAGGATTTCCTGCTCGCCGTCCTCGTTGGTGATGAACTTCACGGCGTTGCCATCTTTATCGGTGCCGTCGGTGGCATCGGGCAGAGCCATCTGGTAGGCGGTCCAGTCGTAGTAGGCGTCGGCACCCGCGATGACGCCGCTCATGGTATAGAAGGTGTCGGAATCGTTGTTGGCGTCACAGGCGTAGTGGGCGGAAGAAACCCAGTCATTGGCGGTGACGGGGGCAACAACGTGGCCGTCCTTATCGACCCAGTTCACACCCTCACGGATGTGGAAGGTCCAGACGGTAGCGTCCTCATTCTGCTCCCAGCTGGTAGCCAGAGCAGGCTCTACATTGCCGTAGGAGTCGTATTCCACCAGGCAATCCACCACGTTGGCGGCGATGTTCAGCTCGTTGGTCTGGCCGGTGATCAGATAGTTCAGCGTAGTGACTTCGGAGGCGTACAGCGTTCTGTAAACCGCGTTCTCGGTCACGGCGGCCGCAGTGGGGGTGGTGCCGGCTGCCGCTGTGCTGTCGGTGGTGCCGGATTTGCCGCCGCAGGCTGCCAGCGCGAAGACCATGGTCAGAGCCAGGGCGAAGGCGAGAAGTCGTTTCATGGTTTGCATAGTGATCATTCCTTTCTTGTTCTCTGCTTTGATAAGCGAGCCGGCCGAAAAGCAGCCGGTGGGCGACCCCCAAACGCTCTTTTCACCCGATGCTTCTTCCTTAACATCAGCGCGAAAACAACGCCGGGAGACAGCCTATAAAATGGCGGACGCCATATTACAGGAGACGGTGGGGGTATTTGACTCAAAATGAAAGTTCCAAAACTGGAAAATTCAAAATTTAAAAGAATGGTAATAGTTTATCACATTTTCCGTCTCAAGTAAAGTAGCAGATTTCATGATATGTCTCGATAAATTCGCGAATTTTTGTAACAGAAACATAAAAAAGTGTTCATACAGCAAAAGCAAACGTCCTTGAGCGACATTACAAAAGGGCGCACGCCGATGTACCGGCGTGCGCGCAAAGCAGTTGCGGCAGGTGACTTTTTTCAATTAATTCCATTGTCCTGCATAGCCTGTGCAGTCCCGGAAGTCCTGCATGACCGCGTTCTGGATGGCGATGCGGACGGCAGCGTCCTTCCCGCCCACGCTCTGACCGTTCAGCGTATCGGCGGAAAGGCAGAACTTGGTGGTGGAGGTTACAAGAATTTCATCGGCGGATTTCAAAAAATCCATCGTGAAGGGCTTTTCCAGCACCGGGATATCCAGCCGGTAACAAACACGGATCATGTGGCTCTTGGCGATGCCCCGGAGGATGAACTCGTCGTTGGGATGGGAGTACAGAACTCCGTCCTTCAGGACGGAAATGTTGGAGTGGGCGCATTCGGTGACGATCTCACCCCGGTGGAACACGGTCTCCGTGCATCCGGCGCGGTGCGCCCGCTGGGCGGTCATCACATTGCAGAGCAGATTCAGAGATTTGATGTTGCAGTGGAAGAAACGGGTGTCCTCCTCGTCGTTCAGACGGATGGGGATATTGGGGTTGGGGATGACCTGAGGACGAACCAGCACCCACAGTTTGCCGGGCAGATTTTCGGCATAGGTGTGGCTCCGCGGCTCCACGCCCCGGCTTACCTGCCAGTACACGAAGCAGCTTTCGCCCTCCACCTGCCATGCCAGCTGGGTGAGAAGCTCGCCCAGTGCCTGCTTTTCCATGGGAATACGGATATCCAGCAGACGGGCGCTGGTGTAAAATCGGTCCAGATGGTCTTCCAGCAGGAAAATGGTGCCGCCCGCTGCCATGGCGGCGTCGTAGCAGCCGTCGCCGAAGAAGTGGGCGCGGTCATAGAAGGGGACTGTCAGTTCCTCGGGTGCGCCGATTTTGCCATCGTAATAGGCCAGTGCTTTCATGGGATCCGCCCTCCTTATAATATGTGGGAAATCTTATTCTGCGATTCTCCGCGCCACGGCGACACCGCTGGCGGAGGCGTGGGACAGGGAATGGGTGATGCCGCTGCCGTCGCCGATGACGTACAGCCCCGGATACCGGGTCTGCAAATGTTCATCCACCGCCACTTCCATATTGTAGAACTTGACCTCCACGCCGTAGAGCAGGGTGTCGTCGTTGGCGGTGCCGGGGGCGACCTTATCCAGGGCGTAGAGCATCTCGATGATGCCGTCCAGAATCCGCTTGGGCAGCACCAGACTTAAGTCACCGGGCGTCGCATCCAGCGTGGGGGTGACGAAGGATTCCGCAATGCGTTTGGGGGTAGACCGCTGCCCACGGATCAGGTCGCCGAAGCGCTGGACGATGACGCCGCCGCCCAGCATGTTGCTGAGGCGGGCAATGGACTCGCCGTAGCCGTTGGAATCCTTGAAGGGTTCGGAAAAGTGCTTTGCCACCAGCAGGGCAAAATTGGTATTGGAGGTCTGGCGGGCGGGGTCTTCGTAACTGTGGCCGTTGACGGTGATGATGCCGTTGGTGTTTTCGTTGACCACCGCGCCCTTGGGGTTCATGCAGAAGGTGCGGACGAGGTCGCCGTACTTTTCGGTGCGGTAGACGATCTTGCTTTCATACAGCTCGTCGGTGAGGTGGGAGAAAATTTCTGCGGGAAGTTCCACCCGGACGCCGATATCCACACGGTTGGACTTGGTGGGAATGTCCATGTCACGGCAGACGGACTCCATCCATTTGCTGCCGCTGCGCCCCACGGAAATCACGCACTGGCTGCACGAAAAGCTCCCGGCTTTGCAGGTGACCTGATACCCGCCATCCACAGCGGCTACGGATTCCACCGGCGTGTCGAAGTAAAACGTGACCTTTTCTTTCAGGTAGGCGTAGAGATTTTCCAGCACCACGTAGTTGATGTCGGTGCCGAGGTGGCGCACAGAGGCGTCCAGCAGATGCAGATCGTTCTGCATACACAGCTTTTTGAATTTTGTACCGGCGGTGGAATAGAGCTTGGTGCCTTCGCCGCCGTAGGCCATGTTGATCTGGTCAACGTAGCGCATCAGCTCCAGCGCTTTTGCCTTGCCGAGATACTCGTAAAGCGTACCGCCAAAATCGTTGGTAATGTTGTATTTTCCGTCGGAAAAAGCGCCTGCGCCGCCGAATCCGCTCATGATAGAGCAGCTTTTGCAGGCAATGCAGGACTTGACCTTGACACCGTCAATGGGACATTTGCGGTTTTTCAGCGGGTGTCCGGCCTCAAAGACGGCGACCTTCAGTTCAGGGCGCAACCGGGTCAGCTCATAGGCGGAAAAGATACCGCCTGGCCCCGCGCCGACAATGATCACATCGTAATTCATGACTACCTCACAACGTATAATTTTGCAGTCAACCATTTACGGCGGTTGGTAGAGACGCTCAACCATATTATGAGCTTATACCCGTCCAGTATAACACAGCCGGAGCGGGATTGCAACCAAAACCGACTAAGAAAAAGCCAAGGCTGTCCGACAGACCACTGGGATTTTTGCGCAGCAAAAATCCCAGAACCGTAAAGGTTCTGGGATTGATTGGTGGGGGAGGACGGATTCGAACCATCGAAGCGAAACGCAGCAGATTTACAGTCTGTCCCCTTTGGCCACTCGGGAACTCCCCCATATTTTGTTCGTTCGGTTTCTGGCTCAAGAAACGCGCCGGTTCTGATGGAGCCGGTAGACGGACTCGAACCCCCGACCTACTGATTACAAATCAGTTGCTCTACCAACTGAGCTATACCGGCGTCTCGAACCGAACACGCTTATTATAGCACGGAAAGTCGATTTGTCAAGCTTTTTCGTGCGGCTTTTTGGAAAAAGTTCGAGAGCGGATTTCCCGCTCCCGAACAGCAACATTTTAGAGCTTTTTTGGGAAAAATCAGAATTCTACGTCCATTTTTGCCACGACGGCGGCGCAGCGGGGGCACAGGCCCTCGGCGTTTGCCTGCTGGCTGTGCATCCAGCAGCGGGGGCACTTGGTGCCCTTGGCCTCGGATACGCCAATGGTCAGGCTCGGATAGTTGACGCCTGTGCCAACCTCAGCGCCTTCCTCGGGCTGCGCCCAGACGCAGTCGGAGACGATGCATACCTCGGCCAGATTCACGCCCTCGCAGGCGGAGCGGATGGCGGCGTCCTCCGTCGCCAGAGTGACGTGGGCTTCCAGCGCCTTACCGATACGCTTGTCGGCACGCGCCTTTTCCAGAACGCCGTTGACGTCCTGACGCAGCTTCATGACCACGTCCCACTTTTCCATGGCGGCGTCTTCCAGCGCGTACTGGGCGAAGCCTTCCGGCATCTGGTTCAGCAGGACATTCCGGGCGTCATCACTGGCGCGATGAGGCATGGACTGCCAGATTTCGTCGCAGGTGAAGGCCAGAATGGGGGCGAACAGCTTCGCCATGGCGTCCAGAATCAGGAACAGAGCGCTTTGGGCGGAGCGGCGGCGCAGGCCATCCTTTTCCTCGCAGTAGAGACGATCCTTGATGATGTCCAGATAGAAGGAGGACAGCTCCACAACGCAGAAATCGTTGATGGCGTGGGACACCACATGGAATTCGTAATTGTCGTAAGCCTTCCGGCAGACCTGCACCAGCGCGTCCAGACGGGTCAGCGCCCAGCGGTCAAGCTCCTCCATGTCCTCAGGAGCAACGAGGTTGTCGGGGTCGAACTCGTTCAGGTTGCCCAGGCAGTACCGGGCGGTGTTCCGGAACTTCAGGTAGCTCTGAGACAGCTGCTTGAAGATTTCCTTGGAGCAGCGGACGTCGGCGTGGTAGTCGGCGGAACCGGCCCACAGACGCACGATGTCGGCGCCGTATTCCTTGATCAGGTCGGCGGGGTCAATGCCGTTGCCCAGAGACTTGTGCATGGCGCGTCCCTGGCCGTCCACCGTCCAGCCGTGGGTCAGAACCTGCTTGAAGGGTGCGCCATGTCCCAGCGCGCCCACGGAGGTCAGAAGGCTGGACTGGAACCAGCCGCGGTACTGGTCGGCGCCTTCCAGATAGACGTCGGCAGGCCACAGCTCGGGAGTGTCCTTCATGAGGGAGGCGTAGTGGGTGGAGCCGGAGTCGAACCAGCCGTCCAAAGTGTCGGTCTCCTTGTCGAAGGATTTGCCGCCGCAATGGGGGCAGCTCAACCCTTCGGGAATCAGCTCCATGGCGTCCTTCTCAAACCAGACGTTGGAGCCGTATTCGTCGAACAGCTCAGAGAGGTGGGCGATGGTCTCGTCGGTGCAGACGGGCTTGCCGCAGTCCCGGCAGTAGAACACGGGGATGGGCAGACCCCAGCGGCGCTGACGGGAAATGCACCAGTCGGCACGCTCCCGGATCATGCTGATCATCCGCTCGCCGCCCCAGGCGGGCAGCCACTTCACATCCTTGCAGGCGGCGATGGCCTCGTCCTTGAAGGACTCCACAGAGCAGAACCACTGAGGGGTCGCCCGGAAGATGATGGGCTTCTTGCAGCGGTCGTGGTGGGGGTAGGAGTGGACGATCTCCTCGGAGGCGAACAGAGCGCCGCTTTCCTTCATGTCCGCGAGAATGACGGGATTGCTTTCCTCGGTCTTCATACCGGCGTACTTGCCGGCGTAGTCGGTGTGGCGGCCGTAGTCGTCCACGGGGACGACCAGATCCATGCCGTAGCGCATGCAGGTCTGGTAGTCGTCGGCGCCGAAGCCGGGGGCGGTGTGGACACAGCCCGTACCGGAATCCATGGTGACGTACTCGGCGTTCACCAGACGGGAGGTCTTGTCGATGAAGGGATGCTGCGCCAGCATATTCTCAAAGAACTGGCCGGGATAGGAGGCAATGACCTCGTAATGCTCGAAGCCGCCGATGTGCATGACCTTGTCCATCAGGGCTTCCGCCATGATATAGGTCTCGCCGTTGTCGGCCTTGACCAGAACATAGGTCTCTCTGGGGTGCAGGCAGATGGCAAGGTTGCCGGGCAGCGTCCAGATGGTGGTCGTCCAGATGACGAAGTAGGTGCGGCTCAGGTCGAAGCCTGCCAGCTTGCCCAGATCGTCCTTCATGGGGAACTTGACGTAGACGGAGGTGCAGGGGTCGTCGTGGTACTCGATCTCGGCCTCGGCCACGGCAGTGGCGCACACGGGGCACCAGTACACGGGCTTCAAGCCCTTGTAGATATAGCCCTTGTCGAACATCCGGCCAAAGACTTTGACTTCCTGCGCTTCAAAGTGCTTGTCCATGGTGCGGTAGGGGTGCTTCCAGTTGCCCACAACGCCCAGACGCTTGAAGCCCGCCATCTGGCGCTGGATATAGGTCTCGGCGAATTCCTCGCAGGCGGCGCGGAACTGGGGAACGGGCATGGCCTTGTGGTTGAGCTTGCTCTTTTTGATGATGGCTGTCTCAATGGGCAGACCGTGGTTGTCCCAGCCGGGGACGTAGGGGGTGTAATAGCCCATCATGGCGTGGCTGCGGACGATGAAGTCCTTCAGGGTCTTATTCAGGGCGTGACCCATGTGAATATCGCCGTTGCTGAAGGGAGGGCCGTCATGCAGCACGAAGGGGGGCAGGCCTTTGTTCTTTTCCAGCATGGCCTCGTAGAGGTCCTGCTCCTCCCAGCGGCTGAGCATACCCGGCTCCCGGGTGGGCAGACCCGCCTTCATGGGGAAATCGGTTTTCGGTGTGATGATCGTGTTTTTATAATCCATCGGAATACTTACCTCCAAAAATGAATTCATGATAATGTGGGGCAGGGAAGTGCGACCCTGCGATCAAAAGGAAAGCGCCTTTGTCTCGTCAAAAGAGACAAAGGCGCGTTGACCTCTGCGGTACCACTCTCGTTCCGGCAAAACCGGCACTCGCGGGGAATCTCTGAATCAGAGCTTCCCTTACGCTGTATCGGGCGTGTCCCGGCGCGGTCTACTGCCTTTCGGGTTCGGCGCGCTGCTCGGAGGTGATGCAAACCGTCTCCTGCTTACTGCCTTGCACCAAAACGGCAGCTCTCTGAAAGCGGCGGAACGGCTTACGTGTCCTCGTCAAAGCTTGAACGTATGGTTTTTTCCCTTATCTGCGGGAAGTGGGATCGTAGTTACGGCCGAATTGCAGGTTCAGGCTGGCAAAGCGGCTGGTGGTGGAATCATTGGCGGTGGGGTGCTTGGGCGCGGCCTTGGGGGCGGTGTCCGTGGTGGTGCCGATGATCGCTTCAATGTTCTGGGAAATCTCGTCGGCTACGTCGTCGCTGCTGACCTTGGGGGCAGGAGCGGCCGGGGCAGCGGGAGCTGCGGGCACTACGGGAGCCACACGGGTCGTGGGAGCCGTGGAGACGGCCGGTGCTGTCTCTTATACACATCTCCGAGCCCACGAGACTACGCTGCATCTC
>ERZ1026931.753-NODE-753-length-12918-cov-6.178496_pt1 | contig 12918 bp, 10 predicted proteins | sample MGYA00519253_ERZ1026931 | MGnify/ENA primary metagenome ERZ1026931 (study PRJEB26926, sample SAMN06164831) | human gut metagenome | biome: ENVO:00009003; feature: ENVO:2100002; material: ENVO:00002003 | host: Homo sapiens | place: USA | collected 2012 ... | reverse complement strand
ATCTACACTTATGCGATCGTCGGCAGCGTCAGATGTGTATAAGAGACAGCTACACCCTTGTCGGAGAAAACGCAAAGCATATTTCTAAGGTGCTGCGTATGCGTACAGGCGATGACATCACCCTTATTTCTCCGGACAAAACGCAGTACGAATGTAAAATTTCGCTCATCACACAGAGTGAAGTCACGGTTGACATCATCTCACAAAAGCCGTGTGAAAACGAACCCGATGTTTTTGTAACCCTCTATCAGGCTCTGCCTAAGGGTGATAAAATGGATTTCATCGTTCAGAAATGCACGGAACTCGGAATCAGCAGAATTGTGCCGATGATTTCGGCAAGATGTGTTTCCCGTCCCGATGAAAAGTCGCTGAAAAAGAAGTGTGAACGCTGGCAGAAAATCGCTCTTCAGGCGGCAATGCAGAGCCGCAGGGGCATTATCCCCGAAGTAACTCCGTGCATTTCGTTTAAAGAGGCGGCAGAACAGACAAAGCAGAACGAAAAGACCGTATTTTTTTACGAAATGGGCGGAGAATCCGTCAGAAAAATTCTGAATGGCACAAAGCCTAAAACCGTCGGAATGTTCATCGGCAGTGAAGGCGGATTTGAACAATCGGAGGTTGACAGCGTAACCGCAATCGGCGGTCAGGCGGCAACCCTCGGCAAACGAATTCTCCGTGCAGAAACCGCCCCCCTCGCCGCCCTATCCATTATTATGTACGAAACCGACAATTTTTAGGCGAGTGCCTCGCACCCCTCTCGTGAAGACAGTTTGTGCAATGCACAACAAATGATGCCCGAGCACAGCATAGCAGTTACATATACCGACTCGTAGGCGAGTGCCTCGCACCCCTCTCGTGAAGACAGTTTGTACAATGCACAACAAATGATGCCCGAGCGTAGCATAGCAGTTGCATATACCGACTCGTAGGCGAGTGCCTCGCACCCCTCTCGTGAAGACAGTTTGTGCAATGCACAACAAATGATGCCCGAGCACAGCATAGCAGTTACATATACCGACTCGTAGGCGAGTGCCTCGCACCCCTCTCGTGAAGACAGTTTGTACAATGCACAACAAATGATGCCCGAGCGTAGCATAGCAGTTGCATATACCGACTCGTAGGCGAGTGCCTCGCACCCCTCTCGTGAAGACAGTTTGTGCAATACACAACAAATGATGCCCGAGCGTAGCATAGCAGTTGCCTATACAAATTACATTAACTCAACACCAAAATCGGAGGAAAATTTATGACAGGAATTATATGTGCCATGCAGATTGAGGCCGACGGAATTATCGCCCTTTCTCAGAACACACAAACCGAAGAAATCGCAGGAATGAAATTCACCACAGGTACTCTTAACGGCAAGGACATAGCCGTTGTAGTCTGCGGAGTCGGCAAGGTCAATGCCGCCATGTGTGCCGTTGTGCTTATTGAAAAGTTCAATCCCGATGTTGTAATCAACAGCGGTGTGGGCGGTTCACTCTCCCCTCTTGTATCAATCGGAGATATTGTTGTTGCAACAAAATCCGTTCAGCACGATATGAACACAACTGCTCTCGGTGACAGACAGGGCGAGGTTTCATTTCCTGACGGTACAAAGATATTCTTTGACTGCGACAAAACAGTAGTTGAAAAGCTCACGCAGGCGTGCAGGGCACTCCCCGACACCAAGGTTGAGCAGGGCATTATCGCAAGCGGCGACATATTCGTTTCCGACCGTAAAAAACGCAAAAGAATTGCCGACACATTCGGTGCTCTTGTATGTGAAATGGAGGGTGCGGCAATCGGTTATGTTTGCTACGCACTCAAAACTCCTTACGGAATCATCAGGGCAATCTCCGATGACCTTGACGAAAACAAGGGTGTTGACTATGAAAAATTCTGCAAACTTGCAAGCAAAAAAACCGTAGGCGCAATATGTGAATATCTCAAAAATGAATAATTACGACCGACTCAAAACGGGGAACGCTTTTGTTTCCCGTTTTTTCTTTTGTAATGAGTTGTCTTTTTCGATTTCTATTGACAATATAATCACATTTGGATAAAATAAAAGGTAACATTGTTTTATGGAATAACACTACATATACAAGGGAGAGATATATATGCAGCTTACAGGTGCAGAAATCATTTGCGAGTGTCTTCTTGAACAGGGTGTTGACACGGTTTTCGGTTATCCGGGCGGTGCGGCACTCAACACATACGATGCGCTCTATAAATACAGCGACAAAATTCGTCACATTCTCACAGCACACGAACAGGGTGCTTCTCATGCGGCTGACGGTTACGCAAGAGCAACAGGCAAAACAGGCGTTGTTATGACAACATCTGGTCCCGGTGCAACAAACATTGTAACAGGTCTTGCAACAGCCAATATCGACAGCATTCCGCTTGTTGCAATCACAGGCAATGTAACAACCGATCAGCTTGGAAGAGACAGCTTTCAGGAAGTTGACATTGTAGACATCGTAAAGCCCGTTACAAAGGCAAGCTTCCTTGTTGAAAAGGTTGAGGATCTTGCCGACACCATACGCAAGGCTTTTGCTCTTGCTCAACACGGCAGAAAGGGACCTGTTCTCGTTGATGTTCCAAAGGATGTAACGGCAAACAAAACAGAGTTTGTACAGACTATTCCCGAAAGACCGAGAACCTTTGAAATCAGAAACCCTGAAAAAGTTCGTGTTGTTCAGGAAATGATTAAAAACGCAAAGCGTCCTATGATTTACGCAGGCGGCGGTATCATCAGCGCTGATGCAAGCGAAGAATTCAAGGCATTTGCAGAGCTTATTGACGCTCCCGTTTGTTGTTCGCTTATGGGACTCGGCTGTATTCCCGCCGATCATCCGCTCTGTGTCGGCAACATCGGTATGCACGGCGGTTACGAAACAGGTATGGCAACAGCCGAATGTGACCTTATGATTGCGTGCGGTGCAAGATTCTCCGACCGTGTTGCAGGCGACCGTGAAAAGTTCGGCGAACAGGCAAAGATTGTTCAGCTTGACATTGACGAAAAAGAAATTAACAAGAATGTAAAGGTTGATGAATACATTCTCGGAGATATAAAAGAAATTCTCATTGCACTCACAATCGGTCTTGACCGTCAGAACCATCCGGACTGGCTTGCTAAGATTGAAGAATGGAAGCATCATTTTGACGATAAAAAGCTCCCCGAGTGCGACCTTCCGCTCCCACAGCAGGTTCTTGATACAATCAACGAAATCAAGTGTCCGTCAGACATCATCGCAACAGATGTAGGTCAGCACCAAATGTGGGTTGCACAGTTCAGCAAGATTATGGAAATCAGAACGCTCCTCACATCGGGCGGTATGGGTACTATGGGTTACGGCATGGGCGCCGCAATCGGTGCGCAGTGTGCCCGTCCCAATGACAGGGTTTGCCTCATCACAGGTGACGGCAGTTTCCACATGAACTTAAACGAACTCGTAACACTGAAGTCCTATGAACTCCCCGTTGTTGTAGTTGTTATGAACAACACGGTTCTCGGCATGGTTCGTCAGTGGCAAAAGCTTTTCTACGGCAGTCGTTTTTCACAGACCGATCCGCACAGAGCAACCGATTTTGTAAAGCTTGCAAACGCTTTTGGCATTGACGGTTTAAGAATCACAAAGCCTGAGGAAATCAAGCCGATTCTCACAAAGGCTTTTGAGATGAACAAGCCCGTTGTTGTTGACTGCCACATCAGTCCCGATGCAAATGTTCTCCCGATGATTCCTCCGGGAAAAACAATCAACGAAATCATCACCGAAATGTAAGCCGAGAGCCTCGGCACGCAGTTCGTGTAGGCAGTTTGTGTTTGGAACAGCTTTCAGTTCCCGAGCACGGCAAACCGCTGTTCCTTGTTAGTGTAGGTAGTTTGATTAAATAACATCTGCATATTTCCGAACACAGCTAACTTAATAATTAAACATATATAGGGTACTCGTTCGAGTACCCTGTTTTTTATGCCATTCAGTAGCGGCGTTCAACTTTGAATACATAGCTTTAAACAAAGCGTAAAAAAACAGCCGTAAAAATACGGCTGTTTTGTGTTACGACTATTAAAGTAAAATTACTTCTTCTGTTTCTTTTCCTTTGGTTTAACTTCTTTTTCAAAGTTTACGGCATCGGCAACATCTTCCGTATCGAACTTATAATCCTTACCGGGGAAAACTGCGTTGAGAACGATACCTGCAATTGATGCAACAGCAAGCGGTGAAAGTGTTATTGCGGCACTGCCGATTGTAAAGCTTACCGTGTCGCTTGAAAGACCGAGCGCACAAACAAGGATAACTGCGGCAACGATAAGGTTACGGCTCTTTGTGAAGTCAACCTTGTTTTCAACAACATTTCTGACGCCGATAGCAGAAATCATACCGTAAAGAACAAACGAAATACCGCCGATGATACAGCTTGGAATTGAACCGATAATTACCGAAACAATCGGGAAGAATGATACTGCAACAGCAAAGTAAGCGGCAATTCTTATTACTCTCGGGTCATAAACTCTCGTAAGAGCGAGAACACCTGTGTTTTCACCGTATGTTGTGTTTGCAGGACCGCCGAAAAGTGATGCAAGTGTTGTTGCAAGGCCGTCACCGACAAGAGTTCTGTGGAGTCCCGGATCTTTGATGTAGTTATTGCCCGTTGTTGAACTGATGGCGCAAATATCGCCGATATGCTCCATCATTGTAGCAAAAGCAATCGGAACAATGGCAATGATTGAAGATGCGATAAGCGCACCGTTTGAGTAATCAATACCGCCGAATACCGTTTTATCCCAGTGAATCGGAATTCCAATAAGCCCCTCACTGCCGAAAATATGACCTTTTGAGATGTTGTCACAAATTGTGTTCAGGCTTGTAAAGTCAAAAATCGGCTGATAAACACCGTTTGCGTCAGCACCGCCCGAGAAAAGCCACGGAACATTCTGAATAAGGTCGGGATTTGCCTGTGAAATGAAGTAAAGCACAAGACCTGTACCGTAAGAGATAAGCAAACCGAGGATAATCGGAATGATTTTAGCCATTCCCTTGCCCCAAATGTTGAAAACAACAATTACAGCAAGAGCAACTACAGCCAAGAACCAGTTTGTTGTGCAGTTTGAAACAGCCGACGGAGCAAGTCCAAGACCGATTGCAATGATGATAGGACCTGTTACAACAGGCGGGAAAAATCTCATTACCTTTTCAATGCCCACCGCCTTGATAACTGCGGCAAGGATGAAGTAGATAAGACCTGCACACGCAACGCCAAGGCACGCATACGGGAGCATACTGTTAGGGTCATTGGGTGAAAAAGCCTTGATTGCGGCATAACCGCCCAAGAATGCAAAGGACGAGCCGAGGAAGGCAGGTACTTTAAACTTTGTAATGCAGTGGAACAAAAGTGTTCCCAAACCTGCCATAAGCAAAGTTGTTGAAATGTCAAGTCCCGTTAAAATCGGAACAAGGATTGTTGCGCCGAACATTGCAAACATATGCTGAACACCGAGAATTATCATCTTCGGTTTTCCGAGTTTGCGGGCATCATAAATTGCGCCGTTGTTTTTGTCCATTAGAATTCCCTCTTTCTCATGTTCGGGTTTAAAATCTGTAAAAACCCATTCCTGTTAATTATACCTTTACACAGATATAAAAGCAATAACTTTTTATTTTAATGCCAAAAGTTCCCATATCATTGACATTTTGAACGGTTTTTAGTATCATTAAGTTAATCAAATAATCAAAATTCAACAAGGAGGCAATGATATGTCAGTTTCGTACATGACACATCCGCTTATAAGACACAAAATTACACTTCTCAGAAAAGAAGACACATCAACAAACGAATTCCGCAAATTGGTTGAAGAAATTGCAATGCTTATGGGTTACGAGGCTCTTTCGGATCTTGAAACTCAGGAAATCACAGTTAAAACTCCGATTGAGGAGTCTGTTCAGCCTGTTATTTCAGGCAAAAAGCTTGCCGTTGTTCCGATTCTTCGTGCAGGTCTTGGTATGGTAAACGGTATTCTCGCACTCGTTCCGTCCGCAAGAGTAGGTCACATCGGTCTTTACCGTGACCCCGAAACTCACGAACCGCACGAATATTACTGCAAGCTCCCCGATCCGATTGATCAGCGTCAGATTGTTGTTGTCGATCCGATGCTTGCAACAGGCGGTTCGGCTATTGCCGCTGTCGATTTCATCAAAAAGCACGGCGGTCAGAAAATCAAGTTCATGTCAATCATTGCAGCTCCCGAGGGTGTTGACGCTCTTATGAAGGCGCACCCCGATATTCAGCTTTATGTCGGCTGTCTTGACCGTGAGCTTAACGAAAACGCATACATTTGCCCCGGTTTGGGCGATGCAGGCGACAGAATTTTCGGCACAAAATAATTTATTTTCCGCATTCAAAAAGCCTGAGCAAAAATGCTCAGGCTTTTTCTGTTTCGCATAAATGTAAATGCAGCAGTGTTAAAAGTGTTTCGGGGTTAGGATGTGCGAAACAGGATAAGGTTTTCCAAAATAACATATCTTTCGGAATAACTTTCAAAGAGCAAGGTCTGTGTATTTATTTGTGACCGGTTAAATTCACATACCCTGTTTTCGATATTATTATAGCACAAAAAATATGTTTGTGTTAATTAGTCTTTAAATTGCCGATTTTTGACCGCTAATTTAATACTTTAGTCAACACGCATCAATCATGAATGATTTTACTCCCCCAAAAATCAAGCAGCTTCTCCTTAATTTCCGCATAGAGTGATGCGCTTATCGGCACTCTGTCGCCGTTTTTGCACACCCATTCCCGGCGGTCAACTTTCTCCACATTCTCCATATTTGCTATACAGCCTCTGGAAATATAAATAAATTCATTTGAGTCAAGTTCTTCAAACACAACAGACAGCGGTTTTCGTATTTTTATCGGCTCTTTGCTTTTGAGGTGGTAAATTTCACTGTTTTTACCTCTTTTGATAATGTACAGAATGTACTTACACGGCAACATACCGCACATATCGTGCCGTTCAATCAGGTACGATTTTTTGCTTTCAAGGTCAATGACATTAACTGCGTCAAGCAATGCGTCCTTCAGCCTATAATCTCCGTCTTGCTTTGGAACAAATCTGAAAATATCAAGTTTATATCCGTCAACGGCATAATTTACATGGGAGGTCATAAAAATAATAAGACAATTCGGGTTTGATTTTTTCACATAATCCGCAATCTCAAAACCCGACATTTTTGGCATTTCGATATCAAGAATCAGAATATCCATTTGTTTGTAGTCGCCAAGCTCAAACATAAACTGACTGCTGTCGGTGTATACCGAAATATCCGCCGATATATTCATTTCGCAAAAAGTACGGTCGGCTATTTCCTTTTCCCGTTTAACCGCCGAAGGGTTATCATCACATATTGTACAATGCAAAATCATATTCATAACATTCACCGTTTAAAGTTAATATAAATCACTTTCACAAAATCATTATACTATAGAAATTATCGCATTGCAATATATTATCTGAATTTTATAAAAGTTTGTGCTTGTATACATATACCCGGCAAAAGAAACACCCGAACTAAAAAGTTCGGGTGTAAAAGAATAAATTTAACTCAAAGATTATTCCGATTTATTTGCGGCAACACTTGAAGCCTGTTTGACAGCAGTATTGACTTTTGACTGATATGCATGACCTGCAACTCTGCCGTTGACAACCGCAACATAACGGTTGCTGTCAGACTTGTAATAGCTTACGGTGTCTGTTGAGCCGTCAGATGAGTATTTATATGTAACGGTAAGAACAGGCGAACCGTTTTTGCTGTCAGACTTTGTGTCGGCAAGCTCAACCATTGTAAGATTCTCATAGAAACCCGAGAATGTTGCAAGCTCAATTTCTGTCTTGCCGTTCTTAACGGTTGTTGTGGTTGTTGTTGACTCACTGCCGTTATCGTCTGTCTTTGTTTTCTGTGCAGTGCTCAGCGAGAATGTGTAGGTATTCTTGCCGTCATTTACGGAAACCTCCGACAATGCGCTCATCTTCGGATAAAGCACATATTCGTTTACAAGGCTGTCATAGCTTGTTTTAACCCACGGAACCTTTTCGGCAGAAATTGTATATACAATATTTCCGCCCTCTTTCATAAGGCACACATTGCCGTCACCGTCAGGCTTTGAAGCTCTGAGGCTGACTGTTGTGTCGGGATAAACAGCCTTTAACTTTGCATACGGATTAGAAAGACCTACGCTTGAAAGCTGTGAGGATGACGGATTAACCATTTTTACCGTGAGGGCATAAAGACCTCTGATGCCGCCTGCAACAAGACTGCTTTCTTTCTCGTTTGCGTAGCACTCAACAGGGCTTGTCATAACATAAGAAGCTGAGTTCTTATTGTCTGAATTTGGCTTGAGTGTGATTGTATTTGAAAAATTAGAACCAGAAATCTCAATTGACGATGCCTGACTGTTGTCATTATCAGATGCCGCATCGTTGATTGTAAGACTGATAAGATCTGTAAGGCCGTAGTCAAATGCAGAAACAGAATCTTTTGCAACAAGATAAACAGTATCGTTGCTGCCGAACTTAATATATGTTCCGGCATTCTGCGGAGCATCATCTCCGACATAGATAATAGCCTTTGTCTTGTCGGTATAAGTTACGGTAACAGTATCTCTCGGCTTATCAAGTCCGTAATCTGCAAGCTTTGAGCCGTCAAGAGTCATAACCTTTGTAAAGTCAATGCTTGCGGCATTGTTTGCGATATTGTCGGCAATACCGCCCTGAAGGTCAAAATCTTCATAACCTACAATAGTGTACTGTGTAGCACTTGTTTTGCCGTTTTTATCGGTCGGTGTGTATGACTTGATGTCCAAAGTACCCTTTTTGTTTTCAAGATGAATCTTTGAAATTTTTGCAGGGATATAATCCATAAGAGTGCCGTAGCTGTTGTTATCAATTTCACCCTTATCGTTTGTCTGAATCTGTGCCTGATGAACACCGTCTTTATCGGTTGTAACGCTCATCTTTACACCCTCATCATATGTTGCTGCTCCCGATGACGAACCGTCGCCCTTCGGAAGAAAGATGAGCAGACACATAAGTCCCGCAAGAATCAATGCTGCTGCGCAGACAATAATCAATATTTTAGTATTCTTTTTCATTATCTGTTCCTCCTGCGTAACCAGAAAACAAAGCCTGCAACAAGTATTGCAATCGGGATAATGATTACAAACACAACAAGCATTGTGTTCTGTGTTGCAACATCGGTGATGCCGAGTTCCGTATTGTCAATCGACTTACTCTCAATTGTAATGCCGACATCTTCCTTATCTGCAATTGTGTTGATTACATTCATAAAGTAAGCGGAGTTATTAAAGCTGTTGTACTTCATAATTGTGTCGCTGAACATAACATATGAACCGAATATGATAACTCTCGATGAGTTCTTGTCCTCGTTTGTCATAACACCTTCTGCCGCAACATTTTCACCGTTACCCGAAACTGCGTCCTTGTAGTCCCAGTTCTTGTCGGCGTCAATCGGCAATACGCCTGCCTTATCGGAAGTTTTAAGCAATGCGTGTGCAGTGTTTTCATCTGTAATATTAACAGCGTGTGACTCTGATACAACAACAGGAATCTTGCTGTTTTTGAGGTTATCTTTGTAGTAATCACCGTAGCTTACCGTGAATGCATACGGTGAGCTTGCGCTTACAAGGGTGCTTTCATCAGTTTCAAACACATATCCTCTGTCAATTGACATACCCCATTCCTTGAGGAAATCGTCAAGGTTCGGCATCTCGCCCATATCGGCAGTAGGAACATAGATGAGTGAGCGTCCGTATTTGCCGTCATTTGAAAGCCATGTTGAAAGCTTTTCAACAATCTTCTCGTCAAGGTCAACAGACGGTGCGTACATAATTGCAATCTTTGCGTTGCTGTCAAAGTCGCCTGTTGCGAGTGAAACCTCGTTCACCTGATAAGCATTGTTTTCAAGAAGTGTTTTAAGTGATGAAGAATCCTGCTCGTTGTTGCCCTTAATCATATCAACAACAACCTTGTCATCTGTTGTAACATTGAGAATAGCCGTTACAACAGCCTGCTCAATCTTTGTGCCGGTAAAGCTGTATGAACCGTAGTAATTGTAGGTCTTCTCGTCATATTCAAAGCAATCCGTAAGAGTAAGTACCTTGTACTGCTTGCCGGATTCAACAAGAACAATGTTATTTGCCGAGCTTGACTGCCAGTCAACATTCGGATAATCGGATGTGAACGACGGGTTGGAGGTAAGGTCAACATACTTAATTTTCATCTTGCCGTCTGACTTGCTCGCCATTTTGTTAAGCATTTTCTGAGCCTGTACAAAGTAGGTACCCTGGCTCTCAAATGATTCCTTTGCCATAAGTATATTTACCGTAACATCCTTGTCAAGGTGTGAAACATAGTCAATTGTATCGTCCTGAAGTGCAAACGACTTGTTTGATGTAAGGTCAAGCTCCAGGTCGGGGAATCTGTTAACAAGAAGTCCGACAATAATGTTTACAATAATTACCATAACGATAACAAGTGCCGTAATTGCCATTGCCACCGTGCCGTGTTTTGCTTTTCTTGACTTCATGAACTTTTTGAATCCGCCCTTTTCGGACTTATTCTTCTTATTCTTTTTGGCCTTTGTATCTTCCTTTTTATCGGCTGTTTCCGCCACAGCATTGCTGTCTGCATTTGCAGTATCTTCGGAGATAGTATTCAGGTTTTTATTTTCTTCGCTCATTTATATTACCTCCTTAGCTCCAGCGTCTTTTTTCCAGAACACGAACAGTAAAAAATACGAACAATCCTGCCACACTCAGGAAGAATACGATATCAGGTGCGCTGAGCAGACCGTATTTGAATGAATTATAATATGTAGCAAAATCAATCTTTTCAACAATGTTCTTGATCCAGTCAATTGAAATCATACTTGTGAAGTTTGTCATCATATAGATAACAAGGTTAACTGCCATGCTTACGATTGCGGCAACAATTGTGCTTTCCGTAAGTGATGAAATGAAAATGTTAATTGCAAGCAGAGCCGCACCAAAGAGGAGAAGTCCGATGAATGTACAGAGAATAACCGACCATTCCGGAGTTGCAAAGAATGAAATTACAACCGCATAGAGAAGGAAGATTGCACTACAAATTGCATAAAGCACAAATGCACCGAGGAACTTTCCTAAAACGACCCTTGTAAGGCTTACAGGTGCAGTAAAGAGCGCCTGATCTGTTCTCTGATACTTTTCATCTGCAAAAGATTTCATTGTCATAATCGGAATTATAAACAGAATAATCAAAAGCATATTGCCGTATACATAGCTTAAACTTGCCGAGTTGTACACAATACAGTAGTTGTAGAAAAACACACCCGAAAAGAAGAAGTAAGCGGCAAGAACAACATATGCAATTGCCGAATTAAAATAAGAGGAAAGCTCCCTCTTTAAAATAGCACCCATTACATATCTTCCTTTCTGCTGTCATATTTACCAGAGGTAAGCTTGAGGAACATATCCTCAAGTGTTTCATTGCCTGACTGCATATCAAGAATTACCGCACCGACTCTTACCATGGCATTGTAAACATCTCTTCTGATGTCGCTTGATGTTTCGTATTCAATCATATACTTTCCGCTGCCGTCGGCATTACTGCCTGTCTTTGTAACACGCTTAACAGCAGGGATTTTCTTTATTGTCTCGGTAATGTCAGCGGTACTTCCCTCTGCAGTAAGCGAGAGCTTCTGACCGCCCGAAACCTGAGCAGAAAGTTCATCGGTTTTTGCATCGGCAACAATTTTGCCCTTTGAAATAACGACGATTCTGTCACACACCTCGGAAACCTCGGAAAGAACATGAGATGAAAAAATTACAGTATGCTTTTTGCCGAGATTGCGGATAAGCTTTCTGATTTCGATAATCTGCTTAGGATCAAGACCTACTGTCGGCTCGTCAAGAATGATTACGGGCGGATTGCCGAGAAGCGCCTGAGCAAGACCTACACGCTGGCGATAACCTTTTGACAGATGCTTGATAATTCTGTCAGCCTGCTCCGTAATTTTTGTCAAACGCATAACCTCGTCAATGTGTTCCTTTTTCGGCAGCTTCACCTTCTTGAGATCAAACATGAACTCAAGATATTTTTTAACCGTCATATCAATGTACAAAGGCGGAATTTCGGGAAGATAACCGATTTTTGACTTTGCGTGAATCGGATCGTCAAGAATTTCGCATCCGTCAATGGTAACAGTACCGCTTGTTGATGAAAGGTAACCTGTTATCATATTCATTGTTGTGGATTTGCCCGCACCGTTAGGTCCGAGAAATCCCAGAACTTCACCTGTTTCAACAGTGAAGCTGATGTCATCAACGGCCTTTATGCTGCCATAAAATTTTGTAAGGTTTTTAACCTCGACCATGTGACTTTTCACTCCTTAAAATTAATTGCGTAATTTCTGTGATTTGAATGTGCCGTACAAAAACACAGAAACGAACATTATTGATTATACTATAAAACGAGCAGTTTGTGTAGAGTTTTTCCAAATAAATCAACGCAAACTCACAAAAATTCAGTTTTTCATCACATAAAGAAATGTCTTGGGGAATTATTCACCAAAAACTCGGAACAATATTTATTGATAATGACAAAACAAAGGAAGTGTCAGTATGCAATATGTAAATGCATTCTGGGTTGGCGGACTGATCTGCGTGGCAGGTCAGATTCTCATTGACAAAACAAAACTCACTCCCGCAAGAATACTTACGGGCTTTGTTGTCGCAGGCGTAATTCTGGGGGCAATCGGACTGTACAAACCGCTTGTTGATTTTGCGGGTGCCGGCGCAAGTGTGCCGATCAGCGGATTTGGTTTTCTCATGAGCGAGGGCGTGCGAAAGGCATTGTCCGAGGACCTGTCTCTTATA
>ERZ1026931.733-NODE-733-length-13157-cov-5.271714_pt1 | contig 13157 bp, 12 predicted proteins | sample MGYA00519253_ERZ1026931 | MGnify/ENA primary metagenome ERZ1026931 (study PRJEB26926, sample SAMN06164831) | human gut metagenome | biome: ENVO:00009003; feature: ENVO:2100002; material: ENVO:00002003 | host: Homo sapiens | place: USA | collected 2012 ... | reverse complement strand
TCGGCAGCGTCAGATGTGTATAAGAGACAGGGAACAGTCGGACGGCTACAATCCGTTCTGCTACCTGCGCGACGAAAAGGATGTGCTGAAGCTGGTGAACAACCTGATCCAGTCCACTACCCCAAAGGGCAGCCACGAGTCCGACCCGTTCTGGACGAAGGCCGAAACCGCACTCCTGCAAGCCATCATCCTCATGCTGTTTCAGGAAGCCCCAGAATACGAGCAGAACTTCTCAATGGTCATGCGCGTGCTGGAATATGCCGAGGTGCGCGAGGAAGATGAAGGGCATGTGTCTCCGCTCGATCTGCTTTTTGAATCCATTGAACGCAGAAAACCGGACAGTGTCGCTGTCCGGCAATATAAGGTTTTCAAATTAGCCGCGGGCAAAACCGCAAAATCGATCTTGGTGAGTACGGCTGTCCGTCTCGCGCCCTTTAATCTACCGCAGATTCAAGCCCTGACCGACCATGACGACATGGATCTCTACACGCTGGGCGAGAAAAAGGTCGCACTCTACGCTGTCATTCCCGACAACGACAACACGTTTGTGCGCCCGGATAGGGCACCTTGCAATGCAGAGAAATGGTACTGCCCCGCATGATAACGCGGGAGGCTGCCTGCCTGACCGAAAGGCGAAAGCTGACACGGGAACACAGCACGGCAGGAACGCGGTAAGTTGCCCAAAGGCAATCGGGCACGACTGAACCGCAAGGCCAAGTGGATATGAGGCTTAAGTTGGGTTTACTGAATGCAAGTTTCAAGTCCCTGTTGTGTCCAGGTGGGGGAAAGTGCCTGTAACCCCCAGCGCAGGTACGTTTACTACTTGAATGTTGGTAAACGGTTATCAGCAAACCTGCGCGACGAGCAGGAGAACCTGTTTTAACGAAACGAAAGCAGAGTCCGACAATCCACATTTACCAAGGCAAAGTGCTAACCGGGGATACCCTAAACAGGAATGCCGTGAAAGGGGGAAAGTTTGGCTATGGTTTAGAGCCTGAATATCCTGCATGGGTACGGAGCGCCCATAGTAGTCCGAGGACCCTGAATTGACAGGGATAGCCGTAAAAACGGAAGCGGTAACGCCGTCCACATGGCGAAGGGGCGCAGTCAATGCGTACTAAAATCGTAAATTGATTAGGGAGGAAAACCTCACGAATGAAACCAACAATGGAGATTTTAGCAAGAATCAGTCAGAACTCAAGCAAAAATAAAGAAGAAGTGTTCACCAGATTATACCGTTACCTTCTGCGTCCTGATATCTACTATGAGGCATACCGAAATTTGTACGCTAACAGTGGAGCGGCGACCAAGGGAGTAAATGAAGATACGGCGGATGGATTCAGCGAGGCAAAAATCAACCGTATCATCAAATCGCTGGAAACAGAAACCTATCAACCCAAGCCGGCCCGCCGCACCTATATCCAAAAAGCCAACGGGAAAATGCGTCCGCTGGGGATTCCCACCTTTACGGACAAGCTGGTACAGGAGGTGCTTCGACTGGTGCTGCAAGCTGTGTATGAGCCGGTTTTTCTAAATTGCTCACACGGATTTCGGCCAAACCGGAGCTGCCATACCGCATTAGCACAGGCCAAACAGGAGTTCTCCGGTGCAAGGTGGTTTATAGAGGGCGACATCAAGGGTTGCTTTGACCACATTGACCACACTGTTTTGGTGGGGCTGGTAAACCGAAAAATCAAGGATGCGCGGCTGATAAAGCTGCTGCACAAATTTCTGAAAGCCGGATACATGGAGGACTGGCGTTATCACATCACATATAGTGGAACGCCCCAGGGTGGGATTATCTCTCCTATTCTGGCCAATATCTATCTGCATGAGCTGGACAAATTTGTGATGGCGCTGAAGGCTGGTTTCGATGTCTATGAGGAGAAAAAGTACACACCTGAATACAATGCGCTACTCAGTAAAAAGAAAGTGGTACAACGGCAAATCAAAAAGGCTGAGGGCGAGGAGCGCCAGCGGCTTATTGAAAAATACAGGGAAATTCGCAAGCAAATTCTGACGACGCCCGCAAAATCCCATACCGACAAGAAAATCAAGTATATCCGCTATGCGGACGACTTTTTGATTGCGGTGAACGGGAGGCGGGAGGACTGTGTGGAAATCAAGCGAAAACTGGCTGAGTTTATCGGTGGGATGTTGAAGATGGAACTCAGCGAAGAAAAGACGCTCATTACCCACAGCAGCGAATATGCCCGATTCCTGGGATATGATGTCCGGATACGGCGGGATGGGAAAATAAGGCGTGTCGGAAAGTTGAAACAATCAAAGCGCACGCTGAACAATAAAGCGGAATTAGTTGTACCATTGGACGATAAAATCCATAAATTCATCTTCTCAAAAGGCGTTGCGATTCAAGAGGAAAACGGAAACCTGCGACCCGTCCACCGGGCGGAGCTGCTACACATGACGGATTTAGAAATTGTCTCCAGTTATAACAGCGAACTTAGGGGAATCTGCAATTACTACAACTTGGCAAGCAACTTTTATAGGCTGAGTTATTTGGCCTACTTGATGGAGTATAGCTGCCTGAGAACCCTTGCCAACAAACACAGAAGCTCTGTACCGAAAATCATCCGCAAATTTCAAGATGGACAGGGCCAGTGGGGTATCCCCTATGAAACAAAAAAAGGATGGAAATGGTGCTATTTTGCCAACTACGCCGATTGCAAGACAGTGAAGAATCCGACAGACATAGTTACGTCCGCAACCCAACAGCATAGACTTTCGGTGAATACAATCGAGAAACGATTAAAAGCGTGTGAATGTGAATTGTGCGGAACAACGGACAGTCCCTGCTTTGAGATTCACCATGTGAACAAACTCAAAAATCTGAAAGGGAAACTGCCTTGGGACGTCGCTATGATTGCAAAGCGGCGCAAAACTTTAGTGGTGTGCCATAATTGCCATGTCATGATTCACCACCAGTGAGTATCTGATTGAACAAGCAAAGACGGAGCCGTGTACAGCGAGAGTTGTAAGCACGGTTCTGAGGGGGGTCTGAGCAGACCTGCCGCCGCAATGCGGTAAGGCGGCTCTTTCCTACCCTACAATTTCCTTGTAAGTCTGCTTTACGCACAGGCGTTCCAAGCCCTCTATTACAGCGCAGACCAAATTCATCACGGCCCGCTGCCGCGCCACGTTCGCTTTGTGCTGGATGAGTTTGCAGCCATGCCGCTGCCAGGCTTCACCCGCGAGCTTGCAACCATGCGCTCGCGTTCCATCTCAGCAAGTGTTATCATTCAGAATATGGCACAGATCAAAGAATTGTATAAGGATAGCTGGGAGACGATTCCCGGAAACTGCGATACCATTTTGTATCTTGGCGGCAACGAATCGTCAACACACAAATACGTTTCTGAGATGCTCGGCAAGGCCACAATTGATACCAAAACGCATGGGCAGACAAAAGGCAAGTCCGGCTCTTACTCGACCAACTTCCAGATGTCCGGACGCGAGCTGCTGACCCCAGACGAGGTGCGAAAGCTGGACAATCGCTATGCGCTGCTGTTCATCCGCGGTGCAAGCCCGGTCATGGATGAAAAGTACGATCTCATGCACCATCCCGCGATCTCGCGCAGCTCTCTTGGCGGCGCAGCGCCCTATATCCATCACGGAACCAAACCGCCCGTTTACACCGGCTGCCCGCTGTTTCGTGCGGGCGGCACAGAAAATTTGAATCCATTGAAGGAGGAATTTCATTGAAGAAACCTTTTGAATCCAAAGCCAAACGGCTCTACTCGATCTGCGCCAGCGTGTTTTTCATGCTGGCGTTTTTTGTTGTCCCGGCGTTCGCGGCAGACGGCGATCCGCTGGCGGTCGTCAACAATCTGAGCGACTTCATTTTCTCGCTCATTCGCGCGGTCGGCTTGATCCTGCTCGGCTTTGGCATTTTGCAGGTCGGTCTGTCTCTCAAGTCGCACGATCCGTCGCAGCGCGCAAACGGCATTCTGACCGTCGCGGGCGGCATCGTCATTACGTTCACCAAGGAAATCCTGACGCTGATCACCGGCTGATAAAAATATGGGGAGAGCGAGAATGCTCTCCCCGATACAACTGGAGGTGATACCATCTCAAGTGGAAACTGGATCATAGATAACCTCAATTCCTCGCTGGAAACGTGGAACAGTAAGCTGTCTGAGATTTGGACGCTGTTGACCACCAGTCCGGAGAACTTCAAGGGCGGCGGGATCTGGAATGTAATCGTCGGGATCAATGATGCCTTAAAAGCAATCGCGTATGCGCTGTTGGTGCTGTTCTTTGTGATCGGCGTCATGAAAACCTGCGGCAGCTTTACGGAGCTGAAACGCCCGGAGGTGGCGTTCAAATGCTTCATCCGTTTTGTACTGGCACAGGCGGCGGTCACCTACGGCATGGAGCTGATGACGGCGCTGTTCTCGATTGCGCAGGGTGCGATCCAGACGATCATGGGTGCGTCCGGTCTTTCGGCAATGGAAGCATCCACACTGCCAGCCGAGATCGCAACGGCGATTGAAGATGTCGGACTGTTGGAGAGCATTCCTCTCTGGGCGGTGACACTGCTCGGTTCGCTGTTCATCTGGGTGCTGTCACTCGTTATGATTCTGACCGTCTATGGCCGCTTTTTTAAGCTCTATATGGCGACGGCGATTGCGCCGATCCCGCTGTCGAGCTTCGCAGGACAGCCCTCCAGCAGCATTGGCATGGCGTTCATCAAGAGCTACGCCGCCATCTGCTTGGAGGGCTGTGTCATTTTACTGGCCTGTATTATCTTTTCGCAATTCGCATCCAGCCCGCCCGTCGTAACGGAAGGACTTGCCCCGGCAACGGTCGTCTGGAACTACATTGGCGAGCTGGTATTCAATATGTTGGTGCTCGTCGGCTCCATCAAAATGTCCGACCGCATCATCCGGGAATTGATGGGACTTGGATAAGAAACCCTCCATCCGTAGTTGGATGGAGGGTTCTGCATCTTATGATTTATTTATTATGCGCCGTGACGAAATTCAGCGTTGTTTTTTGTCAGCAGGTACAGACAATACTGGTTCATGCTGATACCCTCGCGTTTGGAGTTTTCCGCAAGTGCGCGGTGCAGCGACTTCGGAAGCCGCAGCTTGAACTGACCGGAATACTCGTCATCAGACGTAGGCTCCGGAATCTCATAGCCATCTTCCAGTGCGGCGGCCAGCCATTCGCGTTTGCAGTCCAGCGCGTTTTTCAGCGCCGCTTCCGCCGTCTCGCCGCTGGTCAGGCAGCCGCTCAGCTCCGGATACGAGGCTACAAAACCGCCTTCGTCCGTGTCCGGAACAAGCTCCAGACGATACGGAAGATTCATATAATACTCAATCGTCTTCACGATTTGACACCTCGCTTTCTACAACTTCTTTTACCATCATAACGTAGACTTTCTTGATCGGTTCGTGCATAGGGATCGTAATTGGCGCGCAGCCGCGCTTTCGGAACGTGCAATGACTGCTGCCGCCGTTTGGCTGGCGCATTTCATAGTCGTAGCTCTCCAGCACCTTGCGCAGCTCATCAAAACGAAGATCGCGCGATAATCCGCAGATTCTTGCCAATAGTTTATCCCATTTTGACACGGAACATCACCTCTGTCTCTCTGTACAGTCTTATTATAGCATGGTGTCATATATGATGTCAAATGAATTTCGCGTGAGTTTATTACGATCTGCCTGCAATTTTCCGCACCAGCGACACGGCCCACGAAATCAGCCCCAGGACAATGAGCGCATACCAGATCCCATTCGCCAGTGCATAGTGGCTGTAATACCAGCCGGAAAACAGCGTCGGCACGATCAGCGCATACAAAAGCGGCAGACCGAGGTGCAGCAGCGACGCGGCATGAAATAATACGGACAGAAGCAAACAGCCAGCCCCAAATACAATCATCAACATGGCACGACCTCCTTTTGAAAGTTTGTGCCATGTTAGCTTGGAACAAGGAAAAATGCAAGGGTCAATCCAAAAAAACTTAGAAATTGGAGGGATTCATCATCGAAGTTAAAATCAACAAAGAAATTCAGCGGTATCAGGAGAGCATTCTGTTCGGCTTATCGCTGCGGCAGATGGTGTTCGCGCTGCTTGCCATCGGCGTGGCGGTCGGCGCATATTTTGGCTTGAAACCGCTCATCGGCGCGGCGGAGGTCGGCTGGGTGTGCATGCTGGCTGCATTTCCGTTTGCCATGTGCGGCTTTTTTACCTACAACGGCATGCCCGCAGAGCGCTTCCTGCTGGCGGTCATCCGGTCAGAAATTCTCTGCCCACGAACGCTTGCATACCATCCGCAGAATCTGTACGCAGAGCTTTTATTGGACAACGCTACAATGCGGGAGGTGCTGACGCTTGATTAAAACTCTCAACAACACCATCAAGCAGGATCGCACAGCTTACAAGATCCCGCGCAGCGTGCAGGACGTCATTCACATCCAGCGGATCTTCGCGGATGGGATTTTTCAGTTCGGCACGAAATATTCCAGAACGCTGCGTTTTTCGGACATCAACTATGCCATCGCGTCCAAAGAGGACAAAACCGCGATGTTCCTCGGCTACAGTGAACTGCTGAACGCTTTGGACAGCGGCTCGACCACCAAGCTCACGATCTGCAACAAGCAGGTCAACCGGCAGGCGTTTGAAGATACCGTTCTGCTCCCGCAACACGGAGACAGTCTTGACGGATTCGTGGACGAGTTCAACGGAATGCTGGAAAGCAAGATCTCCGGCAGCTCCGCCAGCGTGGAACAGGAGCGGTTTATCACGGTTTCCGTTCACAAAAAGGATGTAGACGAAGCGCGCACATTCTTCTCCCGCGTGACGGGCGAGGTTTCCTCCAAGCTCTCGCGGCTCAACTCGTCCTCCAACGAGCTGGACGCTGCCGAGCGGTTGGATGTCCTGCGCGGATTCTTCCGACCAGAGGAATCATCCTTGCCCTTTGATTTGCAAACGGCCATGAAGCGCGGGCACAACCTCAAGGACACGATCTGTCCGGATAGTCTGGAATTTCATCGGGACTACTTTAAGATGGGCAATCAATACGGTCGTGTGCTGTTCCTCAAGGACTATGCCAGCTACATCAAAGACAGCATGATTCTGGAGCTGACCGACCTCAACCGGCGCATGATGCTCTCCATTGACATGATCCCCGTGCCGACCGACGAAGCGGTGCGCGAGGTGGAAAACAAACTGCTCGGCGTGGAAACGAACGTCACCAACTGGCAGCGGCGGCAGAACAGCAACCAAAATTTCTCTGCCGTTGTGCCGTATGACTTGGAGCAGCAGCGCAAGGAAACCCGCGAAATGCTGGACGATCTCACGACCCGCGACCAGCGGATGCTGTTTGCCGTGGTCACGCTCGTGCATCTGGCGGACAGCAAAGAGGAGCTGGACAGCGACACCGAAACGCTCCAGTCCATCGCACGCAAGCATCTGTGTCAGCTTGCAAAGCTGAGCTTCCAGCAGCAGGACGGCCTTGTAACCGCGCTGCCGCTCGGTCTGCGGCGCATCGACGCGCTGCGGACACTCACGACAGAAGCCCTCGCTGTGCTTATGCCGTTCAAGGCACAGGAGATCCGCCACCGGCACGGCATCTACTACGGGCAGAACGCCATTTCCAAGAATCTCATCCTTGCCGACCGCAAGGAGCTTTTGAACGGCAACGGATTCATCCTCGGTGTCTCCGGTTCCGGCAAGTCCTTTGCCGCCAAGCGCGAAATTACGGAGATCGCGCTATCTACCAATGACGACATTATTATCATCGACCCTGAAGCCGAATACCGCCCACTGGTCGAAGGCTTGGGCGGCGAGGTCATTGAAATTTCCGCAACTTCACCCAACCATATCAACGCCCTCGACATGGAATCCGGCTACAACGACGGGGATAACCCCGTCGTGCTGAAATCTGAGTTTCTGTTGTCTCTTTGTGAGCAGCTTGTCGGGGCTGGAAAACTGTCCGCAAAAGAAAAATCCATCATTGACAGATGTACCGCGCAGGTCTACCGCGAGTTTATCCGAAACGGCTATCTCGGCGTTGTGCCGACATTACAGGACTTCCACGCTGCGCTCCTGGAGCAGCCGGAACCGGAATCGCGGGACGTTGCGCTGGCTCTGGAACTGTTCACGGAGGGCAGCTTGAATACGTTTGCCAAGTACACGAACGTGGACACCAATTCGAGAATCCTCTGCTATGACATCCGTGACCTCGGTAAGCAGCTCCTGCCGGTCGGTATGCTCGTTGTGCTGGACAGCGTGTTCAATCGCATCATCCGCAATCGCAAACTCGGCAAAAACACATGGTTATATATTGACGAAATCTACCTGCTGTTCCAGCACGAGTACAGCGCCAATTTCCTGTTCACACTCTGGAAGCGGATGCGCAAATACGGGGCCTGCGGCACGGGGCTGACGCAGAACGTTGACGATCTGTTGCAATCCCATACTGCCCGAACGATGCTGGCGAACAGCGAGTTTTTGCTCATGCTCAATCAGGCGAGTACGGATCGAATCGAGCTTGCACGCTTGCTCAATATTTCGGACAATCAGCTCTCGTACATTTCAGGCGTAGACTTTGGACACGGGCTTCTCAAATGCGGCAGCACCATCGTGCCTTTCGTGGATCATTTTCCGAAAAACGGCAGGCTGTATCAGCTGATGACAACGAAGATGTCTGAACGGGTGGAGCAGGCGTCGTAATGCGAGAGGTCAAAGAAAAAAGGTTGCTGAAGGAGCGCGCCGTCGAAACGCTCAAATCTACACCGCAGGCAGCGTTCCGCCGCGGCACAGATGCTTCCTTTCAGCAGCTTCGGCAGGAGCTGCGCGACGCAGCACAGGATGGGCAGCCGGAGGATCGCTACGAGAGCGGCAAGATCACGGATACCGCTGACCATGCCGTGAAGGAAGCCCGCCATCTGGTAGAAAAGGCAGCCCACAAGCTGCCGAAAACAAAATCCGAACCGCAGCGGGAAGTCAGGACGGAGTCTGTTCCTTACCACGAACGTCCGCAGCCCCAGCATTCTACTACGAAACCGAGGGAATATCCACTGCAAAGCCAACCACAGGGAAATCAGTCTGTGCGCGAATCGGCTTCTCCAATCAGGGAGAAGCCGGTTTCTCCAGTAAACGTCCAACAGCCCAAAACGCGAGAATATACGCCAGATGTGAAAGCATCAGTGTCCCCGTCTCAGCATTCAACTCCGAGGATTCATGAAAACGCAAAGGCTGTTTCTACGGAAACGACACCATCGCTAACGGAGCGTTCTGTCCGAGAGGCGGTTTCTCCAGTTAAGGAGAAGCCTGTTCCTCCCGTAAATATCCCACAGCCAAAGATGCGGGAGTATACACCGACTGCTGACGCACCTGTACAGCAGCCCCGACATCCAACTTCGGAGATTCATGAAAAGCCGCAAACTGTTCACCAATCGCAAAAAAATCGGTCTGTGCGTGAACTGGAAACATCAGTAAGAGAAAAGCCTGCTGGGAAAGCAAGGCCGGCAAAGCAACGGTCGCTTGGACAAGTCCCTGCCAGTACGGAACTGTCTGCACCTGCGACAACGCCGACGACACCGCCAGCGGCACCGTCATCAGTACGGACTTTGTCAAAAGAAAAAACACCCTTTTCTTCTCTGCGAGAAATTCCTGCTGTACTAAAAACGGATACCACACAGTTCGCGCTTCCTGCAATCAAGACGAAAGAGTACGTCCGAAAGAAACGAAAAAAACAACATCTTCTCAAGGAAGAAGCGAGCGGTATTGAAGATATGCTCACAGATTCCGAAACATTTTCGCCGGTCATCCGTACACGGGAAACTGTTCGTGAACAGCAAAAACTCCACGTTTCCCATAGTGCGGAGCAGGAGCAGCCAGCTCTGCCGCAGATCCGAACGCGGCAGCCGCAGACAGCTTCCATGCCCGCCGATATAGAACCCACGAAGCCGGAAGTTCCACAGCCACCGCTTCCGGACATCAAGAGCAAGCAAAAGTACATTGCAGCGCAACAACCGACACAGGTAACGCCCGTGCAGGCAAACCCACAGCAGGCAGTGCGGCAAACTGGAATGAAAGCCGCTCACGGCGAACCGAAATTATGTCAACCTACATTAGCGAATGAAACAGTCACTATGCCAGCGAGCAGGAATGTCGCTCCTGCAAAACCAGTGCGTGTTCAGAAGCAGGTGCGTCCGGCTGTTGTGAGAAAGCAAAAAATCAAAACGGCCCCGAAAGCGAAAATCAAGTCTGCCATACCTGCCGCAAAAGCCTTGCCCAGCAAAGCGTCGGCAACTGCTCCCAAACAGGCTGCAACTATCATTCGCAAAGGGCAGTTGCTTCGGGATACGGCGATCAAAACGGCAAAAGTCGCAAAGGAAGCCGGAAAGAAGGTTCTGCGGGCAATCGCGGCAGCGGCAGAAAAGCTGGTCGCAGCTATCGGCGCAGGCGGCGCGGCTGCTATTTCCGTTGTTGTGGTGATCCTGCTCGTTGGGATGCTGTTTGCCTCGCCGCTCGGTATCCTGTTCGCCGGTGAAGACACAGGCACGGAGATCAAGATCCCGGACGCGGTTGCGACGCTGAACGGCGAGTTTACCGATGAGATCTACCGTATCATGGAGGATCATCCATACGACGAGCTGGATATGCAGGAGGGCATGGAAGCGGCCATGCTGCAAAACTGGCGGAATGTGCTGGCTGTGTACGCGGTCAAGGTCTCGACCGACGAAGAACACGGCTTGGACGTTATGACAATGGACGAAGAAAAACTCCAGCTCCTGCGGGAAATTTTTTTCGATGCCAACAAGCTCGAATACGAATTGACGACCAGAACCGTGGACGGTGAGCAGATCACAACACTGCACATCTCCGCACAGATCAAGGATGCCATGCAGATGGCAGATGAATACAGCTTCACTGCCCAGCAGCGGGAGATGCTCGAAGAACTGCTGAAACCGGACTACGACGACATTTTCCTTTCCCTGATCGGTAATTATCAACCGGGCGGTACGCCCATCGGCCCCGTCGACATTTCGGACATCCAAGGCACGCTGCCAGATGATCTTGACCCGCTGCGAGAATCCATTGTCCTGACAGCATATCAGCTTCTTGGAAAGGTGACGTATTTCTGGGGCGGCAAAAGCCTCGTTCTCGGCTGGGACAGCCGCTGGGGAACGCCGACGACGGTCACTGCACCGGGCAGCGGTTCGACCGGCAAGGTGCTGCCGTTCGGACTGGACTGCTCCGGCTTTGTGGACTGGACATTCTATAACGCCACGAATGGCGCGTATCTGCCCGGACGCGGCGGTGGCGCAGCCTCGCAGCATGGGTACTGCACCAACATTGCATGGTCAGACGCGCTGCCCGGCGATCTCGTCTTTTACGCGGACGACAGCCACGTCGGGATCGTCTGCGGCTACGACAGCGTGGGCAATCTCCTCGTCATTCACTGCTCCGGCGGGCAGAATGGCGTGGTCGTGACCGGGCGCGAGGGCTTTGCCGTCGCAGCCAGACCGGATTTGTTTACGGATTAGTCCAATTTGCTTCGTTTGTGCGGCATTCTTTGTTGGCTCTGGTGAATAGCTTTCTTTCTCGTTTCCTGCGATACTTGGCGTACCAAATCGAAAGGAGACTGCAATGGAAACAAGAAAAAACCTATGCGCCATGCTGCCGGTCGCACTCCATACCAGAGTCCGGCAGGAGCAGGAAAAAGCCGGGATGACCCTCGGTGAGTATGTGGAAGCCATGATCACGGAATATTACGACTGGAAGGACGGAAAAATCATGACCGGAGAAATGAGAACCTTAGCCGCGCAGATCCCCGCAGAACTCTTTGACCGACTTGACTGCTACCTCAAGGAGCGCGGCATCAAGAAGAAGGACTTCTTAGTTGACATCATCACCCGCGCGCTGGAGGCAGCCGAAGCCGCCGAACCGGTTACAGAAGCATCGCCCCAGGACGAGCTGGAGGAACAGCCGGAAGCGGACGAAACCTGAACCAAAATCAAGCCCCCGCAGGCCAAGCCCGCGGGGTCACAAGCCGTCAGCCGACACGCGCCCGCGTGTCGGCTTTTCTGCGTCCCGGTGGGGACGCTACGCCTGAAACTACAAAGAGTATGCGTTAGCGCGTGTGTTCAAATTGCTGCAATTAAGCCTGCACAGCGGTATAATTGTGATCGACAACTTAGTGAAGCTGTGGTATGCTCATAATATAAATTATAGTTGCTCTTAACTTTTGTGAGTGACTGGTAGATTCAACAGGGAGGGATATGCGGCTTGACTCAAACAGAAAAGATAGATGGGCTAATATTGGAGGCTGACAGGAAAGCCACACCTAAACGCCTTTTCCACTATACAAGCCTGGATGTACTTGCTCTTATATTGCAAAATAGAACTATTCGGTTCAATTCACTGGAAAATTTGGATGATCTTGAAGAAACCTCGTTGCGCTATTGCGACGATAATCCGCCGGTAACATATGTGAGTTGTTGGACCGACATTGTAGAGGAAAGCATTCCGATGTGGAAGCTATATACCCAGATGACCGACGGAGTGAGAATTGAGCTCCCTATAGGCCCGTTTAACGATCCTAGAGAACCGAATTGGAATAAGCTCGGTACTTACGATTATCAAACCGCAAAGTGGAATCCCAATATACCATCTAAGCAGACAGATCCTGACACAGTATACATGACGCAGCCGTATTCACTAAATTACCCAAGCGAGATCATATACAGTGACGATGTGTCTGTCTCGGAGATAATCATTTCTGAAAACGACGGTCCAAATACAAAACGGGTTCATAACGGACGAATTGCGCGTTTTAAGCGCAAGAACTGGTCTTTTCAAAAGGAATTTCGATATATTGTAACACTCCAACGGCAGCACAAAGAAATTGCGCTAAAACCATATTATGATGTGGACTTAAGCAATGCGGCTATAAGTAATATGCAGATCGTTGTTAGCCCAATGTTTTCAGCTGGCAATTATCTGCTGCTTGATGCTTTACTTGAAAAATATGATTATGGAATAGAACCCAGCGACAGCAAACTTAAAGGAAAAATCAAATTGAAGTAGTGACCAGTTACGAAACAGCCGTCAGCCGACACGCGCCCGCGTGTCGGCTTTTCTGCGTCCCAGTAGGGACTGTCTCTTATACACATCTCCGA
>ERZ1026931.725-NODE-725-length-13213-cov-3.998632_pt1 | contig 13213 bp, 10 predicted proteins | sample MGYA00519253_ERZ1026931 | MGnify/ENA primary metagenome ERZ1026931 (study PRJEB26926, sample SAMN06164831) | human gut metagenome | biome: ENVO:00009003; feature: ENVO:2100002; material: ENVO:00002003 | host: Homo sapiens | place: USA | collected 2012 ... | reverse complement strand
CTTTTGAACCACTCGCCCAGCGAGTGGTTTTCAGGATACAACAAAACCTCCGGCTGAGCCGGAGGTTTTGTTTTACCGTTAAAACTTGTACATTTTACCGCGAGAGCAGGGGAGAGGCGTGGCATTTCCCCGGAAAAGTCCGAAAATCCGGACGTAAAGTCCGAATATCAGGACTGTGACAAAAATTTGACATACCCTCTCCGTTGGGGTACAATACAAACACTAACACAAAGGAGGACACCGCATCATGCAGTTTTGGAAAATGAACGGTGCCGGCAACGACTTCATCGTGGTGGACGACCGGCAGAACGTTGTCCCCGACGAAAAATGGCCGGAGATCGTCCGTACCCTGTGCGAACGGCATATGTCCGTCGGCGCGGACGGCTTCATGGTGGTGAAGAATCCCACCTACGGCGGCGACTACAAGATGCTGTTCTTTAACTCCGACGGCTCCATGGGTGAGATGTGCGGCAACGGCGCACGGTGCATCTGCCGTTTCGGCTATGAGAACGGTCTGGCGGGGGAGGTGCAGAAGGTGGAGACCACCGCCGGTCTTGTCACCGGCTGGCGTGTGGACAAGCGTCTCTACCGCGTCCGGCTCAACGACCCCTGCAATATGCGTCTGGACGGCAAGGCGGAGGTGGACGGCGTCACCTATGACTGCGCCTACGTGGAGCTGGGCGACCCCGGCATCCCCCATGCGGCGGTGCCCATCGAGAATTTGAAGGACTACGACACCCCGACCCTGTTCCAGCTGGGACGGAAGCTCCGCCACTACAAGGACTTCCCCAAGGGAGCCAATGTGAACTTCTACGAGCTGATCGGCCCCGACCATGTGTACGAGCGCACCTATGAGCGCGGCGTGGAGGACTTTACCTACGCCTGCGGCACGGGCACCGGCTCCGTGGTGACGGTGCTGACGCTGCTGGGCAAGGTCTCCGGCAAGAGCGTCCGGGTGGACATGACCGGCGGCACGCTGATCATCGACGTGGAGCGCGACAGCGCGGGACACGTCACCGACCTGTACCTCACCGGCCCCACCAATATCGTCTGCAAGGGCGAGATCACCGACGAGGCACTGACGATTTGATTTCCCTTATCCCCCCTTTTTCTTTGCGCTCCCCGCCCCGCAGGGGGCGGGGGGACGCAAAAACCGGGATTCGAACAAGTATGTAAGCAATATGCTTTACATAGAGAGCAAACCACATCAACCAAAATCTGTTAGGAGGAGTAAAACAAATGGAAAAGAAAGCAGTTGCAAGGAACTATATCTTCCTTGGCATAATGCTGGGCGCGATGGTGCTGGGTGCCCTATTCGGCTGGCTGGCCCCTGCGAAAGCAGTCGCATTCTTCAAGCCCTTCGGCACCGTGTTCATCAACATGATGTTCTGCGTGGTGGTGCCTCTGGTGTTTGTGTCCATCGCTGGCTCCATCGCCAACATGAAGAGCATGAAGCGCGCCGGCAAGATCATGGGCACCACCGTGGCGACCTTCGTCATCACCGGTGCCATCGCCGCCGTCATCATGTTCGCGCTGATGAAGATCTTCCCGCCCGTGCTGGTTCCTTGGAACGACATCCCCTCTGAGGAGATCGGCGAATACGCCTCTATCTCCGATATGATCGTGAACTTCTTCACTGCCAGCGACTTCGTGGGTCTGCTGACCCGCAAGGCCATGCTGCCCCTGATCGTGTTCTCCGTGCTGTTCGGCTTCGCCACCAACATGGCGGGCGGTGCTGAGACGCTGGTCGCCAAGTGGCTCAACAGCATGACCGAGGTTATGATGAAGTTCATCAAGCTCATCACCTACTACGCGCCCGTGGCGTTCTTCGCCATCTTCGCCGGTCTGGTGGCTGACTACGGCCCGCAGATCGCCGGCTCCTATGGCCGCGCCATGGCGGTGTACTATCCCCTGTGCTTCATCTACATCTTCACCGCCTTCCCCCTGTTTGCGTGGTTCGGCGGCGGCAAGCACGGCGTCAAGACCATGTTCCGCCACATCACCAAGCCCGCTCTGGTGTCTCTGGGCACCTGCTCCTCTGTGGCCACCATCCCCACCAATCTGGAGGAGGCTGAGAATACCGGCGTCAGCAAGGACGTTGCCGAGATGGTCGTGCCTCTGGGTGCCACCATGCACATGGACGGCTCCTGCTTCTCCTGCGTGCTGAAGATCGCCTTTGTGTGGGGCGTGTTCGGTCAGGACATGAGCTGGGGCAAGCTGATCCCCATTGTCCTCGTGGCGGTGCTGTCCTCCGTCGGTATGTCCGGCGTCCCCGGCGGCGGCTACATCGGCGAGTACATCATCTGCTCCATCTTCTTCCCCAATCAGATGGAACTGGCATTCCCCATTCTGGTGGCCATCGGCAACCTGGTCGATCCTCCCGCCACCATGATCAACTCCGCCGGCGACTATGTGGTGACGTTCATCGTCTCCCGCTTCGCGGACGGCAAGGATTGGCTGGACAAGGCTATCGCCAAGAAGAACGCTGCCGCTAAGGCGGAGTGACCCCAAAAAGCATTTCGTACCTCCTCTGCTCTCAGCAGAATGGGCAGGGGGCTGCGGTCCGGTTGAGCCGCAGCCCCTCCGCCCGCTCTATTTAGCTCTCAAATGAACGACAAACAGTGATTTCTTTATAAAAACAACTTAACTTCGCATATTCGGCTCAACGGGAGCCTTGCCATACATAGGACGCGCCCGCCCTCGGCGGGCAGGAGAGAGAAAGGACTATACTATGATCTGTGACAATATCACCGTCGGTGCCAACGGGCACCTGCACTTTGCCGGGCAGGATACCGTGGCTCTTGCCAAGCAGTACGGCACCCCCCTGTACTTGCTGGACGAGGACTATATCCGCCACCAGTGCCGCGTCTACCAGAACGCCTTCAAAAAGCACTTCGGCCCCACCAGCCGCCCCCTGTACGCCAGCAAGGCGAACGCCTTCAAGCGCATCTATGAGATCATGCGGGAGGAGGGCATGGGCATCGACGTAGTGTCCTCCGGCGAGATCTACACCGCACTGCAGGCGGGGTACGACCTGCGCCACGCCTACTTCCACAGCAACAACAAGACGGACGAGGACATCGCCTACGGCATGGACAACCACATCGGTTACTTCGTGGCGGACAACGCCGAGGAGATCAAGGCGATCGAGGCGGAGGCGAGCCGCCGGGGCACGAAGCAGAAGGTGCTGCTGCGCCTGACGCCAGGCATCGACCCCCACACCTATGAGGCCATCGCCACCGGCAAGGTGGACAGCAAGTTCGGCTCCGCCATCGAGACGGGACAGGCGGAGGAGATCACCGTTTTCACGCTGGCGCAGCCCCATGTGGAGCTGATGGGCTTCCACTGCCACGTGGGCTCTCAGGTCTTTGGCGAGGACATCTTCGAGCGCGCCGCCGTCATCATGCTGGAGTTCATCGCCGCCATGAAGGAAAAGCACGGCTACATGGCGCAGCAGCTGGATCTGGGCGGCGGCTACGGCGTCCGCTACGTGGAGAGCGACCCCTATCTGGACGTGGATACGAAGGTCAGTCAGGTGGCTGCCGCCATCAAGGCGGCGTGTGAGCGTCTGCACATCGAAATGCCGGAGATCCACATGGAGCCGGGACGGAGCATCGTGGGCGCGGCGGGCATGACGCTGTACACCTGCGGCACGGTGAAGCAGATCCCCGGCTACAAGAACTACGTCTCCATCGACGGCGGTATGCCGGACAACCCCCGCTACGCGCTGTACAAGGCGGACTACACCTGCCTCCTTGCCAACAAGATGAACGAGAAATGCGACTTCGAGGCGTCCGTGGTGGGTCGCTGCTGCGAGAGCGGCGACATCATCCAGGAGCACGTCATGCTGCCCGCCTCCGTGGGGCGGGGCGACATCGTGGCGGTCTGCACCACCGGCGCGTATAACTACTCCATGGCGTCCAACTACAACCGGCTGCCCCGCGCCGCCACCGTGATGCTCCGGGGCGGCGAGAGCTACGTTGCCATCCGGCGGGAGACGTTCGCCGACCTGTGCGCCTGCGACCTGTAACCAACATACCAACGGGAAAACAAAGCCCGCACGCGGGCTTTGTTTTCCTCTGCGTGTCGATAAACCCCTGCCGTGTGTGCAGTCTTTCCTCATTGCAAATAACGGCGTTTTGCGGTACAATGATGCCATCCGCCGGAAAGGAGAGTGTGGCATAAGTGGATATACTGCAAAGCGTAATGGACTCGTCCTCTCACGCCATGTTTACCATGGATCGGCAGGGTATCGTCACCCACATCAACCAGCAGGCAAAGGAGCGGTTCGGGCTGTTCAACCACAGCCTGTATTCCCACCCCGCCGGACGGCTGGAGCCGGGTGACATCGTGATATTGGCGACCTCCGCCATGGGCGCGGACGACGGCGGTCTGACCGCCGCCGATCTGTCGGTGCTGGACATCCACGACGCGCGTCTCCGCCCCGACGACATTCTGGCGGCGGTGGGCGTCTATAAGGGGCCTGGCGTCAAGCCGGTGTACAAATACCTGCGGGGCGGCGAGGCGGCGGGACTCCATCTGGACGTGACGTTTCAGGGCGTCCCCATCTCCGTCCATATCGGCGATAAGGAGATCGTGGTGGAGGTGCGGGAAAAGGCGTACTCCATCAACTACTTCGTCTGCATCGGTCAGATGGTGGTGCTGGATCACCGCACCAAGCAGGTGAAATTCTGGGAGGAGAAGGGCTACTCCGCCCGGAAGGAGGGCATCGGCAGCCTTCTCCGGGGCGGCAGCTTCATCGCCAAAAGCCCGGAGCAGGAGATCTGCGTGGTGGGCTACCACTTCCGGGATTTCTTCGAGGGCGAGCTGTTCGAGGAGCACCTCCGCCAAGTGCTGGACGGGCGCGCCTCCGGCTTTTCCGACGTGGCGTATGAGATCAACGGCTTCGCGCTGCTGGCGTCCATCCTGCCCATCCGCGACGGCGCGCAGATCACGGGCATCATCGTCAAATTCCGCAATATTGAGGACATCCGCACCACCATCATGGAGCGCAACACCGCCATCGCCGCGGCGGAGCGCAAATACCGGGAGTCCTCCGAGCGCGCCTTCCCCGGCGAGAGCAACGCCCTGCTGGGCTACGGCTCCTCCGCCGCCCTCCGTTCGGCGCGCCGCCGCGCCTACAAGCTCAGCCAGATGGACTGCAACATCTTCATCACCGGCGAGGCGGGCACGGGGCGCACCCGCATGGCGCAGAGCATCCAGCAGGCGCAGCAGCGGGGAGGCCCCTTTATCCGCGCCGACTGCTCGGCGGTGGACCCGGCTCTGCTGGAGGTCACCCTGTTCGGCAGTCAGGACGGCACCCCCGGACTGTTCCGTGAGGCGAACGGCGGCACGCTGCTGCTGGACGAGGTGGGCGGCCTGCCCCTGAACGTGCAGGCGAAGCTGCTCTACGCCATCCAGCGCGACGAGATACAGCCCGTCGGCTCCACCCGCCCGGTGCACGTGGACGTGCGATTGCTGACCATCGCCGGCTCCGAGCTGTGGGACGAGGTGGAGAGCGGACGCTTCCGGAAGGATCTCTACTACCGCCTCTCCGCCTTCTCCGTGGAGATGCCGCCCCTGCGGGACTGCCGGGAGGACATCTACCTGCTGGCAAACCAGCTGATGGAGGATATATGCCAGCGGTACCACATCCCGGAAAAATCCCTCTCCGGCGAGGCATTCAGCAAGCTCATCAACTACGACTGGCCGGGCAACCTCCGCGAGCTGGAAAACGTACTGGAGGGCGCGGCTGCCATGTCGGACTCCGACATCATCTACCCGGAGCACATCCACCTTGCCTCGGAGCCTGTCCCGCTGACGCTGCGGCAGCATCTGCGGCAGGAGGAGCGACGCTACATCCAGCAGGTGCTGGCACAGTGCGGCGGCGACCGCCAGCTTGCCATGCAGCAGCTGGACGTCTCCCGCTCTGTATTTTATGAACGTCTGAAGGAATACGGTCTACGCTGACCGCTCCTTCCCCAGCCAATGAAAGGAGAAAATAGTATGAAAAAGTTACAGGAGTTCCCCCGTATCCCGCTGGCGGTGCTGCCCACCCCCATCCAGAAGCTGGAGAACATCAGCCGCCTGCTGAACACCAACGTCTACGTGAAGCGTGACGACCTGACCGGCATCGGTCTCGGCGGCAACAAGGTGCGTAAGCTGGAGTTCCTGCTGGCGGACGCCAAGCGGCAGGGCGCGGAGATCGTGTTCACCACCGGCGGTGCCCAGTCCAACCACGCCATGCTGACGGCGGCGTGCGCCAAGAAGCTGGGCATGACGCCCATCCTCATTCTGAAGAAGCGCGGCGTCACCGAGCGCAAGGGCAACCAGCTGCTGGAGTACCTTATGAACACCGACGTCCGCTTTATGGATACCGACAGCTACGACGACATCTACGCCGAGATGGATCGCGTGGGTCAGGCCAGCGGCAAGAAGTATTACAAGATTCCCTGCGGCGGCTCCAACGCCATCGGCGCGCTGGGCTACGTGAACTGCATGCAGGAGATCGCCGACACCGGTATGCACTTCGACTACGTCTGCTGCGCCGAGGGCAGCGGCGGCACCCACGCCGGCGTGGCTCTGGGAGCCAAGCTCTTCATGCCCGACACGCAGGTGGTGGGTCTGATGGTGGACAGCGACCCCTTCGATGTCATCACCACCCGCATCATGCAGGAGACGGCGAAAATGCTGGAGCTGGACTTCGTCCCCACGGTGGAGGACGTCCATCTGGTGAATATGTGCGGCCCCGGCTACGCCATTCCCTCCCCGGAGGGCAACGCCGCCATCCGCATGATGGCGGAGAACGAGGGGCTGTTCCTGGACCCCGTCTACACCGGCAAGGCATTCGCCGGTCTTGTGAAGCTGGCGCGTGAGGGTAAGTTCAAGCCCACCGACAACGTGCTCTACCTCTACTCCGGCGGTGCCGGCGGACTGTTCGCCATCGACATTGATCTGGGCTGACGCCCCGCCCGCATCCTCTGCATAAAAAACGCTCCCTCCGTGGAGACGACGCCCTGCGCCGCCTCCCACGGAGGGAGTTTTTGCCTGAATTACATACAAATTCACCGGAAAGTGCCGCGAAATCTTGCAATCCGCGGATTCGATGCTATAATAACAACCACACAACACCGTTTTCGCAAGAAAAAACTGCGGCGCCGCCGCAGAAAGGAGACACATCATGCTTACCGGACTGACCGCCTACACACCCGAGGCGACCCTCACCCTATACGATAATCTGGAGTTCCTGCTGCGGCTGCTGCTGTCCGCCGCGCTGGGCGCGCTGGTGGGCTTGGAGCGCAGCAAACGCCGCAAGGAGGCGGGCATCCGCACCCACTGCATCATCGCCTGCACCTCCGCGCTGTTTATGATCGTCTCCAAGTACAGCTTTCTGGACTGCGCCGCCATCGAGGGGCTGCGGGGAGCCGACCCCGCCCGTATCGCCGCGCAGGTGGTCAGCGGCATCTCCTTCTTAGGTGCCGGCGTGATCTTCCGGAACGGCAGCTCCATCCGTGGGCTGACCACCGCCGCCGGTATGTGGGGCACCTCCGCCATCGGCATGGCGGTGGGCGCGGGCATGTACTGGCTGGGGCTCATCGAGGCGGCTGTCCTCGTGACCATCCAGACCTTCTTCCACCGCTTCCCGGTGGGAGTCGATGCCCTCACCACCCAGGAGCTGCTGGTGGAGATGGAGGACACCGACGACCTGCGCCGGCGGTTTGACGACCTGGTGGAGCGTCACGGCGGACAGGTCATCGAGAGCAACCTCAGCCGCCGTGACGGCTGCATCCGCATAGAGCTGACCGCCCGTCTGGAGCCGCCCATCACCCACGACGAGGCGATGGCGTTTATGAAGGAGAACCCCGGCGTCCGCCGGATGTCTGTCTGACGCGGCGGACTGCGCCCACCGGGGCGGCCTTTGGCTTGCCAAGGGCGGGAATATCTGGTATACTGCACAGTAATGAACAGCGAGAGGAGTTTTCCCATGCTCCATACCGTTATAGCCTTCCTGCCCCTGCTCTTCCTCATCACATATGCCCTCAAAAGCCGCAAAATGGCGGACGCCATGGTGCTTGCCACCCTGCTCGCCATGGTGCTGCTGTACCGCCAGCACTTCGTCACCGGGCTGATCGACAGTATGTACGCCGTGCTGTCCACCTCCGCCTACCAGTTCTCCCTCTGCGTGATCGCGACCTTCGGCGCGTTCATCTCCCTTATGCAGCAATCCGGCGCGCTCATGGGCTTCCGCGACCTGCTGGCAAGGGTGGCGGACACCCCCCGCAAAACGCTGCTGCTGGCGTGGCTTCTGGCGGTGATCATGTTCGTGGACGAATACTTGAATGCCCTCACGGTCACCATCTCCATGCGCGGCATCGTTGACCGCAACCGCATCCCCCGTGAGCATCTGGCGCTGCAAGCAAACATCATGGCGTGCTGCCTCTGCGTCACCGTCCCCTTCACCAGCTGGACGGCGTTCAGCGTGGGGCTCCTCACGGAGTTCGACCTCACCTTCGCCGACTATCTCCGCGCCGTCCCTCTGATGTTCTACCCTCTGGCGATGATGCTCCTCACCCTTTTGCTGGCAGCGGGCGTTTTCCCCAAGGTGGGCCCGCTGAAGCGGGTATATGACCGCGTCCGCGGCGGCGGAGCCACCTTCGAGCCGTCGGCGCAGTCGGAAAAGCTGGTGGACATCGCCGATGTGGACGAGGGCTGCGTCTCCTCCGCGTGGAACGCCATCCTGCCGCTGCTGGCACTGGTGGGCGTCACGCTGTATTTCGACAACGACCTGCTCCACGGCACCATCATCGCCCTCATCGTCCAGTTCCTGCTGTATGTCCCCCAAAAGCGCATGACCGTGGGCGACTACTTCCGCCACATCCTTGACGGAGCCAAGGGCATGATCACCATCGCCATCGTGGTGCTCTTCGGTCTGGTGCTCAGCAACGCCAACCGCCAGCTGGGTATGTTCGACATCCTCATCACCGGCGTGGGCGGCGCGGTGCCCTCATGGCTGATCGCGCCCATGGCGTTCCTGCTGGTGGCGCTGACGGTCTTTGCCGTGGGCAGCTGCTGGGCGGTTATGACCATCGCCTTCCCGGTGTTTATCCCCATGGGATTGGCGGCGGGCGTCGCACCCTCCCTGATGATCGCCGCCGTTATGAGCGGCGTCACGCTGGGGTACAGCGTCTGCTTCTACGCCGACGCCATCTTTATGACCACCGCCGGCACCGGCGTCTCCAATATCACCATCGTCCGCTCCACGCTGCCCTACGCCGCCGTTGTCACCGTCCTCTCCGCCGCCGCCCTCCTCGCGGCGGGCTTGTAGCGCGCGCTATCGCGCCCTCCGCCGGAGCACAAACCCGCATGAATACAAGAAAAACCCGCAACCCCATGGGTTGCGGGTCTTTCCGTTTTCTGGTCGGAGTGGGGGGACTTGAACCCCCGGCCTCTTGGTCCCGAACCAAGCGCGCTACCAGCTGCGCTACACCCCGTCAGCCCTCCTATTATATTTGCAATCCTCCTGCCTGTCAAGCACTATTTTTCCACCCCGCCCCCTTTCCCTCCGCTTCTTTTTTCGCCGCCTCCCGCATACACTCTCCCATCGACCCCGTTTGAAGGAGGTGCCCCCAATGTCCAAGCGTTCCGTCCCCTATGCCGGCCGCCGCGTGGCGCGACGCCGTCCCGCTCCGCCCCAGAGAACCCCGCCGCCACGCCGGCGCGAGTCTCAGCCCACGCCCGCCTCCCGCCGCCGCATGGCGCAGCTTCTCGTCTCCGCCGCGCTGCTGCTGGCGGTGGTGGTCGTGAAGCTGCTTTTTCCCGCCGCGCTGGAACGCTGCCGCGCCACGCTTCTGGAGCTGCTGGGGGCGGATACCGACTTCGTGGAGGTATTCTCCGCCGCCGGCAGAGCCTTCTCCGACGGCTCCACCGTCTCCGACGCCCTCACCGATGCCTACACCGCCGTTTTCGGCTCCGCGGAGGTGCCCGACGTTCCCGCCGTGCAGCGTACCGCCGCCCTCCCGGAGAACGTGGAGCTGCTCCAGCGTGTGCTGAACCTCGACTACGGCGACCCGGTGCCCTCCGGTCAGATCACCTCGCTGTTCGGCGCGCGGAACGACCCGCTGGGCGCGGATACCCGCTTCCACTACGGACTTGACATAGCGGGGGAGGAGGGCACCGTCATCTCCGCCTTTGCCGACGGCACCGTTACGGCGCTGGGCAACAGCACGGAGCTGGGCAAATACGTCACCGTCGCCCACGACGGCGGCTACTCCACCCTCTACGCCCACTGCGCCAAGATCACCGCTTCCGACGGGCAGCAAGTGAAAAGGGGAGACCCCATCGCGGAAATGGGCGACACAGGCCGCGCCACCGGCTTCCACCTGCACTTTGAGCTTCATCAGGACAACACCTATCTGAATCCGATCTACTATGTCACATTCTCTTAAAAACCGCGCCGCCCTCACCGTCTCGCCCTCTGCGTTGGTGCTGCTGGCGGCTTTTCTGCTGTTTTCCCGCTCCTTCACGCTGCCTGCCGCCCTGCTCTCCGCCGCCCTCTGCCACGAGCTGTCCCACGTCCTGACGCTGCGCCTTCTGGGCGCCCCGCCCCACCGTCTGACGCTCTCCGCCACCGGCGCGGAGCTGTACGTCCCCGCCCTCGACCGCCTGTCCTACACCGGGGAGCTGCTGGCGGTGGCGGCGGGGCCCGCCTGCAACCTCATTCTATGGGCGTTGCTCTCCCTTACGGGTGTCGAAGGGCTGATGCCCTTCGCCGGAGCCCATCTGCTCCTCGGTGTGCTGAACCTCCTGCCCGTCCGCCCCATGGACGGCGGGCGGCTCCTCTGGCTCCTGACCGCCCTCTGCACCGAGCCGTATACCGCCGACCGTGTCTCCTACGCCGTGGGCGCGTCCGTCTCCGCGCTGCTGCTCCTTTTGTGCCTCTATCTGACGGCCTCCACCGGCGCGGGACTGTTCCTCCTGCCCGGCGCATTGTGGCTGACGGCAAAAGGGGTCTTGCCAAACGGCGCAAAACCGGATAAAATAAACTGTTACAAGAAATAACCCTCCCGCCCGCTCAGGGCAGGGGGGAGAGAAAAGGAATGTACCATGGATAAACGACTGGAACGCATCCTGCCCCGCGTACAGAAGCCCGCCCGCTACGTGGGCGGCGAATACAACGCCATACTGAAGGACAAGGCGGAGGTGGACACCCGCATCGCCTTCTGCTTCCCGGACACCTACGAGATCGGCATGTCCAATCTCGGCATGCGTATTCTCTACGGCGTGATGAACGCTCTTCCCGGCGTGTGGTGTGAGCGCGTCTTTGCCCCTTGGGGCGATATGGAGGAGGAAATGCGAAAGGCGGATATGCCCCTTTTCGCGCTGGAATCCGGCGACCCCATCACCGACTACCACATTGTGGCATTTTCCGTAGGCTACGAGATGGCGTTCCCCGCCATTCTGAATATGCTGGATCTGGCGCACATCCCCCTCCACGCCGCTGACCGCCTGGCTCTGACGCCGCTGGTCATTGCCGGCGGCACCGCCATGTATAACGCCGAGCCTCTGGCGGACTTCATCGACATCGTCAGTCTTGGCGAGGGGGAGGACGTCACCGTGGAGCTGGTGGAGCTGCACCGCCGCGCCCGCCGGGAGGGCTGGAGCAAGCACGACTTCCTCCGCGCCGCCGCCCGGCTGGACGGCGTCTACGTTCCGTCCCTCTACGATGTCACCTACCACGACGACGGCACCGTCGCCGCCATCACCCCCAAGGACGGCGCGCCGGCGGTCGTCACCAAGCGCATCGTCCACGACATGGACAAGTCCTATTTCCCGGTGAACACCATCGTCCCCTCCACGGAGATCGTGCAGGATCGCGTCACGCTGGAGCTGTTCCGGGGCTGCATCCGCGGCTGCCGCTTCTGCCAGGCGGGCTACGTCTACCGCCCGGTGCGTAACCGCAGCCGCGACCTCTGCGCCGACTACTGCGTCCGCGCCTGCGACGACACCGGCTATCAGGAGGTGACGCTCTCCAGCCTTTCCACTAGCGACTACCCGCCGCTGACCGCCCTCTGCGACGAGCTGGAGCCCTTCTGCGACGCCCGCCACGTGAGCCTGTCCCTGCCGTCCCTCCGCGCCGACAACTTTTCCATGGATCTCATGCAGCGTCTGGCAAAGGGCCGCAAGACCGGTCTGACCTTCGCGCCGGAGGCGGGCACCCAGCGTCTCCGCGATGTCATCAACAAGAACGTCACGCTGGACGACCTGCTCCAATCCTGCCGCACCGCCTTTGCCGGCGGTTACAGTGCCGTGAAGCTGTACTTCATGCTGGGTCTGCCCACGGAGACGGACGAGGACGTGCTGGGCATCGCGGATGTGGCTGCCCGTGTCATGCACGCATGGCGGGAGAGTGCCCAGAACAAGCAGCGCGGCATCCGCATCACCGTCTCCACCTCATGGTTCGTCCCCAAGCCCCACACCGCCTTCCAGTGGGAGCCCCAGATCTCCAAGGAGGAGTACGGACGCCGCGTCCGCCTGCTCCGTGAGGCGATCAAAACAAAGACCGTCACCTACAACTGGCACGACTCCGATACCAGCTTTCTGGAGGCGGTTCTGGCGCGGGGCGACCGCCGTCTCTGCAAGGTGCTGGAAGCGGCGTGGCGCAAGGGTGCCCATCTGGACGCATGGGAGGAATACTTCTCCCTTGACCGCTGGCTGGAGGCGTTTGACGAGTGCGGTCTCGACCCCCATTTCTACGCCAACCGCACCCGCAGCGAGGACGAGCTCCTCCCGTGGAGCATGATCTCCTCCGGCGTAACGCAGGACTACCTGAAGCGGGAACGCCATCAGGCGTATGCGTCTCAAACCACCCCCGACTGCCGCACCCGCTGCAACGGCTGCGGAGCCAATACACTCGTAGGAGGGAAATGCGATGTCTAAACTCCGTCTCCTGTTCGTCAAAGAAGCGCAGGCGTCCTACATCTCCCATCTGGATCTGCTCCGCACGTTCCAGCGCGCCTTCCCCCGGACGGAGCTGGACATCAAGCACTCCCAGGGCTACCACCCCCATCCCATCATCTCCATCGTCCTGCCCCTGCCCGTGGGACAGTCCAGCGACTGCGAGCTGCTGGATTTCGAGGTCACGCAGGATACCGACGGCTCCGGCATCGCGGAAAAGCTCAACACCGGTATGCCCTCCGGTCTCCGCGTGCTGGAC